>Ga0214919_10012407_pt1 | contig 10471 bp, 11 predicted proteins | sample LL1503_MetaG_FD_177994 | JGI IMG/M metagenome (GOLD analysis project Ga0214919, IMG submission 177994) | Freshwater microbial communities from Lake Lanier, Atlanta, Georgia, United States - LL-1503 | ecosystem: Environmental > Aquatic > Freshwater > Lake | place: USA: Georgia | collected... | reverse complement strand
AGTCGTAAGTTCTGCTCCACCGACATAGTCTTCCGCAAACATGTCGGCCACAAATATAATTTGTGCTTCAGGTGCGATCCTAGGAAACTTTTTTCCAAATACAGAATCTTTTAACTGAAAATTTTCCATAAATTTTATTCTTTCTTTTATTTGAAGCTTTTTATTTAAATTCAAATATAAATTTTATTTATTTCTAATTTTAATCTTAATCAAGTGTGTGCAAGAGTATATTTAAATTTATCAATTATGAATAAGAGAATTGCTAAAAGCCAGGCGCAGCGAATTCCTGTGGAACATATTGATACACCAGAAGAATCTTTAAATTCTACAAAAGCCCTGCAGAGTATACAAAAAAAATTGGAAGGTAGCGCGGCCTTGAACGGTGGCTTTGATAAACTGCTCTACAAGATTGATAGCATAGAAAATAACCAGGTCCAGATTGGCAACAAAGTCGATAAAATACACGAGGCTATATACCACCCAGATGATGGCATATTTGCCAGGATAAATTCCACCAAGGTCGACCACCTGGAGTCTGTTTCTAAAGTGGAAAATCAAGTTTCACAATTGGTTGTTTGGCAACAAAAACAAAGCAAAGAGACCGAAGATGTTGAGAAAGAAGCTTCTCAATTTTCTTTGAAATTACAGCAGATAGAAACGGCGATCGATCGAATGCACCAATCTAAAGCTTTCTTTAATTCAATATTGAAGTGGGGCGGAGCAGCATTAGGCGGAGCTACTGTTTCTTTGCTTTTCAGATATTTTTATGAAGTCGTCTTAAAACATTGAACTTTTTGGTATTTTTTGATATACTTCGTAAGTGACGGACGTATATCAATCCTCGGAGATAGCGCGAACCAATAGACTAGTCGTATTCAATACTTTTGAATTTATTTCTAATAAATCTTATGGGTTGGGTCTACAAGAAATTTCAAGACTGAGGTCTTCATTTCGATCCAAGCTGGAGACTAGTTTATTTGATACTTTGATGTCTTTTTTGCTAAAAAGCGAAGCGACTTCCCCAGGATCCGCCGAGCTGTGTATACAAAATATAGTTAATTTTGGAATAAAAAACAAAAACATACCGTCATATAGGAATATGACCTCCGCAGATCTTCCACTTATCTTGCAAACATTTGCGGATGTAGATACGGCTAGCCTAATCAATTCTGGTTTAACAATGTCCGGTCTCAAGGGCAAGATAGCTCTATCTTCTCCTAGCGTCAAGCTTGATACCGATGTGCTTGAGTTAACTCAAGGATATACGTTTAATAACGTATTCCCAGCTTTTTCTATAAAGCCTATTGCTTTTGTACATCCTAGAATAGTTTGTATTGATGGATTGGTGGAAAACGTTTCGGAAATACATCACCTTTTAGAAAGCGCTGCAAAAAGCAAAGAAACTATAGTGGCTTTTTTTCGAGGTTTGTCTGAAGAAGTTTCTCACACATTGAAAGTCAACTACGACAGAGGTACAGTTTCTTTCATTCCGATCGTTGTCAAGTTTGACATAGACGGAGCTAATTTGCTCAAGGACATAGCCTTGGTTTCTCGTGGCGATGTTGTTTCTAGTCTTAAAGGAAACTTGATTAGTTCTATTGATTTTGATTCTTTGCCTAGGATAGACGTTGCTTCCGTGTCTGGCTCTGAAGTTATTATAGAAAATAAGTCTGTTGCCGGGCTGGTAGATCTGCACATAGCTCAGCTTCAAAAAAAGATATTGTCTGCTGAAAATGAAGCAACCGTCGAAGCCTTGACAAAAAGAATACAAAGACTTGGCACATGTCAAGTGAGCGTACATCTTGCTGATAACAAAGAAAAAATCAAGCGATCTTTTATGATCGATAGGTGTCTTAGGGCCATCAAGTGCGCCTCGACTTATGGGGTGGCACAATTGAAAGATCGAGTATATCCTGCTTCAACGATCTCGTCGGCCGATTTTTATTGCCAACAGTTCCGTGAAACCATGAAAAACATGGGCATAATTATTGTTTGAAGATTTTTACCTGGATGTCAATTGTTGTATACTCATGACAGGTAGCCATGAAAAAATCCGAAAAAATATCTAGAGAAGTTCTTAACATGTTTGAGTACTCAAAAGACGTTGTTAAGTCCAATATAATTTCTGCTAATTCTTCTGGGAACGTTAAGCCCCAATTGACCGAAGCCCAACTCCAAAGCTTGTCCAGTATTATAGATCTTTCCATTTCAGATGGAGCTCACAAGGGATTAGCTTCTTTTCAAAGAAGCGTTGAAAATATTATTTCTGCAACAGCGACAACAAATGCTGAGACCGAGACTGCTAAGAAGAAAAAATGATTCATGGACAAAAGCACCTTATAAAGTGTCGTTGTGTCTTGCCACAATTTAAGAGGCTGGAGAATCCACCCGTCCACCAATTTATAGTTTTTTCTGTAATACAAGAGGATGAAACTGTCAAACCGAGATATTCGCAATGCAACAACTGTGGAGTTGTTCATAAGGTAATAGACGTCTGCAAGTCAGAGATTGTCAGCGGCAAAGAAAACATGAATTCTCTTATCAAGATAGAGGACATCAAGCCTTCTTTGCATCCCAACTTTGTAGGAATTCTAGAATCTTCTCAGGCTGACCTTGCCACCTGGGAATCTGTTCAATTTATAGTTGAAAATAAACAATGGGGACAATTTGTGGTATTAACAAACGACTCCGAGGGCGAAGAAATCCATGGTAAGTATATTAAAATATTGGGAGAGTCGATGTGCAAGGTAGAAACATTCATGCGTTCTACAGGAGTTGTTAAGTGATGGAAAAGTACGGCCAGACCAGGTCTGAAAAGCTAGCAGAAGAAAATTCGACTGCTAGGAAGATAGTCCGAGAGATATCTCAGTTTGGTGTTTCTGACAGGCAGAGATATCTCATCATGTATTACCTTTGTATGGAGCTGGAGGATATGGAAAAAGTCAAGGCCATTTCTAGCTTTTTACAGGGGCAGTGTCCCGACATCAACATAACCAGCATTTACGAAGGAGAAAAATAAAATGGGAAGGTCAATAGCAAAAGCCACAAAGTCACCCGCAGGTGGCAAGTCAAACAGCATAGAAGAATTGATGATGATGCAAAATCCATATCAAGGAGCCGACGCCAGACTCGTGGTTCTTCACGGCGAAGTTAACGAACAGTCGATCTGCAACGTAATTGTCCAGCTGCTACAATTGGCCAACCAGAATCACAAGCCCATCCATCTTGTGCTTTCCACCTATGGTGGTTCTGTCGATGAGATGTTTTCTTTGTACGATACCATTAGATTTTTACCATGCCCAGTTCATACAATAGCCCTAGGCAAGGTCATGTCTGCCGGCGTTCTTCTTTTGGCTTCGGGTGTCAAAGGCAAGAGGATGATAGGACGTTCTGCAAGGATTATGATTCACCCCATCTCAGGAGGAATCGGAGGCAATGTCTTCGAGGCAATGAACGAGATGAAGGAGTTCGAGAGACTTCAAGAATTGATGTCGACTGCCTTGCAGAATGAGACGACTATGAAAAAAGATGAAATCGATTCTCTCATGAAAGCCGGCCATGATTGTTTTTTGACCCCAGAACAGGCCATTAAGATGGGAATCGTAGATAAGATTATTGGCGATAAGTGAGTGCAAAATTTTTGCTACATGGTGTAATGTTGACGCCATGCCGATTCATGACTATAAAAAGTATTTTCCTTTCTCTCAAATTAGAAAGGAACAAGAAGAGGCAATCAAATTTGCCATCGATGCCTACGAAAGCGGCAAGAAATACGTAATTCTTGAACTTGGCACCGGTGTTGGAAAAAGCGCCACAGGAATAACCATAGCCAGATATATGGAAGCTCACGCTCCTACAATAAAAAATGTAGAAGGCGAGCCTTTGACCGGTGCTTATGTGGTCACCACTCAAAAAATTTTACAACAACAGTACATGAAAGATTTTGGACCTTCATGTGGCCATAGTTTAGTAAAAACCATCAAATCTGCAGCAAATTACCAATGCACCTTTTATTCTGATCAAACTTGTGCAGAATCCAAAAGAATACTAGCCAATCTTGGAAAACAATTATCCGGTACTGAATTTCAAAAACAATGTAAAAATCATTGTCCTTATTCGCTAGAAAAACAAGAATTCATAGATTCTCCAATTGCAATAACTAATTTTCCTTATATCCTAGCTGAATCTATGTATGCCGGCAAACTAGAACCTAGGGCTTTGTTAATTGTTGATGAGGCGCATAATACTGAAACAGAATTAGGAAAGTTTATCGAAGTTACATTTTCTGAAAAATTTGCAAGAGATGTCTTAAAATGTAAGCCACCTCGTTCGGAATCTCAATCCGCAGTTTTTGAATGGGTTAGCAAAGTATATAAAAGAGTCTTATATAAAAAATTTACAGAAATTGAAAAAGCTATGGCCAAGCTTTCTGGCGACGTCGAAGGATACGGTGTTTATTCCAAACAATATGAAATTATGGATAAACACATGTGTAAAATTGATCGCTTCCTTGAAGTCTACAAGCCACAGAATTGGATAATGAATGTAGTACAACCTGGATTTGAAAATAAAAGAGCCGGCAAAAAATTTGAATTTAAACCAATAGATGTTTCTCCTTATAGCTACGATAATTTTTTTAGATTAGGCGGCAGGATATTGATGATGTCGGCCACCATAGTAGACAAAGATGTATTTTGTGAATCTTTAGGAATAAATCAGGTAGACATGGCTTATCTGAGCATACCATCTCCATTTCCCATTGAAAACAGACCTGTGCACTTTTTGCCGGTTGGAAGCATGTCAAAAAATAACATAGATCAAACCTTGCCGGTGGTCGCAGAGACCGTCAGAATGCTATTGGAGAGACATCCAAAAGAAAAGGGCATCATTCATTGTACCAATTTTAAAGTAGCCAAATACATCCAGGAGAATGTGTCCTCTCCAAGGATTATGTTGCACGATTCTCAAAATAGAGAAGAAGTTCTAAAACTTCACATCAACAGTCAAGATCCCACTGTTCTGCTCAGTCCTTCCATGATGGAAGGCGTAGATCTTCATGATGATTTGAGTCGTTTTCAAATTATTTGCAAGATACCATTCCCTTACTTGGGTGACATGGTGACAAAAAAAAGAATGGAAAAAAACAAGACTTGGTATCCTTATATGACCGCCAAATCTGTCATACAATCTCTTGGAAGGTCAATAAGAAATGAAAAAGATCATGCTGTGTCTTATATCCTTGATGGAGATTGGGAAAGGTTCTATAGAATGAATAAAAAAATGTTTCCATCTGAATTTGACGCAGCCATGAAGTGAAAATGTTTACTATATTTGGTCAAAGCGTATATTTGGACTATGGAGGAAATAAAATGAGTGATGATAATGTTATTTTGACCAAGTGGACTGAGATCAAAGGATTGGTCGAGGCTTTGGAAGTTGATGTTGCTAAAAACTCTCGAGGAATTTCGGCTGCCGGCGTTCGAGCTAGAAAAGGACTTCGTGAGCTTCAAACAAAGTCAAAGGAATTAGTTAAACTAACTGTTCAATTAGATAAGGCTGATAAGACAGAGAAGTCAGCAGCCGCTCCAAAGACCAAGAAAAATTAAAAAGGATAATTACATGGCTTTCGAAAATAGAAGAGCGATTTTGGCTGACATAACCGACCATGCGCTCAATCCAAAAGAAAAGCACGCTACCACAAAAAATGGACGTCTTCAAGTTATAACCAAAGCATTACGCACACAAGAATTAAATGAAGCTGCTAAAGAAGCGAAAAAAGAACAACAGACTATGCCTGTTGTCACCATTGTCGAATCTATAAAAGATGTTATTGAGGTACCACAAGAAATTATAGAAACCAGTATCAAGACTGAAGATGTCGTTCATGAACAACCTGAAGTTGTCAAGTTCGATGTCACCACAGAAAATGCCAAACTAGAAAAGAAAAATAAAGGTAAGTTTAAGAAGTCCTTGGTCTAGGATTCTTTGATGAATCTTCTTATTTTTTCATATATATTTTTTTCTATTTGACAGATTCTCATTCGAGTAAGGTTGTAGATTTTGCCAATTTCTTGTAGCGTTTTCGGACCAGCTTTAGACGCCAGTATGGCACAATTCTTGTTGGTCTTGTAAGGAATCCAGTTACTACAAGATTTTCTCTGACATTCCACTTTGTGCTTCTCGTGGAGGGAGAAACACGTATTTTCTACAACCTTTAATTTTTTATTTTTCATGTGATATTATTTCAGCTGGTCCTTACAAGTAGTTTACTAAAATTTGGCTTAATTGTTTAAAAGAGTTATATTAATAGACAGACAAACAGATGAAAAAAACTTACGTTCTAGATACCAACGTACTACTCAGCGATCCAAATTCTATATTTTCTTTTGATGACAACGATTTGATAATACCGATGGCCGTCCTCGAAGAATTGGATCACCACAAGAGTCGAATAGATGAAGTTGGAAAGAACGCTAGACAGATATCTCGTACTCTAGACGACCTACGTTCAACAGGCAGCTTGATAGAAGGTGTCTCTCTATACTCGGGCTCCAATCTAAGAGTGGTATCTATCAGCACAGATACTTTCAAAAAATTGCCTCCGGAGCTCCAAGCTTCTAAGGTCGATAACATGATTATTGCCTTTATGCTACAGATGAAAGAATCTTTGGCCGAGTGCATATTAGTTTCCAAGGACATCAACGTTAGAATAAAGTGCGATTCTTTGGGGATAAAGTGCGAAGACTATCTAAAGATGAGGGTCAAAAGTGACGTCGACCAATTCTATCGTGGCGTCACTGTCCTAGAGATACCTGAAGAACGCGTTGATGTTTTCTATTCAGAAGGACAGCTTCAACTAGATTCAAATGAGCTCAAGGATACTCCGCTTTATCCAAATCAGATAGTCGTCATAAAGAATGTAGGACCCGATGGCAAGACAACAAAATCGGCCCTATCTAAGTGCATATCTGCCGATAAACCTTTGGTTCCCATAGCGAAGATAGAACAAGCCTTTGGCCTGAAACCTAGGAACAAAGAGCAGACATTTTCTCTTGACTTATTATTCGATGATAACGTCAAGCTATTGACTTTGACCGGACCTTCGGGCACTGGAAAGACTTTGTTGGCCATAGCCGCCGCCCTGGAACAACTAAAAGGAATTGGTGGTTCCGATGCCAAATATGAAAAGTTGATCGTGACCCGACCTGTCCAACCAGTTGGCAAGGACATCGGTTTTCTTCCAGGCACCTTGCAAGAAAAAATGGAGCCTTGGATATCTCCAATTAGGGATAACATAAACTTTTTGATGAGTAGCAAGAAAGGCCACAAGAAGCGTGTCAGTAGCGATCCAGAAAAGTCCAGACTAGGAGACGAATACTACTTGACTCTCATGCAGGAAAAAGGTCTGATAGAAATAGAAGCCATCACTTTTATCCGTGGTCGTTCCATTCCAAATGCCTATATCATTATAGACGAGGCTCAGAATCTTTCAATGCATGAATTAAAGACCATCATTACTCGCGTCGGTGACGGCACCAAGCTTGTTTTGACTGGTGATATAGAACAGATCGACAATGTCCATGTCGATACCTTTACCAATGGTCTGACGTATGCCGTAGAAAAATTCAAGGAGCACGGGATAGCAGGTCACGTCAATCTCATTAAGGGTGAGAGGTCGGCCTTGGCTACATTAGCTTCACAAATTCTATAAAGTTTTGGTAGAGTTGTCTTGTAATAGAATATTTGTTATGTGTCGACATGAGCGGAATATTAGACAATAAATCTAGAGTCATTGATGCGATATTGACATTTGAAGGTCGACGTCAAATGGCTGCAGGTAATTTTTCCGTCAAATATGCCACATTTTCTGACAAAAACCTAGTTTATCAATCTGATCTAGAAGAAGGTCACGTTGATCCAACGACAAAAATTTATTTGGAGTCATTTAACTCACCTTGTGATGAGATAATTTTTGTTGCCGATGATTCCGGTAATTTGACTCCATTTAGACAACATTCTGAATTTGGTCATGAGACTATAGTTGGAAATATTACAAGTAGTCTATCATGGAATTCATTTGTTGGAGGCAAGATACAAAGTAGATTACAAATTTATTATTCTCACAAAGACGTCTCCGGATCCAATTTTTCAGAAGAACCATTGTATGGTGCAAATTTTGCTTCTCAAATAGAAGGTCTTTTAACTTCTTCTATAGACAATTTTTCTAGTCTACAATCCATAGGATCCATAGATCCATTATTTCAAGATGAAAATTTTGCTATTAGCAACAATGAAATAAAATTCAATATATTACCAAGCGTTGAAAATATTTCCATGACTAGTCCCACTAGTGTTAATACAATTGATTCTTTGTTTAGTGATAAAAGATTAAGAAATTTAGATAATTTTAAATATTTGCCTCCCATAAAAAAAACAAATTCTGTTGATAAAACAGATATTAATTTATTGATATCTAAAAATTTATTATTGGGAAACTATCCCCCTTGGGGACCTACAGAAAAATTATCTTTTCAAGATATAATGTCGGAGCTCTCTAATTACGAGGATAATTCCAGCGTTTTATCTTTTGATCCTACTTCTAAAGACAATGATATTATTGCTCAATTTTTTGAAATAACTAATAATGCTGCTCGTAAATTAGATGTTATAGACTATGGACAAATAAGTGATAATTTGTCCAATTCTTTATCAAGCCAATATCATGTATTTTTTATAGGCAAAGTAGTTGTAGATGCAACTGGAGCCGATTGTTTTATAAATTTATTTACTTTGTTATTTGGGAGCAATGAGGAGTTATAAATGCTTCAAGCCTTTAAAATGCAACCTTCGGTAAAGACTTCTATAGAAGTTAGTCCGTATTTTGCCACTCTTTTAAAAGAAAATGAAGATTATTATATTTTTCAATTTTCTTTTAGCATTTTAAGAAGTTACATTCAAAAAAATAATCTTACCAAGGTTTTAATAAAAATATCAAATCCTAATGTGGTCCTTGACAAGGATGGAAATTTAATTTACTCACCTTCTCTTTTAGGATCTTCAAAAAAAATAACAAATAAGTCTGGTCTTCAAAAAATTGATGACATGCTGAATGATTTTTCTAATAAGATTAAAATTTCAGAAAAAGAAAAAAATAGCATCATAGCGCAACAAACTGTCAATTTATCATTTTATGCAAAATTAAATCCTTCAATTCAGACTTTGTTGAGTCTAGGAATTGATCCAAAAGACATAGTTGATTTTTATTCTATTAGCAATGAACTTGTAAAATCTGAAAAATCTTCCAATGATACAATGGATGTTCAAAATTTAAATTTTGAACCTAGAAAAAATAATCTTGATTTAATATCAAGATATGGGGTTGACCCAGCCCATGTTGTTTCTAGTCAATATTTTTCATCCCCATCTATTCCTTATTTTCATCTTTCTGAAAATTTAAGAAAATATTATTTAAATTCCATTTCTTCTTTGCCCAAAGACAATGTTTATTACACTTCTGAAAATAGATTATCATTTAATGATAAAATTTTTATTCCTGTTTTCATTGGTATTCCTAAAAAATTATCTGCTTCTGACGTTGAAGTTACTTTTGAAGTTTTAAAAAATTATAATTTTGGAAATTCTGAATTTTCGGAACTACCCGCGCAAATCATAGTAAAAAAATTACCAATTTCAAAACATCAAAAAATAAATAATTTAATAAAAAAACCACCTACAATTGGTTATTCCAAAAATTGTTTTTCTATATTTCAAATAGATGAAAATGCAAAAGAAGTTCAGATTTTAAAAAAAGAAATTGACAATCGCGGCAACTGTTCAAATTATGTAAAATTTAATAAAAATTATTTAGAATATAGAAAAAAATATTTTATTGATTCTATATTCTCATCACCAGAATCTGCAAAAATTTATCGAGTAATTTCCAGCAATCAATCCACCTCAATAGCAGGTGCTACTTTTAATAGCATTGTGGTCTCAAATCCATATGTGATAGATCCCACCAGCTTAATTTTGACTACTGAAAATTCATGTATCCAAATAATGGTCAAAAATTCACCTTTTGACGCTATACAGTTTGCTATACAAAGAAAAACATTTTCTGATAAAAAGATAGAAATTATTTCTCAATTTTCAAATTTGGACATTTCTAACAATGGATCTTCAGTTGTTAATGATCAAAATGTAAAAGATAAAGAAATTTATGAGTACACAGTTCTCTATAAAAATAGAGACGGCACTATAAAGACTTCTATAAGTAGAACTTATAGATATTCGATCCATGCACCAATAGTCACAGTAGTCTCTAATCCTAAAAAAAATATAGACTCCAATACCGGCGAGACGACAGTTTCTTTTGATATATCTAATCAAAATATAAAAAAAGAAGAAGATTTTATTAAATCAGTTTTGCAGCAGAGTGGTTTAGGCGATGTATTCAAAGATGAGATAGAGA
>Ga0214919_10012406_pt1 | contig 10471 bp, 7 predicted proteins | sample LL1503_MetaG_FD_177994 | JGI IMG/M metagenome (GOLD analysis project Ga0214919, IMG submission 177994) | Freshwater microbial communities from Lake Lanier, Atlanta, Georgia, United States - LL-1503 | ecosystem: Environmental > Aquatic > Freshwater > Lake | place: USA: Georgia | collected 2015-03-15 | reverse complement strand
ATTAAAGACCAATTTAACGAGACATTATATGAAGTTCGTGAAGAAAGAACAAGTATTGATGAAACATTAAATTTAGATAACATAACAGGATAATGGCTAAAGTAAGATATAAAGTTCCAAGTGATGCAGCTAGTGGTGTAGAAACATTTAGTGATAAATTAGTTGGTACACAGATTACTGATGGTACTAGTCAACTGACTAATACGAACTTTGATATTAATAGAGTCATTCCTGAAAAAGACAGTAAGGATTTTAAATCACAACCCTTTTCTGATTTTTTAACATTAAAAGATTTAAAGGAAGAATTAAGTGCTGCAACCACACAAAATGGTAGAGCAAAGAAAAAAGAAAAAATTAAATTTAAAGGTGGAATTAATGATGCTGGTAAATCTTTATATGGTTCATTAAAACAAAGATTACAAGTATCAATATCAGATATTATCACAAACTTTCCTGCGGCAATATTAGTAGATAAAGATAGTCCCATTAAAAGTACCCCATATACATTATCAGGAATTACATATAGTGAAAGTGCAAAGACAAGTGAATTTTATATTCAGAAATCAATTTTATTTAATCCGTTTGATATTACACTTATTAAACCATTAAGTAATACATTACCAACAACTGATAACACAATAAGAAATTTTTATTCATCATATACAAAATATGTTTTAGTATATGAGAATGTTACATATGATATTGTTTCATACACCGAACCTAACGCATTAAATTTAATTAAATTAAAAGTTAAAGGAAAACCATTCACAGGTTCAACAATAAACGATAGTGTTTTAATAAGACCAAATGACGGAATTACCGAAGAATTTTTTAGTGGGTTAGATGAATTAGAAACTCTTTTATTAAATAGAGAAACCAACCCAAAATATCAAGCAAGTTTTAAAGTACCGAAAGATAGTTTAGATGAAACCAAAACTGAAATTGTTAATGTATATGTTAATTGGCCGACAACAAAAGATGGTTGGAATTTACAAATTGTTGGTATTGATTATGCAGATTACATTAGTCAATTAAGTAGTTTAGGTGATGAGATTGATGATTACAAATCTAATTTAATTGTGAGATTTTTAACTGCACCACAATTATTTGAGTTTGATACTGATGACCAAAAAGCACAATCTATATTTCAATTATATGGTCAATCATTTGATAGGGTAAAAAAATATATTGATAACATCGCTCACATGCGTAATGTAAGTTATGATGGAATAAATAATATTCCTGATATGTTATTGAAAAATCTTTCACAAACATTAGGATTATCAACCATTAATTTATTTGATGAAAAAACATTAGAAGATACATTATACTTAAGACAAGATACTGTGTTTGATGGTATATCAGTAGGTAAAACTTTAGTAGAAGCTGAATATGAATTTTACAGAAGATTATTAGTTAATCTTGCTCACATATATAAATCAAAAGGAACACGAGCGTCTTTAGAATTTTTCTTAAAGTTTATTGGTGCACCCGAACCAATGATTAAAATAAATGAGTTTGTTTATAATGTAACATCATTACCAAGACGTCTGTACGATAGTAATAATGACCAATCACAACTTGAAACTGATTTATATGATGTAATACAAGGTTCTTCTAATAAAACAGAAATTACTGGATACACATTTAGTAGTTCTGAATATACATATTTAACTGGTTCCGTTGCAAGCACATCAACATTAACTAGAGACGAATATCCAATTGATTCAGATGGTCTACCAAGAAAAACAACAAATACCCAAAGTGATATATTTTTTGGAAAAGGTTCTGGTTGGTATGATACAACACTTGACCATAGGTCATCAGATATAATTGACACAAACTTATCTAGCGGTTCATTTGTTAATGGTGTTTTCCAATTAACAGGTAGAACTAAAACAATTAAAACAATGTCAAAACCATATACATATGGTGAAGATTATTTTGATACATTTAGAACTTTATCTGGATTAGATTATGGATTTGGATTAACATCAAAAATTGATAATACAAAAATTAACGTAAGTAACCAACAACTTATTTTAAATAGAAAAAACATTAATGTACATCTATCACCGGCACAAACCGTTGATTATGATATCTACAGACAATCAAGAGATTTAAATTTATCATTCGGTTCCGCAACACTTTTACCTCAAACGGGAGTAACATTTGCTGAATTTCTTAATACGGCATTAAATCAATTGATAACAAATTCAAATGTAATAAAATATAAAAATAATTATATTATTTTAGAAGATGTTTACCAAGACTACATCACCAACAAATATGGAACAAATTATGATTACGTACCATATGACCACATCTCACTAAATGAATTTATTAATAAAATGGGACCTTATTGGGTTCAAGTTATTGAACAGTTTATTCCATCAACAACACAATGGACTGGTGGTAATTTAATCGAGAATAACAAATTTGGTAGATCAAAATACAAATATAAAAAATCATGTCAAATATTTGAATTTGATGATGTTACATATCCAGAAGATGTTAATGGTTATGGAACATTTTATGACGAGATATTTCAATTTCAATCGACATTTAGTGCTGATGATGATTTTATCTATGACGGGTATTTACAATTTTATCCAATATTTCGTATTGATGGTATTTCATATTCAGGAATAACAGATGTTAATAATGTGTCAGTCTTAAATACCACAACAAATGTTACAGGTTGTACGTATGCTTTGATTAGTGGTGCAACTTCAGTAACTGGTACAACATTAACAATTAATGATGACAATACTGTAACAACAAATGGAATTAGTGCTAAATTATATAACGGAGGAGGTGTAAATAATAATTTTAATCCTGATTATGATGAATTAAAATTATTATGGAAAAGAGCGATACAAAATACAATCACATATATTAACACGTATTCGGGGTATACAGGAACAACAAGTATTCCATTTGTTCCAAATGCAATTGGTAAAGATACAACATATGGTAATAGCATTGGTAATTCATCAATAACCGGTTTAACATCATTACCAATTTTATCGTATGAATTTTATATAGATAAAGATGGTAATGAGAAAGTTAAATTTAAATCATACAAATATGGTCCACATAGTTGTACAATAATGAATTCGTTTAATTTTATGGTTGGATATGGTACAAATGCCGTTGACCCAACACCAACACCGACACCTACTAATACCCCAACACCGACCAAGACACCTACTAATACCCCAACACCAACACCGACACCTACTAATACCCCAACACCGACCAAGACACCTACTAATACACCAACTAATACTCCTACACCAACTAATACTCCAACTGTAACACCAACACCGACTAATACACCAAATCCAACTGGTACACCGACACCTACCCCAACTAATACCCCAACACCAACAGGTTACAGATATTACTTACTACTTGACCGATGTGATTTTGAATCTGGTACGAGTACTGGATGGACAGCAAATTCATATTCACAAGCACAATGTCAAGTTGGTGATATATTCGCCACGGCAGGTGGATTCTTTTCAGTTGTTATTAATTCATCATTAACGGACATGGGAGGTACTATAGAAGGTAGTAAAAATATAAGTGGTTATACAAGTTGTGAAGATACTCCAGGTCATTATGTTGCACCAGTATATAGAACAAAACAATTTACTGCATTCTATTGGAGTGGTGTTACTTCACCATATAATTCAACTACGGCAACTAATATGTGTGGTAATAATCCATCACAATTTTCATTTACAACAAATAAAACATTATGGTTAGACGCGTCGTTTAATGGAATAAATTTTGATGGGTCAACATTATATAATGTTTTTGATTCAAATGTGGACGGTAATCCAGTGTGGACAGGTAGTGGAAATCATTATTATGGACTTATAGAAAGTGGTAGTAATGTACAATTTATTGTTTATATATCATCATCAGGACAAATAACTGAATGGTATAGCAGTTGTGTTGCAACTACCCCTACACCTACACCAACACCAACACCGACAGGAACACCTACACCTACATACAACTATTATGATGTAACTAGATTTGATTGTCCAAGTTGTACTAATCCAACTTATTCATTGGTTGCAAGAAATAATACAACAGGTGGAACATTAACAATTTCACATTATTATAATAATGGAGATGGATATGTATATAGAATTGACGGATATAATGCTGGAACTTCTTATACTATTGATTTAGATGGTTCAGCAACACAAGGAACTAACTGTGCTGGAACATGCGCAATATAAAAAATAAAAAAACAATATTTATAACATATGAGTTTCTTAGACAGTAATAATTCGGAGTATCTTTCAGGAAGATTAACCCAAAAGGGAAGAAATGCAATTGCAAAAGGTGCATTCGATATTAGTTATTTCACAATTGGTGATTCTGAATTCAATTATGGTAGTGGCTTTTCAAATATGACAGGATCAGCAGGGTACCAATCTGTTTTTGTACCGTTAGATAAAGAAACTCACGTTAAATACCCATTACAATATACAAGTGGAACAACAATTTATGGTGTTCCGGTAAACCAAACCACCGAACCCGTAACATTAAGTAATCAAATAGGTCCCGCTGGTTTTATATCAGGAAGTATTTTTTCAACAGGGTCAGTAATAACTTCAGGAAGTTTTTCAAGTTTAACAGGTACAACTACAATTACTGTAACCGTACCATCAGGAAAAACATTTCATGATAGTGAATATGTTACGTTAATATTAACAGGAATATCACAAACATTGGTTTCGGGGTCAATAGTTTCAACTCTTACGGGAAACACAAAAAGTTTTATTTATAAATTAACAGAAACAGTTACAGGAACAACAACCCAAACATTAACATTAGATAGACCAATACCAACATTAACAGGTTTAACGGGAAATTTCTACGTTGTTGGTAATAACTGTGAAAATGAAATAGGGTATGATGTTGAAAATACAGATTCACACAATCCGTGGACAATGAATATTGTATGGGGTAAAAAACCAATTGGTATTGAAGATGCCGCACCATATAGAAATTTATCAGGTTACACTAGTAACAAATATATTGGGGTAAAAGAATTTTTAGGATATGGAACTACAGGGCAAACATTTACTGATTATACAGGTGGAACAATTACCGGCACATCATTTGTAAATTCTTTTGATGATGTTATCACACACACATCAGATGAACAAAGGGCAATTGCAATCATACATTTCTCTGAAATTGGTGATTTGTCAAATGATCCAGATAGATTCTTTAAATATGATGATTATATCGGTACCGAAACTAATGATAGAACATATTTCCAAGTTAATCTACCATTCTTACTTTACCATAGAAATACAGGTTCAACCATAGGTGCAATTTTCAATATTGGAAGTGATATTAAATTTGTTGTTTCTAATTTAAATAATAATTCACAAATTGAATATCGTGATTTGTTAGATGAAATGAGTAATAAAGTAGGTAAAGTATTTGTCAATAATAAAACTATAGTGTTTGATGATGAAGAAATTGTGGCAGCATTAGATTATAAATCTAATAGAAATCATACATTACCCGCACCAAAATTAGGATTAACATCACCAACAGGTAATACATATTTATTATCAGGAACAACAAATACAACGTGGGTGACTTATGGATTCACAAGTACAGGTACAACAGCACAACTTACCTCGTTACCATGTAATTATATATCAAAAATAAATGGTACAAATGATACATCAAACGTTACATTTAAATTTGGTAATCAATTTTCAAATTTAAAAATAAGTAGTAATACAACTGGATTTTTAGCAAATGAATTTTTTGCTTTAGTACAAACAGGAGCCACAACGGGTTCTCCAGTTAACAACACATGGAAGAAAATTGATTTAACTACTAATTTACAAACTAGTACATATATTGACCCAACAAAATTAACGGGTGTAACATTTACAATTACAAAAGAAATGTACACTGGTGGAACTACATTTGATTTAACGTCACATATGGACGGTAAGGTAAATTTCACAGGAACGACCACCCCTCATTTTGGTGATGAACAACCATTCCCTGGTAGTATTAAATTGGTACGTGCTACTGATATAGAAGAAATGAATTTCTTGGTTAACCTACCATCAGGTAATTTCAGAACATCACAAAATCCAACCTATATAAGTGGAGACCCAATAATTACTGAAGTTGCATTACTTAATAACAATAAGGAAGTAATGGTTAAAGCGAAAACAAGTAAACCAATCAAAAGAACTGGAACTCAAGTATTTGCAGTTAAATTGGATTTCTAACGATTTACATTTATTTTAAATTACATTATATTAGAATTATGAGTATAGATGTAAAATTTAAGAATAAGCCAAAGATACTGGGTCTTGACATTAGCACAAAAACCATAGGGTTTGCTTTGTTTGATATTTCAGGTTCTAAATTATTGGAACTAACACATTTTTCCCCAAAAATTAAACCACAACCTGAAGATAAGTTGGAAGAACTTATGATGAAGGCTAATACATTTCAAAGACATTTGGAAGGATATAAAGATATGGGTATTACTCGTGTTATTATTGAGGAACCATTATTGAATTCTAATAACGTTTATACAGTAGGGACATTGTTGAGATACAATACAATGATATGTAAACTGATTTATGATATTTTTGAGATTGTTCCAACATTCATTTCAACATATAATGCGAGAAAATATGCATTTCCCGATTTAGTGGGTCCAAATGAAAAGGGACGTAATGTATTATTCGGTGGTTACCCAAAAGATATTGATAAAAAACAAGTTATTTGGGACCACGTTAATGACGTATGTCCTGATGTTCAATGGTTGTATGATAAGAACGGTAAATTGAAAAAAGAAAACTTCGATATGAGTGATGCCGCCACAGCGGTTATTGGTCACTTCAATATGATAAAACAATTGGATAAATAATATTCGGCAACTTATATTTTATATTACGATTTATCGATGATATATTTAATAATAGGACGGGACAAGGGTTAAAAGCCTTGTTTGGTTGGTAGGAGGTCAGCGTGGTGTCTGGCCTCCATTTTTTTTTATAAGATTTTTTTGTTATAATATACAACATGAACACCCAAGAAGTAGATTATTCCGCAGTATTTGAAATTTTGGAAGACATATTTGGTGACTATAAGAATCATAATGATTATAGATACCAAGTGTCTTTTGACTGTCCTGTGTGTTCTCACGAAATTAAAGGTTTAGAAAAGGGGGATGGTAAAGGAAACTTGGAAATCAATTACAAATATGGTGTTTATAAATGTTGGGTATGTGCTGAATCTCACGAAACACACGGTTCAATATATAAGTTAATTAAGAAGTTTGGTAACCCTAAACAACTTAAAAAATATATTTTATTAAAACCAGAAGAAGATGAGGATGGTAATAAAAAAGAATATAAACCAGTTAGATTACCAAAAGAATTTATTCCATTTAAAGATGCGAGTTTTGGAATGAAATTAACACCAGGATATAAGCAGGCGTACAATTATATTAAAAGTAGAAATATTACAGATTTGATGTTACAACTTTATAATATTGGATTTTGTGCGACAGGTGTATATGAAAATAGAATTATCATTCCTTCATATGATGAAAACAGAAGATTGAATTACTTTATTGCTCGTTCTTTTTTAAACAAAACGAAGAGAAAATATATGAACCCCGTGGTACAAAAGGAAATCATTATTTTCAATGAAAGTTTAATTAATTGGGACGAACCTGTTTATATAGTTGAAGGTGCGTTTGATAGTATTTTTATCCCAAACGCAATTCCAATGTTAGGAAAGTTTATGGGTGAACATTTATTTAAAAAACTATATGATAATGCAAAGAAAATAATTATAGTACTTGACCCTGACGCCTATAATGACCAAGAGAGATTATATCATAGATTGAATTGTGGTAAATTAATGGGAAAAGTATGGAGTATTAAATTAGAAGGGGATAAAGACATTGCTGATTTACAAGGAAACTTAAGTGAATATAAAATGAAACAAATAGAGTAACATGAATTTAAAAGACATCTCATTAGAGATAAACGATTTATTAGAAAAGAGAAGACAAGAATTAGAATTAACATTCATAGAAGAAGAACACATTTACTATATGAAAGATGTTGATGGTGAAATTAAAAAGAACTTTCCATCCGTATCTAAAGTAGTTAAGAAATTTCACAAACCATTTGATGCTGATGGTATGGCACTTAAAATGTCAAAAGGAGACCCTGAAGGACAATCACAATTACTTGCCGAATGGAAAGAGGCTGGCGACTTATCAACCAATATGGGAAGTAGAGTTCACTTTGAATTGGAGAAAGATTTAATTGGTCGTTTTGGCAATTACAAAGAAGTTAGACAACCAATATTTGAAATTAATGAGGAACAACAACGCAAAAGTGATGCAATGATTAAAGCGGGAAAAGATTTTCTTGATTTAATGTTAGAACGAGGAGGGGTATTATTAGATACTGAGATTGTATTAGGAGACCCAACAGAACAATACACGGGTCAACCCGATAAGTGTTGGTTGATGCAAAATAAAACAAAAGATGATTTTGGATTTGTAATAACAGATTGGAAAAGTAATAAGCCAAAGAACTTTGAGGTACATCACTACACTGGTAGATTATATCCACCATTTAATAATTTTCATGATAATGCCTTAGGTCATTATTATTTACAATTACCATTATATGGTCGATTGTTGCGTAAGATGTTAGAAGGAACAAAATATTCCGATACTAAATTATTAGGTGGAGTTATAGTTCTTTTAAAAGAAGACGGAACATTTACCGAATATAAAGTTCCACCACAAATAACAAATGCAATCCTTACAATGGATTTATCAAAATATATTTCAAGATGGTCAAAAAAATAATACACATTGCCGACTTACATATTCGTACAATTCAAATGCATGATTTGTATAGAGAACAATTTGAAACATTAATTGATGAGATACGAGAACATAATATTGTGTGGCATCAAGAAGGTATTGAATATGAAGAAATTCGTATCGTTGTTGCAGGGGACCTGGCGCATCAGAAAATAAATATTTCTAATGAACAGTTATTATTAACAAGTTGGTTTTTAAAAGAATTATCGAAATATGGTAAAGTTGTTATCATTCCCGGCAATCACGATTTCTTAGAAAATAATACACAAAGAATGGATAGTATAACACCTGTGGTTCAATTATTAGACGACCCAACTATTCAATATTACAAAGATAGTGGTGAATATATGGATGATAATATTCAATGGATTGTTTATTCATTATATCAACATAACGCACGACCTGAGTTTACTAAAGACGAATCTAAATTAACTATTGGTTTATTTCACGGACCAATTCAAGGATTATCAACAGATTTAGGTTTTATATTCGAAGACGCTTATGATAGATTAAATTTTGTTGATTTAGATTTATTATTATGTGGAGATATACACAAAAGAGCAAGATTCACATTACCTAACGGAGGACATGCAATTATGGTCGGTAGTCTTATACAACAAAATTTTGGTGAGACAGTTAAACATCATGGGTATGGTATTTATGATGTGGAAACAAATGAATACACATTTCATGATTTGGACAACGAACAACCGTTTCTTCATTTCTCAATAAACGATATAAAAGACATTGAAGATGGAAAAGAAACACACGTTAATCTTGGATAAGGAGTTCACACAATTTTGTGAATTAAATAATATAACAGATATTAATAAACAAGCACAAGAAACCTTTAATAGAGGATTCTCTTTATTGAAATATGGTGAGATACCAAATGGTAATAAAATTAGAGAAATTGTAGAGGTACCTAAAGAAACAATCAAAGAAGTTATTGTTGAAAAAATAGTTGAACGTATTGTTGAAGTTCCCGTTGAAGTCATTAGGGAAGTAATTAAAGAAATAACAATAGAGGTACCTGTGGAGGTTATTAAAGAGGTCGTTGTTGAAAAGAAAGGTAAGAGTAAGACCGTAACTAAAGAGGTGATTAAAGAGGTTCCAGTTGAGAAAATTGTTGAAGTTGTTAGAGAGGTAGTTAATAATGATGAGATAGATAGGTTAATGAAAGAGAATGAAAAACTCAAGACAGATTTAGATAATATTACCAATTCACTATCCAAATTAGGTAAGGGTAGATTAATGAAAAGTAGTGATATGAGTTCACTATACGACGAATAATTTCCGGCAACATACTTTTTTTTACGGAATCTTTTATCTATATTTTAAATAATAAATTAATGATTATGATGAATTTAATTATGTGGTTGTTCATTTCCTATGGAATGTCAAATATTATGGTGTTTGGTAGTATATTCAACACACCAAGAGAATGGATTACAAGAAAATCAGAATGGTTTGGAAAACTGGTGAATTGTATGATGTGCCTACCCTTTTATGTAGGCATTGGTATGTCCCTTGTTTTTGGGG
>Ga0214919_10012405_pt1 | contig 10472 bp, 10 predicted proteins | sample LL1503_MetaG_FD_177994 | JGI IMG/M metagenome (GOLD analysis project Ga0214919, IMG submission 177994) | Freshwater microbial communities from Lake Lanier, Atlanta, Georgia, United States - LL-1503 | ecosystem: Environmental > Aquatic > Freshwater > Lake | place: USA: Georgia | collected... | reverse complement strand
AGCTGAGCCTGCAGGGCTTGCTGGCTCAGGACGGCGACTTGGCCGAACTCAACCAAGAGCTGGCCGAGGGCATCGCCAGCGGTGACATAGCGCCCGACGACCCAGGTCTGGCCGAGCATCTGTGGGCCAGCACCTTGGCCAAGCTGGCGGTCGACCAACCGGGCTACGAAACCTACCGCCGGTTGTCCGGCGCTGCGCCCGATAAATCCTCGGGTTGAACGCGTCGGCCCGCGGCTGAACCAGGTGTCGCGGCATGTGCCGCGCGGTGGCGGTCGCTCCTGCCCGACAATACTGTGGGATGAACCCGCGTATCGGCCAGTCCCACCCGTCGATCTGGATCACGCTGCGGCACCGGGATTTCCGGACGCTGTGGCTGGGCAGCGCGGTCTACTTCATGGCCAACGCGATGCAGGCGATGGCCTCGGCCTGGTTGATGGTCGAGCTCACAGGTTCGTCCTTTTTGGCGGCTTTGGTGCAAACAGCGGTGTTCCTGCCGATGTTCGTGCTGGCTTTGCCTGCCGGTGTGCTGGCCGATACCACCGACCGTCGCCGCTTGATCATCGTGGCCTTGCTGCTGCAGGCTGCGGTGGTGCTGCTGCTGGCTTTGCTGCTGGTACTGGGCTGGGCCGGGCCCGCGACGCTGCTGGTCTTCACGTTGATCGCGGGCTGCTGTACCGCGATGATGTCGCCGGCCTGGAATTCGGCGGTCGGCGAAATTCTGCCGCGCGAGGAGTTGCCGCAGGCCATCATCGCGATGAGCATTGCCTACAACGGCGCGCGCGCGATCGGCCCGGCGTTCGCCGGCCTGCTCTACGGCCAGATCAGCGGCCTGGCGATGGCCTGGGGTGGCCGGCAGATCGGCGGTGGCGCGGTGTTCATGCTGGCGGTGGGTGGCACGCTGGCGATGGCTGCCGTGGTCCATCGCCTGCCGCCCAAGCCGCATTCGCCTAGCCGCCTGCCACCCGAGCGGCTGTGGGGCGGCACGCTGTCAGGCCTGCGCTATGCGTGGCACTCGCAGATGATCCTGGCGCAGTTGCTGCGCACGGCGGCTTACAGCGCGGCCGGGTCGGCGCTGTGGGCCTTGCTGCCGGCGATCGGCCAGCAAAGGCTGGGACTGGGTGCCGAGGGCTTCGGCTTGCTGATGGGCTGCCTGGGCATCGGTGCGGTGGGGGCTGGCCTGGTGCTGGGTCGCTTGCGCCAGCGCCTGGGCTTGGAGCGCTTGGTGGCCTGGTGCTGTGGCTTGTTTGCGCTGGTGATGGCGGTGGCTGCGCTGTCGCGCTGGGCATTGCCGGTTTATGTCGCGCTGCTGTGCGGCGGTGCGGCCTGGATGAGTGCGATGAGCACCTTCAACACCGCCACCCAGACCAGCGCGCCGCCCTGGGTGCGTTCTCGTGCCACCGCGATGCACGTGCTCAGTGCGTTGGGGCCGTTTGCGCTGGGCTCGGCCTTCTGGGGCGCTGTGGCCGGGCTGGTCGGGCTGCAGGTCGCACTGTGCGCCGCTGCCGCGCTGATGCTGGCCAACCTGCTGTTGGCGCGCTATTTGCCGCTGCGAATGGGTGAGATGCAGGAGGTCACCCAGGCGCCATTCGAGGACTTGCTGGTGGCCGACCAGCCCGACCCGGAAGCCGGTCCGGTCTCGGTCGAGGTCAGCTACCGGATCCGGCCCGAAGATGCCGAGGTCTTTCTGGCCGAGGTGGCGCAGCTCAAAGGCCCGCGCCAGCGCGATGGTGCCAGCCTGTGGCGCATCTACCGCGACCTGGACGACCCAACGCGCTATGTCGAGCGCTTTCTGATCACCCGCTGGGCGGACTATCTGCACCAGCGCGCCCGTGGCACGGTGGCCGACCAGGCCATCGAGGCCAGGGTGCGTGCGCTGCTGCTGCCGGGAGAGCCTGTCGTGATGCAGCACTACATCGCGGAGAGGTAGAACCAAAAATCTGCCCGCCTGCAGATGGGCAAGCGCCTGAGGCGTCTTTCTGAGGCGTCATTCAGGCGGCCGTTCCGAAGAAGGCCCGCGCCACTTCGGTTGGCAGCGGCTGGCCAGTGCGGCGTGCGCGGGTGATCACCTGCCAGAAATAGCGGTAGCTGGCGCGGTCATGCAGCCGGTCCTGGCCTTGCTGGCGATGCCTGATCGGCGCCCATTGCGCAGCCTGTGCCGCAGCGATGATCTCTATCGCTTCGTCGAGCTCAGCGACGCTGGGTGCGAAGGCCTCGACGATCGGACGGATCTGCGCCGGGTGGATGCTCCACATCCGCGTGTAGCCGAACTCGCGCGCGGCGCGGGTCGCGGCGGCGGCGATGGCTTTCTCGTCCTTGAACTCGGTGACCACGCAGTGCGAGGGCACTTTGGCGGCGCCGTGGCATGCTGCTGCGATCTCGAGCTTGGCACGCAGCACCAGCGGATGTTCGAACTGGCCTTTGACGCTCATCGCGGTCTGTGGGATCGCACCGCGGTGCGCTGAGACGAAGTCCATCAGCCCGAACGACAGGCTCTGGATTTGCGGCAGCGCGGCGATGGCTTGAACGTCGCGCAGCGCGCCGTGGGTCTCGACCAACGCATGCACCGGCAAGGTCAAGCCTTTGCCATGGGCCCGCGCCACATGCTCGATGTGGGCAATCGCTTGCTGCACGTCGGCCAGGTGGCGAGGCTTGGGCACCATCAGGTAGGCTAGGCGGTCACCGGCGCGCCCGACCAGGGTTTCGACATCGGCAGCAAATGCCGGGTGGTCGACTGGATGGACTCGCGCGCCGACCCGGCCGAAACGGTTCTCGGCCGAGAGCGCCAGTTCGGCGCAGAGTTGGGCGTGTTCGGCTTCAGCGCCTATCGGTGCGCCGTCCTCGCAGTCGAGCGTGATGTCGAACACCGGGCCGAGCTCGGCCTGCAGCGCCAGGCTTTTTCGCATGCGGTCCTCGACGCCGCAGTAGTGGTCGCACACCGGCAGGTCGGGTGCGAGGTCGTCGGCTTCGAACAAGGCGTCGCAGGGCAGGGTGGAGGCTGTCATGGTATTTTAGGATCGAAAAAGGGCTGTCAGCAGTATGCCGATCAGCCCTTGGCAGTAGGGCCCAAGCGGGCCAACAGCGTCATCACAGCAGGTGTTTGACCCCGTCTTGCTCACCCAGCAACTCGGCCAGGGTCTTGTCGATGCAAGACTGCGAGAACGCATCGATAGGCAAACCCTCGACCAGCTTGTATTCGCCGCCTTCGCAGGTCACGGGATAGCCGAACATCACGTCCTTCGGGATGCCGTAGTCGCCGTTGCTGGCGATGCCCATCGTCACCCAGCCACCATTCGTGCCCAGCGCCCAGTCGCGCATGTGGTCGATTGCGGCGTTGGCGGCCGACGCGGCCGACGACACGCCGCGAGCGGCAATGATGGCCGCGCCGCGCTTGCCCACGGTGGGCAGAAAGGTCTCGGCGTTCCAGACCTGGTCGTTGATCATGTCCTTGACCGATGCGCCGGCGATGGTCGCGAAGCGGTAGTCGGCGTACATCGTCGGCGAGTGGTTGCCCCACACCGCCAGCCTCTGGATGCTGGCCACCGGCTTGCCGGTCTTGGCGGCGAGCTGGCTCAGCGCGCGGTTGTGGTCGAGCCGCAGCATCGCGGTGAAGTTCTTGCGCGGCAGATCGGGTGCCGACTTCATCGCGATGTAAGCGTTGGTGTTGGCCGGGTTGCCGACCACCAGTACGCGCACGTTGCGCGACGCCACGGCGTTCAGCGCCTTGCCCTGGGCAGTGAAGATCTGCGCGTTGGCGGCCAGCAAGTCGGCGCGCTCCATGCCGGGGCCGCGCGGGCGCGCGCCCACCAGCAAGGCGTAGTCGGTGTCCTTGAAAGCGCTCATCGGGTCGCTGTGCGCTTCCATCCCCGCCAGCAGCGGGAAGGCGCAGTCATCGAGCTCCATCATCACGCCCTTCAGGGCTTCCTGGGCCTTGTCGACAGGCACTTCCAGCAGTTGCAGGATGACGGGCTGGTCTTTGCCCAGCATTTCGCCGGAGGCAATGCGGAACAGCAGGGCATAACCGATTTGGCCGGCGGCGCCGGTGACGGCCACGCGAACGGGCTTTTTGCTCATGGGAGGCTCCAGCAGGGGGTGACGAAAAGGGGGGCGGATTGGCGCGCCGCAGCCGACCTTCTCGATCCTGCCTTTGCCAAGCGCACGCGGGCGAGAAATTCGGCCACCCAGGCCGGTCGACAGTGTAGGCCAATCTAGGGGTTGCTACGGGGGTTCGGCAGGTTTTCGCAGCTCTTCTATCTTCTATAAGACATCTGTCAGCATTTGATAGACGGGGCGCGGTGCATGTGCTGCAATGATGGGCATGCAAGCTGGCGCCGTCTTCAAACCCATGGCTGATGCGTCATCCGCCGCTGAGCCTGCGTTCAGCCCGCTGTACCGGCAGGTCAAGGTGATGATCACGCGTGAGCTGCAGGCCGGCGCCTGGAAGCCGGGGGAATCCATCCCCAGCGAGCAGTACCTGGCTGCGCGCTTCAAGGTCAGCCAGGGCACAGTGCGCAAGGCCATCGACGAACTCGCTGCCGACAACCTGCTGGTGCGCCGCCAGGGCAAGGGCACTTTCGTCGCGACCCATGCCGAGCAGCAAATCGCTTACCGGTTTTTGCGCCTGATGCCCGACAGCGGCGGCGCTTTGGGCATGGAGCGACGCTTGCTCGACTGCCGCCGCACGCGGGCCCCTGCCGATGTGGCCCGGGCCTTGGCTGGCAGGAGCGGGGATGCGGTGGTGCAACTGCGCCGCCTGCTGGTGGCCGGTGCCAAACCGGTGGTGCTTGACGAGATCTGGTTGCCAGGCAAGCTGTTCAAAGGCCTGACAGCCGAGCGACTGGCCGACTACAAGGGCCCGATGTACGGCATGTTCGAGGCCGAATTCGGTGTTCGGATGATCCGCGCTGAAGAAAAAATTCGTGCGGTGCCGGCCGATACCGCCACTGCCCAACTGCTCGCGCTCAAGCCCGGCGCACCCTTGCTCAGCGTCGAGCGCCTGTCCTTCACGTACGGCGACAAACCGGTGGAACTGCGCCGCGGGCTGTACAGCACCGAACAGCACTTCTACCGCAACGAGTTGAACTGATGAAACACCGGATTGCCGCTGTTTTGAGCGCGGGCTTGTTGCGGGCGCAGGGCAAGCCTGCTGCATTGCAATAGACTCCTTGGGTTTCTCCCTGCACAACGAGACCGCAATCCATGGCCGACCTTCCCATCAAAGCTCCGAACATGCAACGTCCGACATCGCGGCCGGGCGCGAACATGCGCCTGATCGACGCTCTACAGTACCGGCTGCCGTTGGCCGGGCTGGTGTCCATCCTGCACCGTGCCAGCGGCCTGTTGCTGTTCTTTCTGCTGCCGTTCATCCTCTGGATGTTCGACACCAGCGTGACCTCGGAGGTGTCGTTCGACGCCTTCCGCAGCGCCTTCGTGGCGGGCATCGGCTTCGTGCCGGGCTTTGTCATCAAGCTGGTGGCGCTGTCGCTGATCTGGGCCTATCTGCACCACGCGGTCGCGGGCTTGCGCCATCTGTGGATGGATGCCACCCATAGCGTGACGCTGCAGCAAGGCCGCTCATCAGCTGTGGCTACCTTCGCGATCAGCATCGTGCTGACCATCGCTTTGGGTGCCAAGCTGTTTGGTTTGTTCTGAAACCCGTCAACAAGAGACCTACAACAATGACCGTCAACTACGGTTCCAAACGCCTGGTCGTGGGCGCGCACTACGGATTTCGCGACTGGCTGAGCCAGCGGGTCACAGCGCTGCTGATGGCGGTCTACACCTTGCTGCTGCTGGCCCAGGTCATCCTCGGTGGACCGCTGGGCTATGACAGTTGGGCGGGCATCTTCTCGCGCCAGTGGATGAAGGTCGCGACCTTCGTCGTCATCGTCGCGCTGGCTTGGCATGCCTGGGTCGGCGTGCGGGACGTGGCGATGGATTACATCAAGCCTGTCGGTGTGCGCCTGCTGATGCAGGTGGCTGCGATTGCTTGGTTGGTGGGATGTGCCGGCTGGGCTGTGCAAGTGCTGTGGAGATTGTGAATCAAATGGCTGCAAACAAGGTTTCAGTAGCCCGTCGCAAGTTCGACGTGGTGATCATCGGAGCCGGTGGCTCCGGCATGCGTGCTTCGCTGCAACTGGCCCGCGCGGGTCTGAATGTGGCGGTGCTGTCCAAGGTGTTTCCGACCCGCTCGCACACCGTGGCAGCGCAGGGCGGCATCGGCGCCTCGCTAGGCAACATGAGCGAGGACAACTGGCACTACCATTTCTACGACACGATCAAGGGCTCGGACTGGCTGGGCGACCAAGACGCCATCGAGTTCATGTGCCGCGAGGCCGGCAAGGTGGTCTACGAGCTCGAACATTTCGGCATGCCGTTCGACCGCAACCCCGATGGCACGATTTACCAGAGACCGTTCGGCGGCCACACCGCCAACTACGGTGAGAAGCCGGTGCAGCGCGCTTGCGCCGCAGCCGACCGCACCGGCCACGCGATGCTGCACACGCTGTACCAGCAAAACATCAAGGCCCGCACCCACTTCTTCGTCGAGTGGATGGCACTGGATCTGGTGCGCGATGCCGATGGTGCGGTGTTGGGCGTGGTCGCGATGGAGATGGAGACCGGCGAGGTCTACATCCTGGAGGCCAAGACCACGCTGCTTGCCACCGGTGGCGCCGGTCGTATTTACGCCGCTTCGACCAATGCCTTTATCAACACCGGCGATGGTCTGGGGCTGGCCGCGCGAGCTGGCATCCCGCTAGAGGACATGGAGTTCTGGCAGTTCCACCCCACCGGTGTGTTCGGCGCCGGCGTCTTGCTCACGGAAGGTTGTCGCGGCGAAGGCGCGATCCTGCGCAACGCCAACGGCGAGCGCTTCATGGAGCGCTACGCCCCGACCTTGAAGGACTTGGCGCCGCGCGATTTCGTTTCGCGCTGCATGGACCAGGAGATCAAGGAAGGCCGCGGCTGCGGGCCCAACAAGGACCACATCCAGCTCGACATGACCCACCTCGGTGTCGATACGATCATGAAGCGCCTGCCCAGCGTGCTCGAGATCGGCCACAACTTCGCCAACGTCGACATCACCAAGGAATCGATCCCCGTGGTGCCGACGATCCACTACCAGATGGGCGGCATCCCGACCAACATCAACGGCCAAGTCGTGGTGCCCAAGGACGGCAACCCGAACAGCGTCGTCGACGGCCTGTATGCGGTGGGTGAATGCTCTTGCGTCAGCGTGCACGGTGCCAACCGTTTGGGCACCAACTCCTTGCTCGACCTGCTGGTGTTTGGCCGTGCCGCTGGAAACCACATCGTCAGCAGCCTGTCCAAGTCGACCGCCTCGCACAAGCCTGTGCCTGCCGACGCGGCCGAGAAGTCCTTGGCGCGCATCGCCAGGCTCGACGCCAGCACCGAGGGCGAGTACGCGCAGGACGTGGCGAACGACATCCGCGACGCGATGCAGTTGCATGCAGGCGTGTTCCGCACCCAGGTCTCGATGGACGAGGGCAAGCGCAAGATTGCCGCGCTGCGCGAACGCGTGGCTGGCATCACGCTCAAGGACAAGAGCAAGGTCTTCAACACCGCACGGATCGAGGCGCTGGAAGTCGAGAATCTGATCGAGGCCGCGCAGGCCACGATCGAATCGGCAGCGGCTCGTCACGAGTGTCGCGGCGCCCACACTGTCAGCGATTACGAACGCGGCGCCGATGATGCCGAGTTCCCGCTTGGTCGCAACGACGCGCAGTGGATGAAGCACACGCTGTGGTATTCGCAAGACAACCGGCTCGACTACAAACCGGTGCAGCTCAAGCCACTGACGGTGGACAGCGTGCCACCCAAGGTTCGCACGTTTTAAGCCCGGCCGACGCCAGAACAGGAAGCAAGAACATGACCAAGCGCACCTTCCAGATCTATCGCTACGACCCCGACACCGACGCCAAGCCTTACATGCAGTCGATCGACGTCGAACTCGACGGCAGCGAGCGCATGCTGCTCGATGCGCTGATGAAGCTCAAGTCGGTCGACCCGGCGATCAGTTTCCGCCGCAGTTGCCGCGAAGGCGTCTGCGGCTCGGACGCGATGAACATCAACGGCAAGAACGGGCTGGCCTGCCTGACCAATATGCGCGACCTGCCAGGCGTGGTCGTGCTCAAGCCCTTGCCCGGCCTGCCGGTGATCCGCGACCTGATCGTCGACATGACGCAGTTCTTCAAGCAGTACAACTCGATCAAGCCCTACCTGGTCAACGATGAGATCCCGCCCGAGAAAGAGCGGCTGCAAAGCCCCGAAGAGCGCGATGAGTTGAACGGCTTGTACGAGTGCATCCTGTGCGCGAGTTGCACCACCAGCTGCCCGAGCTTTTGGTGGAATCCTGACAAGTTCGTCGGCCCGGCGGGCTTGTTGCAGGCCTATCGCTTCATTGCCGACAGCCGCGACCAGGACACCGGCGCGCGTCTGGACAACCTCGAAGACCCGTACCGCTTGTTCCGCTGCCACACCATCATGAACTGCGTGGATGTGTGTCCCAAGGGTTTGAACCCAACCCGGGCCATCGGCAAGATCAAGGAACTGATGGTCCGTCGCGCCGTCTAGGCGTCTTGGGTCAACTGTTGCTGCCAGCGCCGAGATGAACAATTCTGTCGACGACCCGGTCGATGCCACCGAACTGAGCCGGCTGCGCTGGCGTTGTCGGCGTGGTTTGTTGGAGAACGACCTGTTCATCGACCGGTTTTTCCGGCGCTACCAAGGCACACTCAGCGTTCGCCATGCGACCGGGCTGCAGCAGCTGATGGACCTGGCAGACAACGATTTGATGGATTTGCTGCTTGCCCGCCGCGAGCCCGAGGACGAGCTTGCCCGTCCCGAGGTGATCGAGGTGCTGGGCATGTTGCGAGCAAGAGATTTGCCAATTGCATAAACCCGACCAGAAAGGGAAAGCCCAATGAACTCCTCCGACGTAAAAGCCACCCTGTCCTTCTCCGACGGCAGCCCCAGCATGGACCTGCCGCTGTACAAAGGCAGCATCGGTCCGGATGTGATCGACATCCGCAAGCTCTACGGACAGACTGGCAAGTTCACCTACGACCCCGGTTTTCTGTCCACCGCGTCGTGCAATTCCACCATCACCTACATCGACGGCGACAAGGGCGAGTTGCTGTACCGCGGCTACCCGATTGAGCAGCTGGCCGAGAACTGCGACTTCCTCGAGACCTGCCATTTGCTGCTCTACGGCGACCTGCCCGACGCAGCGCAGAAATTGGACTTCACAGCCCGCGTGTCGAGCCACACGATGGTCCATGAGCAGATGCAGTTCTTTCTGCGCGGCTTTCGGCGCGACGCCCATCCGATGGCGATCATGACCGGGCTGGTGGGTGCACTGTCGGCCTTCTACCACGACAGCACCGACATCAACAATCCGGTGCACCGGGAGATCGCGGCGATTCGTTTGATCGCCAAGATGCCCACCTTGGTGGCGATGGCTTACAAGTACACGCAGGGCCAGCCCTATATGTACCCGAAGAACAATCTGTCGTACGCGGCGAACTTCATGCACATGATGTTTGCCAATCCTTGCGAGGAGTATGTGCAGAACGACGTGCTGGTGCGGGCGATGGACCGCATCTTCATCCTGCACGCCGACCACGAGCAGAACGCCAGCACCTCCACCGTTCGGCTGTGCGGCAGCTCGGGCACCAACCCGTTTGCTGCGATCGCGGCCGGCGTGGCCTGCCTGTGGGGCCCTGCGCACGGCGGCGCCAACGAGGCGGCGCTGAACATGCTGGGCGACATCCAGAAGATGGGTGGCGTCGAGAAGATCGGTGAGTTCATCAAGCAGGTCAAAGACAAGAACTCGACCGTCAAGTTGATGGGCTTCGGTCACCGGGTCTACAAGAACTACGACCCGCGCGCCAAGCTGATGCGCGAAACCTGCCACGAGGTGCTGGGCGCGCTGGGCCTGCACGACGACCCCTTGTTCAAGCTGGCAATGGCGCTGGAGAAGATCGCTCTTGAAGACGATTATTTCGTCTCGCGCAAGCTCTACCCGAACGTCGATTTCTACTCCGGCATCGTGCAGCGCGCCATCGGCATCCCGGTGCAACTGTTTACCGCGATCTTCGCGTTGGCCCGCACGGTGGGCTGGATCGCCCAGCTCAACGAGATGATCGGCGACCCCGAGTACAAGATTGGCCGGCCGCGCCAGCTGTATGTGGGTGCGCAGCAGCGCAGCGTCAAGCCTGTTGGTCAGCGCTGAGCTCGCGCCGCCGGTCGGCGGCTGGACTTGAAGAAGGCCACCCGAGGGTGGCTTTTTTTTTGGACGCTTGGCGCCCAGGCTTCAATCTCTTACAGCAGCGCCTTGAGCAACCTGGCCATCTCGCTGGGGTTGCGGGTGATCGTGAAGCCGCATTCCTCCATGATCGCCAGCTTGGCGTTTGCGGTGTCGGCCCCGCCCGAGATCAGCGCGCCGGCATGGC
>Ga0214919_10012404_pt1 | contig 10473 bp, 3 predicted proteins | sample LL1503_MetaG_FD_177994 | JGI IMG/M metagenome (GOLD analysis project Ga0214919, IMG submission 177994) | Freshwater microbial communities from Lake Lanier, Atlanta, Georgia, United States - LL-1503 | ecosystem: Environmental > Aquatic > Freshwater > Lake | place: USA: Georgia | collected 2015-03-15 | reverse complement strand
TAATCCATCCAGCCACCATTGACGGACTGTTTGGAAATCATCTCGTCGCGGATGTTTGGCCACCACAGCGCCCAGCGCTTTCCGCCAGCAAGATACATTGCTTGAACGGCGTAATAATGTCCGTAAAAATAGTGTGATTCACTGGCGTTCCCGCCACCACCTGGATTGACGGCGTCTATTAAATAATTTAATCCACGATCAATCGAGTTGTCCGAATAAACTCCGGCGTAATACAAACTGGCAACACCCGCAGCCGTTCGTGGCCAGGCGCTTGTTCCTGTTGTGGACATATAACGAAATCCACCATCACTATTCTGACATGAGCGCACGTAGGCGATCGCGCGGTCAATTGTCTCTTTTGGAACCTTGATCCCGGCGTTGCGGGCGCTTCGCAAAGCCATGACTTCACAAATTGTCACGCTAATGTCTGCGTCATAGGGAACAGGGTTGTATCGCCAACCGCCTTCTTGATTTTGACTGTGAATTATTAAATCGACCGCGCGCGTAAGAGTGTCACGAACTCTGGCGTCCTCGCTGTTCATTCCATATATTTCGCCCAGAAAAAGTGTTGCGAATCCGTGGCCATACATTGGACCGTGGCTGTTTTCGGAGGCAAGTAATCCAGTTTCTGTTGGACTTCTTAAAACAAAATCCAAGGCTTTGCGAACATTGTCTCCATACGCGCCACGACCCGGTAGATGTCCGTCGGCCATAAATGCCAAGCCACAAAGCGCTGTAATTCCTGCGTGGTGGGCAAACTGGCCCCTGCCAAAGGAGCCGTCATCATTTTGAAGTGACGCAAGATATCTCAATCCGCGCTGAATAGATTCTTCCGCTGCTGGCGTCATCTCTGATTCAGTTGGTGTGTTTTGCGCGCTCGCTCCAACATCTGGCGGCCGCTCCTTATCTAAATCAATCGGCAACACGTTTGGTAGTTGCACAGTGGTTTCTTTTTTATCATCGACAATTTTTGTGTCTTGTTGTGGCGCTTGAATGGTTTCTATGGCCAACGCACCAATAGAAATCACAAGAATGGTTGTGAATGCAAATATGAATCTGTGCCGATTTAATTTAATGTTTTTCATGGTCCACGATCCTCAGCCATGCGTCGATAATAGGCTTCGGTTGCTTTTTGATAGAGCGCGCTAATTCGATCGCGCCGACTTTGTGACATTATTTCTCGAATTCGAAGCGGAAGATGACCCCACTCTGCTCGCCCCTCCTGCATATCCGTATCAGCCAGTGATTGAGCATCCTCAAAGTCTGGTGGATTTATCTTGTCACCTGATTGTTCGCCTTGGTTTTGAGAACCATCCTTGTTTTGTTTTCCATCCTTATTTTTGTTGGCTTGTTTTTCCGCCCTGCTTATGGCGTCTTCACTTTCTTTTTTTTCTCCATCCTGACTTTTCTGTGAACCAGATTGTGATTCTGATTTTTTATTTTGAGATTTACTTTTAGAGGATTTTTTTGTAGAGGATTTTTCAAACTTCACCGCCGCTTCAATCAAGGCGTCAAGGCGAGATAGGGCCTGGGCTTGCACCCGTTGTGTTCCAACGCCTAAATCGTGGTCTTGGGAAACAAGTTGTTGTGCAAGTCTCATGTCCTGTATTGCGGCCTCCGCTAAATCATGAAGTGATTTTTCATTTAGACCGCGCTCTAATTTTTCGTTCTGTTGTGCTTGCGCGGCTTTTTCACCACCACTACCACTTATGCCCAACAATTCATCAAGCGTCTTTGGTGTTGTTGCCACCGGTTGATTTGAATGGTTTTGTGTCTGATTTGTTGGAGATTGGGTTTGGTTTGTGGTGGTGCCTTGATCTTGAATAAATATTTTTTCTTGATTATTTCCTACACTGTATTTATTCACGTTGAACAAGTGAAAGCCGGGTGTGGGTGTTTTTTCATCTTTAGATTCTGTTGGAGTGGTGGGGGCTTCGTTGGAAACCTTCTTCATTTTCTCCACCCACTGTTCGCCAAGCGCGCGGACATTGTCTTGCAATCGAGAGAGGTCGTTTATTGATTTCTCCGCGCCGGGAGAATGAATTCCAACATCTTCTATTATTTTTGTGCGCCTGTTGATTTGAGCTTGTAATTCCCGAACAAGACGCAATTCGGAAAGCGGTGGAATTTTTTTCTTTTGCTGTCCTGGACCTCCACCACCTTCTCCATCGCCACCACCTGCATTTTCCTTGGCGAAGGGCTCGTCTTTTTGTTCCGGGTCCGTCAAGGCTGTCGCCAAGGCCCGCAATGCTTCGGTTGAAAAATCCAGTTCGGATACCGTTTCTGGTGTTGGTTTGACTTGCACAAGTTGTTCTTGCGCCGCACCCATCCATTGGTCAACAAGTTGGTGGGTTTGGCTAAACAAGGTGGATTCTTTTACAATCTCTGATTCTTTTAAAATGGTTGCGACCCGTTCGCGCAATGTTTTCTGCCGCTCCGCTATCTCTCTTGAAACCACCGCGGCTCTACGGTCTAACTCAATTTGATTGGGTTGTAAAATTGCTGCAACCTCTTGGCGTAAAACTACTTGAAGCCTTGCAAACTCGTTATATTTATTGACTAGATCTTCGCGCTCTTTCTCCGCTTCTTCTTCTTGTTGTTTTTCTTTTGCCTCTTGTGCTTTGACCAGGGCTTGTTTTAATAATTCAAGACCGCGCGAAGAGGCTTCCTTCGCTGAATCAATTTCAATTGGCGACAGACGAAGCGCGACCACCACGTCATTTTCTAAATCGCTTGCTCGCTCCAGTATTTTTGTGACCTGTTCCGTCGCGCGTCCACCACTCTTGGATTCTTCGATGGTGGCGGCCGTGTTTCTCGCCAATCTTTCGGCTTTTTTTTCCAAAGCAATTTCAATATCGGTGTCGGGGCTTGGCAATGAATCAATTTCGCTTCTGATTGTTTCCGCGTTCTCTATCAACCCTTTCAATGTTTCAACAAGGCTTGATAGGCGCCTCTTCAGTTCCTCGGTTTTTGCTTTGCGATCCGCTTTCAATGCATTTTGCATTTTCTCAACCGTTTCCGCGGCGGCGCGCATGGAGTCTTCGGCGGCACCGGTTTGGTTTTTTTCGCTTCTGTCGGCTGATTCCTCAAGTCGTTTTGTGGCATCACCACGTTCACCCTCCTCTGCGGCAGCGCGAAGTGATTGCGCTTGAACTGGATCTGTTTTTTGATTTCTTTGGGCGCGATCATGAAGATCCTCAACAAGAGCCTTGGCCTCTTGGGCCGCCGTTCGTTGCGTTTGCGCCCGCTCTTGAAGTTGCTTTTTATCCTCTGTTGATAATTCCTCCACTGTTCGACCAGCGGTTTTGCTTGCTGTTGCTTGAAGTTCCTTGCGGAGTTTAGAAATTTCTTGCGCCAACTTGTCTGTTCGTCGTTGCGCACCAGCGGCGTCATCGTCTCGATCTAAAATATCCAACATAGCCTGAATGGCTTGAAGTGTTTGTTGTTGCTCCTTCCTTGCATCCTGTGATTTATTTTTATCTCCACTTAAGCTTTGTTGAAATTGTTGAGACGCGCTCTGGCTGTGGGTTGAAGCGTTCGTTGCCTGCTGTTCGACTTCTTGCAGGGCCTCTGTAATTCCAGAATCCCTCATTCCGTTTCGTATAAGGCGTTTTGTAAGTTTGTTGACCGTCTTTTGTGCCTGATCAATTCGATCACTCAGCCCTTTTTGTGATTGAATCGAATTTGTAATTTCTTTTTCTTCTATGGTTTCTTTTTGGCTTGCTTCCAACCGCGCAACGTTTTGTCGCAACACGTTTGTTTGCTGACGAATGTTTTGTTCAAACACGCCTTGATCAACAACGCGAATTCGTCGTGGCTCGCTTAGGGCGGCTTGCCTTTTTTTTCCTGCCTCTTCAAACAGATCCTGCGCAGTGCCTCGCAAAAAAAGCGTGTCTCCGCTTTGAACATCCATTGTTGAAAGTTCCAGGCTATTTTGGAATTTGGCCTCGGCTACATCTATCAAATTTTCTTTTATTTGAATTAACTTTGGAGAGGGTTCCCCCGACCTTTGTTGGCGATCAAGCCGCATTCCAATTGACACCAAGCCCAGATCATCCTTTGCCTCTATCAGTATGCCAATGTTGGCCTTGTTGGTCACAACCTCGTCTTGTTCTGGATCAGTCACCACCACTGTTGGTTCTTGATCAACAACGACCTGAATTTTTGTTCGCAGTGGTTCTTGTCCGTGGATTCCGTTTTCATCGCTTGGATCAACGACAATATCTATGCCGCACTGAATAGGCCATGAAAGATTCCATTGTGTCGGTGTTGCCGCATTCAACACAAGTGATTTGAATGGTTCATTTGTCGCCGTATTAGTTGCCGTGATGGTTCGCGCCAACCAAGATGCATCGATCTGACCAGGGTTGTCTTGTGGTGGCGTAAGTGGAATCGAAAGAGTCATTTGAAGACTTGCTGTTCCACCAACAAGCACCGCAGGAAGTGTTGGCATAACGCCGCCATTCCAGTTCACTTCTATGGACTCCCGCACGCGCGACGCGTAGTGTGGCGGTTGAATTAAAAGTTTCGCGCTTTGAACCGTGGGCGGCTCCACTATTTTAATTTCAACCGGTTTCGTCCTGGTGTCGTCCGTGTAAAAAACAACCGTCATGGATTCACCCTCCGCCGTGGTGGGCCGTTCCCAGGAACCATCTGTTTGGGCGACCATTTCAAAAACTTTGGTTGTAACCGTGCCGCTCTTGTTTGTGATTTCACAAATTGCGTTCACGCGCGCGTCTTTAATTTTATTCCCGTCTTGCTTATCGTCGGCGCGCGCGCGAAGCATAATTGTTTCACCCTTGGCGACATGGGTGATTGAAATGTCGGGGTGAATAAGTACCTCGGGTGGCCATTCTGTTTGACTCCATGGAATCACCGTTCGAACAAGTCCAATTTTTGTGGTTTGCTCCGCAAAATAAAAGCCGACAAACCACAGACCTGTCACCACAACCGCGGCACTGGTGGCGCAAAGCGCGGGCCATTGCCGAACATGTGTGTTTGGTTTTATTTTCCTCCAGGCATTCCCCGCGCGCGCCACAACTTGTTCAGAAAGTGGATTTAATTTTTCCGTCGCGCTGGATTCAAAATCAATGGCGCTTGCCAACACGCCTCGAAGGCTTGGTTCGACCTCCTCCATACGAATGGCGACACTGGTTCGCGTTGGGGTTTGCTTCCATGTCGGCTTAAACCAGTGTTTAAATATTTTATAAATGGCAATAATTGCGGCCAACAAAATCAAAAATCGAGCGGTTCTTGGCCAGTGAACAACATAATCAACAAGTGCGCAGGCGACCAAGAATAAAAGAATGGTGGCGATACTGAAAGCAACCGCTTGAATTCGGTGTAGTGTGATAATCCTTCTGCGAAGGATTGCGATATGTCGAGTAATTGAATACATAAAAACCTTATTTCAAAACGTATCAATCAAGCGAGGCGTGGCGCGTGGTCCTCACATCAACTTCATAATTCTTCGTCCAAGCCACTCGGTGGTGAGCGTTGTAATTAAAACTAAATAAATAATCCATTTGTTCCAAAGAGGCATTTGTATTGGTTGACGGGTTGTGAAAGATCGGCGCGGAATGAGTGTTTCAAGCGATTGTATGTTTGTCGTGGCGACCATTTGTCCTTTGGTTGCCGCGCTTAATTTTTGCAGAGCTTCGTGATCTGGTGTTGCGTCAAGCCGTTCCGTATCCTCTTGAATTAGCGTCAGTGTCGCTTCTGGTGTTTCTAAAATCTGCGGAAGCTTAATTCTAAACCGCCAAATTCCGTCACTTTCGTTTGGCGCAATCCACACGGATGAAAACCTATTGTTTCCCTCGGATTGAAGCGCTATATCAACACTGCCTCCGCTTGTTGGGCGAAATGCTTCCACCACAACAACGCCGTTTACCGGCGCCTCATCTAAATCAACAACAATGCGGATCGGTTGATTTGCTGTGGCTTGTGGTGGATCAACTTGCAATGATATTCCTGTTTTGTTTCGCAGACCCGCCCGTGCGAGATGTCGAATGAGTTGAATCCAAAATCGTTCTGGAAGTTTTTCTCCGCGACCGTGACGCCACCTCCATGTCTCGTCGGTCGCCACATACGTTGTTTGACCCGCGCCATAGCGCATGGTGAGAACAAGTGGGGTGCCCTTGTTTGGTTCATTGGATTTTTCCGCACTTCCTGTTTGAGCAACAGCGTTGGCCAAAATCTCGGTGGTTGGTTTTAAATCCCGAGGGTCAATGCGTTGTGCCCATTCAAGTCTGGCCCATGATTCACCGCTTGCTGAAAGTTCGACTGGCCATGATTGCTCGTTGTCTTGCGTGTTGCCAAGGCGAAGCAGACCAATTCTGGCGGCGGCCTCTGTTGGTTCCATATACACGGGCCTATCCACTCGCGTTAAATCAAGCGAGCCGCGAAACGGAAGCAGTTCCTCTAACGGACTTCCGCGCCAACTGGATGGCGTGCTTCGATCCCCGGCAATCCACAACAAGCCGGTGCCCCGTTTGGCCACCAAATCTTGAATGTTTTTTTGTTGCGCGCTGTTTAGAAATCCAGCAGGAACATCACCAAGAATTATGACGTCATAGACTGAAAATTCATTTTCTGTTCTTGGAAGCCTGGTTAAAGGTGTGGTTCCTTCTTGCGCAAAATCACGATCGGCGGAAAGGAGCATGATTGAACTTTCGATTCCTTTTTCCCGCAACAAAATATTTTTTATATAGCGAAACTCCCACCGCGGCCATCCATCAAGATACAAGACGTGAATGGGACGATCCACAAATTTTATATCCACTCGCTGTGAATCGTTTGATTGATCTGCGTCTGGTTCTCCCACGATCGCCACTTCCCAAACTGTTTCGCCCGATTTAAAACCCTGACCCACAAGCGTCACGCTTGCTTTTCCGTCTGGCCCAGACACCACTTCTTGTTCGTCAATTTTTCTCTGTGATTCCTTGTCTTTTAACACAACATGTATTTTTTTATTTGGTTTTCTTGAATTCAATGTGGCTTGAACAGGAATTTGATCCTGTAGAAAACCACTTTGTGGAGCCTCCACGGAAAGAATGGCTTGATCATTCACGCCGTTGGGATCTCCAAGAGGAATCGTGAACACTGGAACACCAAGTGCTTGCATTTGTCGAAGCGTTGTTGCATTGATCGCGTCTTGGCTTCGGCCATCGGAAATAATCACGACCGCGGAAAGGGGCCGTCCAAGATTTCTTTGAAGTGTTTCACGCAAGGCCGACGCGATCAGGGTTCGGTTGCCGCGCGCCTCTGGAAGCGCTTGTTTGTTGGATACAAGCGTGGCGTTTCCAGTGACCGAGACCCATTCCAGTTTGTGGTCTTGCGCAAGTCTGTCCCACACGCCGTTTTGCAATATTTCATTTTGAAATTCCACCCGCGAAATAATTTTGTTTTGACCATCAAGCATGTCTCGAACCTGAAGGCTTGAGCTGCGGTCAACCAAAACTTGCACAAAATCTTGTTCTGTTTTTTCACGCGGCCATTCAATTGTTGGTTCCATCGCCAAAATGGCGACGATGGAGAGCGTGATGACACGGAGGCTGAACAAGAAAATTCTTGCGCTGCGAGATCCTCTTATGTTTATGTATGAAAATATGGCGGTTGAAAAAAGAACAATCGCCCCCACCAACCACAACCATGTTTGGGCTGGTCTTTCAAATACAACATGCCATGGTTGCCCCATCAGTGTGGTTGGCACATCCATTTGTGTAAAAATCCATTCCATTACGCGCCCACTCTTGTGGGTTGTGCCGTGTGGCGAGGCGAACCCCGGCGCGAAAGAATGCTTTCAAACAAGGCGCACAATAGCGCTATAAGAAAAATTGTTCCGCTGACCGATGGATCTGTGACACTCCAGGCCGTTGGTGTTTTTTTTGTTTGTTCCTCATCCTGAAACTGAATCGCTTTGATGGTTCCAAACCACGACTGAAGCGCCGCGTTTGTGATTGGTTGTATGGACGCCGCGGTTGGTGACAAATTCACGGCGAAGGTCTGTGTTCGATTTGATTTTGTTTGAAGCGTCCACAATCCTGGAACCAGAACGCGTGATTGTGATTGTCCGTTTTGATCAAGTTCAATTGTGGCGGCTCCGCTTTGTGGTGGTGGAATAAATACGCCTCCCGCCGCCATGGATCCAAGAGAAACAACACTTCCTGTTTGTATCTCTTGTTGTTCGCTTGCCAACAAGCGGCCACCACGAATAAGTTCTTGGAAAAAAGGAACCATGAGTGGTTTCACTGGCAGGTCGCTCCAAGACAAAACGGGCGACACACCAACCACAACAATGATTCCATTTCCGTTCTTGGGTTTCGCCCAGCACACCATGGGATTTCCATTTTCAAACAACAACGCGGACTGCGCCGCCGCGTCGGTTGTTTCTAATGGAAGATATTTTTGAATGTGAATAGGTTCACACAACACGTCAAGTTCGGGACCCAAGAGAGAGAGTGGACCTCCGCGTGGTTGTTTTTTTGACAAGCGGTATTCGCCGGTCTTGATTTCTGTTTGAGAACGAATGGGGACCTGCAAAAGTCGCTCAACATCCGCAGCCCAATTTTGTTGTGTGCTTTCAGTCGCGGGCGTGATGATGAGCGTTCCACCATTTTTTGCGTAATTTTGTAGCCATGACCAACCCGCCTGATCAACCAGGTCTGGCCTGGTTAAAATTATGGTGTCAGAAAGTGTTGGTGGACGAATTGAAATTGTTTCCGCGTCTGTTTCCTGAACACCCATTCCTGTTGATTCAATGGCGCGCATAATCCAACTCGATGCCGGGAGATTTTCAACACCCTGTTCCAAAGATTTTCTACCAAGAATTGTCACTTTGGGCTTGTCGGTGGAATCAAGCGTGACAAATATTTTGTTGTCCAGCGGTTGCGCGTCTTCTTGCAGTGTTGCTTGAATTCCTTGTTGTTCCCCGCCCGCAAGCTGAACTTTCACCTCAAATTCACTTTCCGTTGAATTTGTATTCCAGCGAACATCGCTTGTTGCCACAATTTCATTCTTTGTGTTTTGAAACAAAACTTGATTTGTGGCCTGTTCTAAAAATCCCTCTCGTCCAACTTTTGCCTTGACCACATGTTTGTTTTTTTCCTCTAACTCACCAGCCGACCTGGTGGCGAAACATTTCAAAAATGTTTGATTTATGGGTTGGCTTTGCCTGGGCTTTGTTGTGATAAGAGTAACTTGATCGGAACTGTTTTTGAGCATGCTTGGTAGTGGTTGCTCAAGATTCGCGGCGCCACGACGGAATCCGCTCCAAACTTCGACCTGTCTTACATTTGCCTTATTTTCTTGGTTGGGAAATGCTAGTTCGAGCGCCGCCGGAATATCGCTTGGAACCTCTTTCACCGCCACCCTTGAAATCGCTTGTGCAACAAGTTCCAAGCTGGATGTTGGTTCCAACAATACGCGCGCGGGTATTGAGGATAAAACTAAAGCAAAACGATCGCCGATCGTTTGTCCCTGTGTTGACCGAACGATTTCACTTTTTAATTCTTCAAGGACATTCAGCCCGCCTGTTGTAATTTCCGCACTGGTGGCCCCATCATCAATAATTATCCATCGCTCTTTGAGTTGTCCTTCGGTGTTCCATGATTTAGAAAACGGTCCGGCTGCCGCCAAGCCAACAAGGCTTATTGCAAGAATTCGAAGCGCAAGCAGCAGCCATTTTTCAAATCGTCGTCGCCGCTGTATTTTGGCGAACGCAATTTGAAGAAGATAATTTGATCCCCAAGGAGTTATCCGTGGACGGCGAAGAAGAAGATGTAAAATAATCGGAATGAACGCCGCACCAATTGCCGCCAACGCCAACATAGGACTTGCAAAAATCATGTTGGTCTCCGGTGTTTGCTTCCGGTTTCGCGACGACTCAACAAACTTGTAAGCGGTGGACCAACCGAATCATGGCTATCAATACGACAGAGATCAAAGGCAAAACTGCGCGTTAATTTTTCCAACTCGTTGTCGTGTTTTTGAAGCGCTTCAAGATATGGAGCCTTGATATTTTCCGCATCCGTCTCAACATCCAGGGCTCCTTCAAGATCCTCAAATCGCCGCAGTCCATCCATTTTGAACTGTAATTCACCACGATCAAGAATTCTGGCCAGGACTAAATCGTGCCCCTTGAATTTTAATTTTGCCATTGAGTCATAAATGTTGTCAAGTGGATATAAAAAATCACTCAGCACAAACACAAGGCAACGGTGTCCCAGCCCGGCTATAAGTTGATCAATGGCGCGCGGCAGATTTGCGACTCCGGTTACTGGAACGGTGGCCAACGCTTGCACCATGCTTTTCCACTGACCTCGACTTCCAGATCTTCGGACAACTGATTTTGTTTCATCTGAAAAAATCTGTAAACCAACGCGGTCGCGTTGTTGCAGACACAAGTGCGCCAATGCCACCGTGATTGCCGCGGCACAATCAAATTTTGTCCACTGATTTGTTTGGCGTCCGGCG
>Ga0214919_10012402_pt1 | contig 10475 bp, 6 predicted proteins | sample LL1503_MetaG_FD_177994 | JGI IMG/M metagenome (GOLD analysis project Ga0214919, IMG submission 177994) | Freshwater microbial communities from Lake Lanier, Atlanta, Georgia, United States - LL-1503 | ecosystem: Environmental > Aquatic > Freshwater > Lake | place: USA: Georgia | collected 2015-03-15 | reverse complement strand
AGATACTTTATCAGAATAACCTGATAATGAATTTACTAGTCTAGATAATCTACCAGTAAAACATTTACATAATCCATCTTCCATTTCTTCATTTAATCTATTTTTGACTTCTATTTGTAGTTCATCTGACAGATTATTAATTTCTAATAAAACGGCTTGTAATACTTCTTCAAATGTACAGTTCAGTTGAGTATGTATTTGATTGTCTTTAGAATACTCTATTAATGCTTCCTTTGTTTGGATTGACAATATATTATCATCTAGGTAATTAATTTTATTATCATTTTTAACTTCTTTCATTAGATTATAAATACTATCTTTAATAGATTGTTGAATAGAAGATGAATGAACATTTTGATTGTCAGTATAAAGATTATGTATGTTACCACCTCTATTTTGAATTCTTGTGATGAATCTATTGATTATTGGATTTAATAAATTTTCTATTGGATTTAACCCATATTTAAAATGTGTTAAATTTCTTAAATTTATTATTTCAATTGGTAATTCTTTTATTTTATTAACTGACAAATAAAATATTTGTAATTGTCTTAAATATTGAATTTCACTTGGAATATTTATTAATTGATTTTGTGATAAATCAAGTACTTCTAATTGTGTTAAATGACGAATTTCTTTTGGAATTTCTATTAATTGATTTAAATATAAATAAACTATTCGTAAATTTATTAAATTACCTATTTCTTTTGGAATCGTTGTTAATTGATTATGCGACAAAATAAGTTCATTTAATTTTATCAAATTACCTATTTCTTTTGGTAATTCTTTTATTTCATTATTACATAAATTAAGTTTTTGTAAATGTGTTAAATTACCTATTTCTTTTGGTATTTCTTTTATTTGATTATGAGCCAATTTAAGTTCTTTTAATTGTATCAAATAACCTATTTCTTGTGGAATCTTTGTTATCATATTAGTAGATATAGAAAGTACTTCTAATTCTATCAAATATTGAATTTCTTTTGGGATATTTGTTAATTTATTATAACACAAAATAAGTGTTTGTAATTTTATCAAATATTGAATTTCTTCTGGAATTTCTTTTATTTTATTATAAGATAAATTAAATACTTCTAATTGTATTAAATATTTTATATCTTTTGGTACTATCTCTATATTATTCATTGAAAAATAAAGTTTCTTTAAATTAACAAAATATCTAATATTTGTATCAATATATGTTAAATTTAGTTGTGATTTAGCTATTGTAGTAAAATTTGATGAATATAATTCTCCATATAATAAATGTTTACTATTCATAATTAATTTAAATTAAATTAATTTAATTTAATTAAATTTAATTAAATCAAATTTATACAAAGATATTTATTCATATATTTATTATTACGTTGATGTGATAAGTTCATTATTTATTATAATTTCTTTGTATTTTAAATTTAATGTATTAAGTTCATTTAATATATTATTAAATTTCTCATGTACATATAATAGATTAATTTTTAAAGTATTATTTTTATTATTTAATTCAAGTGTATTTTCATTATTTATAACAATTTGTTGATTATATCTTTGTTCCATTTCACAAAATTTAGATGTCATTGTTTTAATTTCTTCTTCATATTTAGATTTATTTTCTGTTAAAATATTATTTAATTGATTTGAGTGTTCTGTTATTTCATTATTTATAATTATCTGTTGATTATACTTTTGTTCCATTTCACAAAATTTAGATTCTAATTTTTTAATTTCTACTTCATAATTAGATTTATTTTCATTTAATACTTTATTTATTTTACTTTCCATTTCATGAAAATTTGATTTTAATGTTTTAATTTGTTTTTCATATTTAACATTTAAATTTTTTATTTCTTCTTCATGTTTAGATTTAATCTGGTTGATTTCTTCTTTATAATTAAAAATAGAAATTTCATTTAATTCTGATTTTTTAATTAATTCATTTTTTTCTTCATTTTGTACCTTATTTGTTTGTTCGATTAATAAAAATTTATTATTTAATTCTGTATATTCTACTAATAATTTATTATATTTTTCTTCCATGTTTGCATTTGCATTTACATTTGCATTTACATTTGCTAATTTCAATATACTTCCTCGTCTAGATCCATTATAAATAATATGATCTTCTTTAATTTCAATATTATCAATACAATCTCTAGGAGATACACCAAAAGTAAAATGTAATGCTTGTCCATTTTCAAATAAAATAATAGCATTGGCAGTGATTTCACCAATTTCATCTCTTTTTACATCAAGATTTTTAATTTCATTTGGTTCTATTTTACATTCAAAAGTTTTATGATTAGCTACTATTTTTATGCAACAAGATAGATTTGTAGTATTTTTAAATACTTGTGTATTTGTTGCTGCTCCTAAAAATCCAAATGATTTAAACATTTCAATTAAATTAAATTAAATTAAATTAAATTAAATTAAATCATTTTTTTTATTAACTCTAATTTAAATTAAATTAAATATTTAATTAAAATAAATTAAATTAATTTAATTAATTTAATTTAAATATATGACTAAACTAACATTTCCATATAAACATAAATTAAAAGATAGTATACCATTAGATACAATGTATAATAATTTATTAAAATATTCAAAATTACCTATAAATAAATTAGGTGTAATAAAAAGTAATTATTGTCCTTTTGGAATATTAATAAGATCATATCCGGATGAATATAATAATTGTGATTCTATTTCAAATTATTTTACAGAAAAAGAACGTATGTGTGCATCAGTAGCTAATAATAAATCACCCAATATAATATTTAATAATATGACTGATACTGAATTAAAAAGATTTAAAGATGACACTAGCTTAAGAGATTATTTATATAGATATGAAGCTAATTTATTTAATCCAACAATATCTATCAATTTAATTAAAAACTTTAAAATTAAAAAGATATTAGATCCATGTTCTGGATGGGGTGATAGACTTATAGCTACATTAATTTGTAACGTTGATGAATATTTAGGTTTTGATACTAATACTAAATTAGAACCTGACTATAATAATATAATTGAATATTTTAATGGATCTAAACCAAAAACCAAATCAAAATCCAAACCAAAATCCAAACCAAAATCCAAACCAAAATCCAAACCAAATGAATCTGTTAAAATTCATATACAACCATTTGAAACAGCTTCGTCTTTATTAACTAAAAATCATTTTGATTGTGTATTAACATCTCCTCCTTTTTGGACAATAGAAATATATGAAGGTAAAAATACATCAACTAACTTATATAAAACTTATGATGAGTGGATTAAAAAGTTTTATACACCATTTTTAATTCAAAGTTACGAATCAATAATAGATGGTGGTTATATATTTTTATATATAACAAATGTTATGTTTGAAGCAGCTAATTCTATATTAGTTAATTATAATTGTAAATATATTGGTTCATTTGGGTTTTATCAATCTGGTTAAAACAAAGATGTCGATGTATTTGAAAATAAAATAAGATACACATATATCTGGCAAAAATATTAATTAAATATTTCAATTTAATTAAATATTTCAATTTAATTAAATATTTCAATTTAATTAAATATTTCAATTTAATTAAATATTTCAATTTAATTAAATATTTCAATTTAATTAAATATTTCAATTGAAATTCATATTTTAATGTCTTCTTTTGAATAGCCACGTTCTTCAAATTCTTTTCTAAGTTCCCTTTGATAATCTTCAATATTATCTCCATGTTTATTAAATAAAATTCTACTTATATAACTCATCTGTTCATTATCACTTATAACAATTTTGATATTATTATCAAAACCAGACAAACAATTTACCAAACATGTTAATCTTCCAGTGAAACATTTATTTTTACTGTCTAACATTTCAATATTTAATAATTTCTTGTTTATTATTATTATCTCTAATTTTACACCAAACTGAATGCAATACTTCTTCAAATGTGACATTTAAACATGTATGAACAGATTGATCTTTACAATATTCTATCAATAATTCATATGATAAACATTCATTTTCTAGTTCTTGTTTCATTTGATCAAGTGAAATAGTTGGTTTATCTTTAATTAAATTAATTTAATTAAATTAATAAAAAATGAAAATTAATTTAATTAAATTAATTTAATTAAAGTTAATTAATTAGATTAATTTAATTATAATGGAATTACCCTTACCAATTAACAAAAATATTACACATATCATTCATTTAGCTGATATTCATATTAGAGATGGTGATATAATAAGATCAAGATATGAAGAATACATATCTGTATATGATAATTTTTTTAAAAGTATTAAAAAACATCCTAATATTAATTCAACTGTTGCTGTTATAGTTGGTGATATATTTCATTTCAAAAATAAGTTAGATTCTCTTAGTATTAAATCTTTTAATTATCTAATTTATAATTTAGCTGAAATATGTCCAGTATATATATTATGTGGCAATCATGATATGCAACAAAGTAAACAAGAAATACCAGATGTATTATCTAGTATATTATATAATCAACATCATAAAAATATTGCATATATTAATAAAACCGGACATTATATTGCAGGATCAGTTGGTTTTGGTGTAGTTGAAATTAAAGACACTTTACTAATGGGTTCAGGAGCAGGACAAGCAACTAATCTAATTGATTTTCCAGATCCTTCATTTTTTGACAATAAAGGAATTAAAACAAAAATTGCATTATTTCACGGAACTATTATTAATTCAAAATTACAAAATTATACTAATAGTACTACTGGATATCCTATTGAATGGATAGATAAAGGATATACATTCGCATTATTAGGTGATATTCATTTACAACAAATTAATAAAACAAATACTGGTTTAATATGGGGATATAGTGGTTCATTAATTCAACAAAACTTCGGTGAACCATTATTAGGACACGGATATATATTATGGGATATAACTACATCTATAAAAGAAAATGATAAAGTTGCAATTCCATATCATGTATATAATCCAAATGGTCTTACATATGTTAAATATATAAATAATGAATGGTTTATCTATATTAATAGTAAAACTATTATTAGTATTGATGATTATGTATTAGATAGTAATCATCCTAGAAACTTATTAATTATTATTAAAGGTCAATATGAAAATTATGATAAATTAATAGAAAAATTAAAGTTTAATAATATTACTTTTAAAATTATTAAAAATATATTTGATGTACAACAATCAAATAATAATTTAAGTGATGAATTAAATAATGAATCATTTGATATTAATGGTGAAATAGAAATGTATAATTCACAAGAAATGTGGGTATCTTATATTTCTAAACAATCTGATATAAATCTTAATGAAAGTTTATGGAAAGATTTTATATTAAATTTTGATTCATTAAATATCAAGATATATCCAGATAATATGAAAGAAAAAGCATTTGAACGTAATAAAGAAATAGATAAACTTATTATAAAAGTAAAAGATGATTTAGATTATGTTAAATTTAAATCTAAAGAATCTATTGATATTGAATATATTGAATGGAATTGGATGAGTTGTTATGGCAAAGATAATTATATTAATTTTTCTACAATGAAAAATAATATTTGTGTTATTAATGCCAATAATGATTTTGGTAAAAGTTCATTCTTAGATATTATATGCTATGCATTATTTGGTAAAGGAATAATATCTAGATATACAGATGAATATTCTGTTGCTATTATTAATAGACAAAAACCTGAAAATGAAACATGCAATGTTGAAATTATATTTAAAATTAAAGATACTTCTTATAAGATTAAAAGAGCATTTACAACAGATTCAATAAATCCTAATAAATTACATCCAACATATTGTAACTTATATAAGATGTTTAGTGATAATAAAATTTCTACATTTACAGAACTTAAAACAGGAGCTCCTTCTGTTAAAACATGGGTAGCAGATAATATTGGTTCAATAGAAGGATTTTTAACAAGTTGTATGTTAACACAAAATGCAGATAAGAATTTCTTTACACTTAGTAAAAATGAACAGATTGAATATTTTGATAAATCATTACATATTAACTCTGTTGGTTCATTTCAAGCATTATTAAAAGAATCATTAAGTGCAAATAAATTTATATTAGAATCAACTATACAACAACATAAAATTATTTCAGATACATTTGATTTTGATCAAAATGAATATGATGAAATTGAGTTAAATCATAATGAACTTAAAAATAAAGTCGATGAACTTAAAATTAAAATAAATGATATAAAAGAAACATGGCATTCATTTTCAGATAAAGAACTTAGTATGTCAATAGGATCGATAGAAGATAAAATAGAAGAATTAAAATATGATATAATTAATATTGATGATCTAGATCATGATAATATAATGAAAGATTTAGGAAAATATACAAACTTATATAATGATAATATATGTATTTCGTCCGACAATATGTTAGATAATATATTGTCAGATGAAATTAATGAATCAAATGTACCTACTATATCTTATAATGATGTTATGCAATTTATTAACAGCATTGATATAAATAAATTTAAATCAATTGATGTAAATAGATTATCATCAATTGAAAATGAAATTGATAATCAGATTGTAGTTCCTGAAATAACAATTGATCAATATAACGATTATAATAATAAATTTAATGATCTATTAAAAAGAATAACAATTGACATAGATGATTTATTAAATATTAATGAACTTAATATACCTTGTTCTAATTATGATAAACTAAAATCTGATTATATATCAGATTATAAAAAATTAATGGATAAAAAATTATATGATTTAAATGAAGATTCATTAAATAAATTATATAATGAAATAGAAGTTCAATATAATGATATATGTACTAATATAAAAAATAGTGAACAAATGGTTGCAGAATTAGAAAATAATGAATTTAACTTAGAAGAACTTAACCAAAAATTAAATAAACTCTATAAAACTAAACCTACTAAACCTAATGTTGAAGAAAATATAATCTTTAAACTAGATAGTTGCAATTATAAGATTGTTAATGATAATATAAATAAATATAATTTATTAGTTAATAAATTTAATGATTATGAATCAGAGTCAGAAGTAATTAATAAAAAAATAGCTGATATTAAAAAATATAATCATCCTTATAATGATAAATGTTCTGCATGTAGAAATCAGTTATGGAAAAAACAATTAACTGAATATGAAAACAGACTATCTGTTATTGAAAAAGAAACTATTAATTTGTCAAATGATATTAATAAATTTAAAGAATCTATTGATGTTGATAAATTAGAAGAAGATTATTTATTATATAATAAATATATTAATTTTGAAGAGATTAAAGAACAATATATCAATTATAATAAATATCTTATTGATATTGATATATTAGAAAAAGAATATAAACGTATAAAAATACTTTATACTGAAAATAATATTTATTTATTAAAAGAAAAAGAAACTTTAAAAAAATATAAAAAAGTATTTAGTGAAATCAATACAAAATATTATGACATTAAATTTGCTAATGATAATATTAATAAATGGAATATGTTTAAAGAACAAGAAAATATATATATTGAATATGAAAATAATAAATCATTTATTAAACTTAAAAATGAATATATTAGTTTAAATAGTAAAAAAGACTATTATACCAATCAATTAAATATTATAAACGAATATAATAGATATATTAATATTAAGGAACAAATAGATAATTATAAAACTTATAAAAAATATAATGAATATATAAATTATAAAAATATATGGGAACGTATCAATTACAAATATTATATTAAAATTAATGAATTAAATGAAATATTAGATAAAATAGAAAAACATAATAAAATAATGGAAAATATAAATTATTATAACAATTTATTAAAATGTTTACCAAATTATATTAACAAAAAAGAATTATCTATTCAATTAAAAACAGAAGAATATAAATTAATGAATATTATTAATGTTTATGCTAAGATGAAACAAAAGCTTGAACAATATACTAGTAATAATAAAACTAAACAACAATTGACATTAATTATTAATGAACTAAGGAATAAAATTATGACTATTGAAATTATTATCAAATTAATGACAACATTTAAATCATGGTTATATGAAAATGTACTAATTCCTAATGTTATTAATAAAACAAATAATATTATGAATGCTATCACTGAAAATGAATCTTATGAATTAGTTGGAGAAGTGAAAACTAGTAAACGAGTTGGTAGTGACTTATCTATATCATGGTTTATTAAAAATACTAAATGTAAGAATGTTATTGAAAAATCAGGAGGATTTAGAAAGTTTATTGCGGAATTATCGTTACGTATTGCTATTAATTCAATCGGTGCATCTAATGTATTATGTAAACAGATATTTTTAGATGAAGGATTCGTTGCATGTGATCCTGAAAATCTAAGTAAAATACCTAACTTCTTGAGTTCATTAATTAATAGTGGATTATATGATTCTGTATTTTTAGTTAGTCATTTAGAAGAAATCAAAGATTGTGCTGATGTAAGTATATCAATTATTAGATCAGATGAATTTATAAGTAAATTAACTTATGGTGAATGTCTCAATAAGAAAGTATTAAAGCAAATTGCAAATGTAAAGGCAAATGTAAAGGCAAATGTAAAGGCAAATGAAAAAATAATTAATACTAAATCAAGCTCAGATACAAATGAATTATGTACTTTTGTTAAAACAGATAAAACTACATGTAAATGTAAAAGAACATCTGAATTATATTGTTCTCGTCATGAAAATATAGTTAATAAAAAATAAATATACAAATGTACATATTGAAAATATTAATTATAGGAATTAAAAAATGTAAAATAACTTTTAATAAAAATATTTAGTTTCTTTGATTTTGATACTTTCAATAAATTCAAAATGGTAATTATTTAATAATTATAATTATCAGGAAAGAAATAACCACAATCTAATAATATACTATCTATAATGTTATTTTTATTATAATGAGCATACATTATTGAATCATAATTACCTCCCTTTCTTCCAATAAATATTATAAAATTATATAATTTTTTTATTTGTTTATTTATAACTTTTGACATTGATTTTCCTCTTTGTTTTCCTCTTTTTAAACCTGTTAATTTATTATATAATTTGCTAAAATAATTCTCATCTAAAGTTAAATCTAATAAATCTAGATTAATTAAACCTGTTTCTACTTCGTCATATAGTGAACTTCTACCAATTAATTTATATTCATTTAATGGATAAAGATTACCAAATAGAAATGCATTAGATTTAATCTTTTCTTTATCTTTTTCATAATTTTTTTCATAGACTTTAGGTAAATTCTCTATTAATTTATAATTTACTTTTAAAATTAAATTTTTAGGTATTAATTGTTTCATTGATTTTTTTTCCCATTTAACTCTGGTAGTTAAATTCCATAAATCATTTGTTGATACATTTAATATATTTACTAATTTGTTATCTTTGTTATCTTTCTTAATTTTGTTATCTTTGTTAACTTTGTTATCTTTATTAACTTTGTTAACTTTGTTAACTTTGTTAACTTTTTCTAATTTAGGAGAACTAATAATCTTATATTTCTTCCATCTTTTTATATTTATTTTAGTTAATGATACTATCCATATATTTCCATCATTTCCTTTCTTTTTAGTTCCTTCTTTATATAATGTTGCACTTTCTGTAGGTGATTGTCTCATATATTTACATTAAATTAATTAAATTAAATTAAATTAAATTAATTAATTTAATTATTTATTTTTTCATTATATGGGAAAAAATAATAACAATCTATTATTAAACTATCTACTTCTTTTCCATTATAATGAGCATATAATGCTGCACCTACATCACCACCATACGTATCTCCAATAAATATTATATATGGATATTTTTCTTTAATCATCTTATTTAAATCTTTTTGAAACCAACTATATGACTTTGTTATTTTTTTTATTTTTTTCCACATATCTAAAATATCTGTATTCATTTTATTAATTTCATTTTGTGAAACATCTTTTAATAAATTTAAATTTATTAGTCCTGTTTGTGCACCATCATTATAATGTTCTCCAATATATTTATATTCATTTAATGGAAACTTTTTACCAAATAAATATCCATTATATTCTTGATTTTTATATAACTTTGGTAATTTCTTTACTAAATTATAATCAACTGTAATTGTAACATTATTTCTATTTTTACCTTCTGAATATCCTTTAAAAGTATAAGGTTCAGTAAATAATAATTTAACTTTGTCAGATTTATCTATTTTAATTTTATTTTGTTTAGGTGATTTAATTACTTTGTTTAATTTAGGAGAACTAATAATCTTATATTTCTTCCATCTTTTTATATTTGTTTTAGTTAATGATACTATCCATATATTTCCATCATTTCCTTTCTTTTTAGTTCCTTCTTTATATAATGTTGCACTTTCTGTAGGTGATTGTCTCATAT
>Ga0214919_10012400_pt1 | contig 10476 bp, 11 predicted proteins | sample LL1503_MetaG_FD_177994 | JGI IMG/M metagenome (GOLD analysis project Ga0214919, IMG submission 177994) | Freshwater microbial communities from Lake Lanier, Atlanta, Georgia, United States - LL-1503 | ecosystem: Environmental > Aquatic > Freshwater > Lake | place: USA: Georgia | collected... | reverse complement strand
TTTTGCTAGAGGTTGAGGCGTTTTTAAAAGCCAAATAAATTTAATTTAGATAATTGCCATTTACAAAAGGCCATTGCAATTTAATGCAATGGCCTTTTTTTAAAGTAAATGATTCAACTGGAATTATTGTAAGGTGTTTACTTCAACTTGATATTAGCTTCTTGCAGATATATTTTTTAATGCCCCGATGAGTTGGTCCAATTCGGATTCTGAGGTGTAGATGGCTGGTGAAATGCGAATGCATTGACCTTTTGCAACACCTGCACGGCGCACAGAAAAGATGCCATGTTTATCTCTTAACTCTGCCACGATGGCATTGTTTTCTTCCGCAGTGCCTTTGCCTGTCATTCTGAAAGATGTAATTCCCGCATACATACCAGCTTCGTCTGGTGTCAAGATTTGCAGACCCTTTAATTCCCTGGCACGACTGACCCAGTAATTGCGCAAATGTTTGACTCGTTGCTCTTTGGCTTTAGCGCCAATTTCATTGTGCAACTTCAGAGCTGTTGGCAATGTCAAGATAGAAGCAAAATTCACAGTACCAGTGTGTACTCGAGAGCGAATATCTGTGGCAGGGTAATCTTCATCGCCCATTGCGCGATCAATTTCTGTCAATTTTGATTTTGCAATGTACATAAATCCAAGACCCAGAGGCGCACCAATCCACTTGTGCAAATTGAAGCCAATAAAGTCGACGCCTAATTCACGCACATTGAAATCAATTTGCCCCCATGAGTGTGCTGCATCCAAAATCACTGCAACGCCCCGAGACTTTGCCATCGCCGCAATTTCTGCAACTGGCATGACAAGGCCCGTTCGGTGGCTTATATGCGTTAAGAGGAGAAGCGCAGCTTTAGGATGCTCATTCAAAATTTGTTGGTAAGCTGCCAGCACATTGGCCTTGCTTGCAGGTTCTGGAACATTGAACTTAACAACATTCACGCCGCGTCGATCGGCAAGCCATTTCATGCCATATTGCATCGAGTCGTAGTCCAGGTCTGAGTAAATAACGGTATCCCCAGCCTTTAACTTGTTATAGCCTGCAATCAACAATTGCAATGCTTCAGTGGCGCCACGGGTCAGTGCAATTTCGGAGGTTTCTGCCCCTAAGGCTTGTGCAAGTTGCGATCTGGCCGATTCAGCATCTTTTCCGAATTGTGTGCGTGCGTAAAATGAATTTTCCCTGTTCACCATCTCAGTCTTAGCGACGTAATCCAAGCGAACAGGCTCGGCCATGATGCCCCAATAGCCGTTCTCTAAATTGATGTTTTGGCCAGATATTGAATATAAATTTCTAACCGCTTTCCAGTAATTTTGTTGTGTTGCAATATTGTCAATTGGCGCGGTTGGCAAGCTGAAGGCAGGCGTTGCAGGCGTCAGGCTTTGTGCATTGACAATTGATGACGTTGCTGCGCTTGCTGTGGCCAAGCCAATGACAAAGTTTCTTCTTTGATTGTTAAACATTTGATTTCCCATAATTTAGTCTCCTATTTCAGTGTTGATTGATGACTCTTTTGTGAAAAGACGGGTCGACCCATGACCTCAAATCTTGACCCATTCTTCACTGCGTCTCCAAAGTTCAAGGGCTAATTCAGAGTTGTTCCCGAGGGCAGCGGGTTGTACTGGTTGGGAGTCTGCATAGTACAAGCCTGACTCTTGTTTGGGTGCATGCATGGCACAGTGCAGCGTTGTCAGTGCGCCTTCTTCAGGTGTCAAGAAACCTCGAAGCCTCAACAATGGACGAGCCCAACCGGGTACGGCGCGCCATATTTCAGTGTCCACAACGCCAGGATGCAAGGCATATGTTGAAATCGAAGTGCCTTTTACGTGCTTTGCAAGTTCAGCGCTAAACAGTAAGTTGGCCAATTTTGAAACTGAATACTCTCGAATACCTGTTAATGAACGAGTAGGCTGTTGCAACGTATCCCAATCAATGGCGTGAGCTCGCTTATGAGCGCGACTGGATACAGTAATCACACGCGAGTGACCTGAGGCTTGTAATTTATTGAGTAGCAATTGCGTCAGCAAAAAGTGACCCAAGTGATTAACGCCAAATGTCATCTCGAAACCGTCTTGCGTTAAACCTCTAAGTCCTGCCACACCTGCATTGTTGATGAGTAGGTGTAAGGGTAAATTGAGTTGAAGAAAACGTTGTGCACATTCTCTAATGGATTCAAAGCTGGCCAAATCTAAAGGTAAAAATATGGCCTGTTCATCAACATTAAGCGATTTAATGTGATCTAAAACAGGTTGAGTTCTTTCAAGTGAACGACCTGCAATTACGACTTTAAAACCCTTCTTAGCCAGTTCTATGGCTGTAATGCGACCAATTCCAACATTACCTCCAGTAATCAATGCTACTTGGCCTTGAATATAAAACTCTTGATTCATTGCTGAGGACTTTTTCTAATTACATTTGATGAGGATTGCACTAAGTTGTGACTCGATTAAGTCAGAATCAAATATGAGTACATTTAAAGTTAGCTTTTGTGTCTGGAATAGTCTATTCAAATCGACATTTCCTTTTCATGAAATAGACATGTCGCAGGTCTAAATTGATTGTTGACAACTCTAGAAGCTGTCGTCCCCTCAACTTAAGGAGAATCTGAATGACATCTGAAATCCATGCACATGAAGTCGACTTCGAAGGTGATTTTGCGGATGAGTTTGACAGTCCAAGCGAAAACCATCGCATGGCTGCACATCATTTTGCTGAAGCTGCCAAAGAACATGAACTTGCTGCTGATGCCTACGATGCAGGTGATCAAACTTCATCGGAGTTGCATTCATTCAAGGCCTATCGTCATCAATTGAATGCAGTGCAGTATTCTGAAATTGCCGTGATGGAAGCTTTTGAGTTGAATGAAATTAACGAAATCTGATTGAATTCAAGATCGACTCGTCTGTGCGAGTCGATCTTTCTATAGCTACAGAAGCAGTTTTCCTGAATCATCAAAAAATGGAAAAGGCCCCGAGCTAGAGACCGCTGGTACATGATGAGTGATGAGCCCATCGCCATTCCACCAGTGAAGCAAGTAGCCCGGTGGTTCCATTCTGTACATAGCGGCGGCATCCACAGCGATATCCAATTGAACGGTATGAGCCGTGCTTGGAGAGGTCATCACAGCTCGTCCCCCAACAGTTGCTCTAATGTTTCGGTGCAGGTGCCCGCAAATTACGAGCTGTACTTGGGGATGAAGGCTGAGGATTTTGGCAAATTCTTTCTGACCATCAAGGCCGATATCATCCATGTGACCAATTCCTGTTTTAAATGGAGGATGGTGAATCATGACTAGAGTTGGCATATCAGGTTCTTTTACCAAAGCATCTTCAAACCAATTGAGTCGGCTTTGACACAGCAATCCACTGCTATGGCCTTTATTCACACTGTCCAGACCAATGATCCGAATTGGCCAGTTTGGTGAGGTCGCTGAGTATTGCCAAAATCCGGTTTCGCTAATCCATGGATGGTCTTTGAATACAACTCGCATGTTGTCGCGGTCATCGTGATTACCAGGAATTAGCAAATAGGGAGCAGGCAATTTAGTTAAAAATTCTTTCAAGCGTAGGTATTCTTCAATTGAGCCTTCGTCAACTAAATCACCAGTAATTACGATTAAATCAGGCGTTTGTGGTATTTGACGAAGATGATCAATGGCGATACTCAACATCAATGATGTGTCAACTCTTTTGTACGCAAGTTTGCCTTTTGGTTTGATGTGTGTGTCTGATAGTTGGGCTATTAACATAAATAAATCTAAGTGAAAACAGCCAGGCGCGTCCTGGCTGTTAGTTTTAAATTGCCGCAAGGGCAGCTAAGTTTGAGTTACTCCATCAGCCCTTCAGTTGCCTTGATCAATTCAGGCAAAGCGACTTCAGGTGTTTTTTCTCCACGCATCACTGCAGCCACAACATCACGCTGGGCACGCCAAATTCGAACTGACTGGCCACCAGGGTAACCGCCCCAAGGCAGTGACTTATCAATTTGAGTTGTAGCAGTTCTGAAGTTGGGGTTCTTGTCATAGAAAGGTGCCAAATATTCGGCACCCAAGGCTCGCTGGTTCGTAGGAAGGTAGCCTGTCATTTCGACCACAATTTTTTGAGCTTCAGGGCTTGTTACAAACTTGATAAAGTCCCATGCAGCTTTTTGCTTGGCAGGGTCTTTGGCTAGCATCACAACAGCATTGCCACCTGTTGGAACCCCACCTTGAGTTTTGTTGTCTAGGGGAAAGCGAGCGGTGCCCCATTCAAACTTGCCACCCACCATGTCTGTGACAATTTTCAAGTGTGCTGGAGTGCTGAATAAAATTCCAGTTTTACCGGCACCAAATTGTTGACGAGACTGATCCCAGTCAACCAATTGCATCTTGCCATCTGTAACAAATCGACGAGCTGTTTTAAGTGCATTCAAACCCACTTCGTTGTTGAATCCTGCTTTTTTAGTTCCAGGTTCTACTAACTTCCCGCCTTGCTGATATATCAAGCCTTGAAACAGCCAATCATCTGGCCAAGCATGTACGTCATATGACATGCCATTGATATCCTTATTTTGAGCATTGATTTTGCCAGCCAAGGTAATTAAGTCATTCCAATTGCTAGGCATGTTTTTAGGATCACCACCAGCTTTTTTGACTAATTCTGTATTGAAGTACATGATGGGAGATGAGGCATTAAACGCCAATCCGTATTGCTTTCCATCAACTTGAGAAAGGCTCATCATTCGTGGTGCAAAGTTGCTAGCTGCAAAGTTTGCAGGCTCACCTTTGATAAATGTGGAAAGATCTGTGATCTGGTTGCGCTTTTCTAAGGTGCGTGCCATTTCACCTAATAAGTGAAATCCTGCATAGTAGACGTCAGGCAATTGATTGGTCACTGCACTTCGCAAAATAACTTGATGACCTTCGTCGTAACTTGCAGATGGCGCTCTGAATTGAATTTTGACATTTGGATTTTGCTTCATGTATTCAGCTGCCAAGGGCTCATGGAAGCGTGCGAAGCTAGGATAACAATATAGTACGTCAAGAGTGACTGTCTGAGCTTGTGCAGACAAACTTGCTGTTGCAGCAAATGTCAGTCCAGTTAGAAATTTTTTCACGAGTTTCATTCAAAGTTCCTTAAGTTGAGGTTGAAGAGATTTAACGAAAGCTGGACATGGTGATGCCCTGAATAAAAAGGCGTCGTGCAATCAGAAATGCAATAACCATAGGTGCTGTGATCAAAGTTGCCCCGGCCATCAAAGCCCCATAGTTAGCGCCAGATTCAGCAGAGGCAAACAGCAACATTCCAAGGGGCGGCGGCGCTAGCTCTGTTGATGAAATCACAATCAGTGGCCAATAGAGATCATTCCAATGTGCGACTAGAGAAAAAATAGAAAACGCGGTGATTGCTGGTAATGCAGAAGGCGTCACAATTCGCCAGACAATCTCTAATTCCTTCATTCCATCGAGTCTTGCTGCATGAATTATTTCGTCCGGAAAAGATTTAAAGTTTTGCCGTAACAAAAAAATTGCAAACATTGAGAGAAAGAAGGGCAACATTTGCGCGAAATAGGTATTTAGTAAATTTGCAGAAGACATTGCTATGTATATTGGCAATGAAGTTGCTTGAATGGGGATGGACAATGCGCCCAATATGCATAGAAACAAAAACTCTCGGCCTACGAAGTTGAGTTTGGCAAGTGCATAGGCTGCTGGAATTGCAACTAACAACTGTACAAACAAAATGCCAGTACAAACAATGACGCCGTTTAGCATGTATTTTGCGATTGGCGCAGACTTAAGAACTTCGCTGAAGTGTTGAAAGCCGTAATTGTTTTTTGGTAAAGGCCACAATGAAGCTTCAAAAATTTCTTGTGGTGGTTTAAAAGCGGTGGACAACATCCAGATAAATGGCATCAACATGCAGAATGCGCCGAAAATCAAAACGCAGTGCGAAGCTATATTCATCCAAGAAAAAGTGGTTTTCATGCGTAATGCACTTTCTTCTCAATTAATCTAGATTGAACTATTGAGAGCATCAATATGAAAAACAAAAAAACCAAGGTTAGTGCAGCTGCATAACCCATTTTGAAGTATTGAAAACCTTCCAAGTAAAGTGCATAGAGCAGTACTTCAGAGCCACTTTTTCCTTGTGTAAGCGTTGCCACGGTATCAAAAACTTTGAATGCTGTAATGCAACTAGTGACCATCACAAAAAGGGTGGTCGGGCCAAGCATGGGCCATGTAATTCTTACAAATCGATCAATCGGACCGTTGGCACCGTCCAAGGCTGCAGCTTCATACAATTCTTCTGGAATGCTAGAAAGTCCCGCTAAGAACAAAATCATATTAAAACCAACTAGCTGCCATAGTCCAATGATGGACAAGGTAGGGATGACCCATTGTGGATCAGAAATAAACGATATAGCTTGAATACCAATGGCTGTGAGTAGGTGATTGATAGGGCCAAGCTTTGGATGCAACAAAAATTGAAATACCGTTGCCATGGCGATCAAGGTAGAAGTGACAGGAAGAAAGTAAATCACTTCATAAATTGATCGCGTACGCTTGCGAGCGTGAATCAATATTGCAATACCGAGACCTAGGAATATGCTGGAAGGTAAGACCAATGCTACATACAACAATGTGTTGCGAAATGACCTAAGAAATACTTCGTCTTCGAAAGCCTTTGAAAAATTACGGAGCCCAACCCAGTCAAAGCTGATGGCGCCTAACTCGTAGTTGGTCAAGCTCATCAAAATTACCCATGTGATGGGTAGCAAATAAAGCAAAACCAAAAGAAAAGTCGCTGGCAGGGCCAGTGCCCATCCAAGTATGTTTTCGCTTCTGGCTTGATTGTTAGATTTATTCAATTTGGTCAATTCCAGAATGATTAAAAATCAATTGATCAATTTTGGAATTGCTGAAACTCGGCAACCAGATGCATCAAAAAGATGGAGGTCAGCAAGACGCCACCCCACCAAGACTTCAGTGCCAGAAGTCAAGGGTTTAGACATCTTTTGTATTGATACTCTTGCTGTTAGATGGGCACCTTGCCACTGTGCTAGTTTCAAAATGTAGATCCAATCTGATCCGTGATGCTCTATGCGGTGAACGGTGGCCTCAAGCTGGACTTCTATTTCTGCAGGGAGTGCATATCCGCTGCTACCCATCAGTAAATGTTCTGGCCGGATGCCGATATGCTTTATTGATAATTGAGATGGATCTAGTTGATTGGTTGTGGTCAATGAAAAGCTCAAACCTTGAGCATTCCCCATTTTTAGGGGCAATATGTTCATGGAGGGTGTACCGATGAATTTTGCGACCGTGAGGTTGGCAGGAGACTCATACAGTTCCAAGGGCGTACCTATTTGCAAAATTTGTCCCTGGTCCATTACAGCCACACGATTTGAAAGCGTTAAAGCCTCTGTCTGATCGTGGGTTACATACAAAAACGTTGAGCCAATTCGTTGATGTAAGTCAGCAAGTTCATCACGTACTTGAATGCGAAGTTTTGCATCTAAGTTTGAAAGAGGTTCATCCATCAAAAATGCATCTGGATTCCTCACCAAAGCTCTTGCCAGGGCAACTCTTTGACGTTGGCCTCCAGATAGCTGGGCTGGCTTTCGATGAGCCAAGTTACTGATTTGTAAGCTGGTACATACATTGGCAACTTCAGTTTGAATTTGAGCTATGGTGGTTTTTCTTTTGGACGAAAAAGTTCCTATTAGTGCACCAAGATAAGGTTGCCTTTGGAGTAAGTTTAGTTGTGACATCAAAAGAGGTGTTGCAATGTTTTCTGCAACTGTCATATGTGGGTAGAGGGCGTAGTTTTGGAAGACCATTGCGATGTTGCGCTCCTTAGGGAGTGCATCATTGACCAGTCTGTTACCAATGAAAATTTGACCTTTTTCAATAGTTGTCAAACCAGCTATCACTCGTAAAAGTGTGGATTTGCCACAACCCGATGGACCTACAAGTGAAACAAACTCACCTGGGTTCACTTGTAAATCGATGTCGTTAAGTACAAGCTGAGAACCATACTTTTTCGTCAAAGATTCAATTTTGAGAGCTGCCGTCATTTCTTAGCTTTCGGTGAAGAGGCTTCACGATTTCATAAAAATTGCTTGGTCAAAACTTCAACGAAATAAGAAACGTCGTTGTGCAAAGTAGCTTATAAAGTTACTGAGTGACGGTTTTATGAAATACTAAATTTTCAATGACCCAGTCAGCAATTGAAGGATTCCATATGACAGGATGTCCTTCAGAATCGAACGTCTTGACTTCAATCGATTTGAACTTTCGCTTAGAAAATTCAGCTATTTCAGTGGGACACATAAGGCTATTTGCATTGTGAATTAGAACAATGCGGCCTTCAAAGAATTTCACCAAGTGTGCAAGATTGATTCCAATCAAATCAAACTGATACGGCAGATCAAAGTGAGAGGGCGCTTTAACATCATTAATGACTTTTGAATCAATCTTAGATGCGTTGATTTCAATCAATTGACTGTCAATTGACTTGTTAAGTTTTGCAAGTGCTGACCATTCAACTTTCAGGCCGATATCGTTAAGTACCACACTGTCCAATTTATTTTTTAATTTCTCAATGAGGAAAAGAGCCAAAATGCCCCCCATGCTTGTACCAATTAAATGCAGCTTCGCATCCTTAGTTGTATGATTTTCAAAAACATAGTTTTGCAAAAAATCTTCGATGTCATTGATGTAACGACTCATTGAATAGTTGCAATACGTTTGAAGCAGATCTGAATCACCGCGCCCGCAGTAATCAATGCTGATCATTCGTATTTTGGAATCGCAATGAGCAGACTCAAAAATTGACTTGAAAGTATTCCTTGTTTCTAGCAATCCAGGAAGGCAGACAATTATGTCTACAGCATCTAAGTTCTTAGTTTCAGTGAATCCAAGCTTACGAAGGTGAGCATCGTTCGAAAGAACATAAGACCCGTTTCTCAAATTTAAATTCGTCATGAAAAACTCCAATGCATATCTGCGAATTAGGCGTGTCCGAAGTTGCACGGATATTTCAAAATTAATGCATGAGTTTTACAAAAAAATATATTCTTAATTTTTTAACCTGTGCATTGACATCAATCAGAAACACAACTGTCATGTGAAATAAGTTTCTGATCAAACCCCAGTTGATTTAAGATAAAGAATCAATTTTCAGAGGATCGAAAATGCGTGCCATCAAAAAAATCAAGCGAATCATTGAGAAAAATCCACAAGATAAAGAATCTCAAATTTTTTCAAAACTGATCACTTCATTGGCTGAGGAAGTTGATTTCTCTATCAAAGATTTGTATGACCTGGACAATCAGAATTTCCACCTTGCAATAGAAGTTCTGCAAGAATGGCGACTTGACAGGTTTTACATGGGCAAAGCAAAGGTGTTTGATGCTGCCCTGCAAGCACTTGAAATTAGTAGCGCTGACAGCAAATAGTTCTTTGATAGATTCAAAAAAGCTCAAAATGAAAATTGCATCTTTTGTCGGTCAAAAGGGCGGGGTAGGGAAGAGCACTTTGGCTCGTGTTCTTGCTGTTGCTGCATCTCGAGAGCAATACAAGGTACTCATTGGTGACTTTGATCTTGAGCAACTTACTTGTGTTGAGTGGAGTGCAATGCGAATGCGTCATGGCATCGAACCAGACATTGACGCTCAAGCCTTCAAGAGCTTAAAAAAATTAAGAAAGACCGTGACTGATTACGATTTAGTAGTCGTAGACACTAGAGGCCTTGCAGATGAGCTCACTGAGGATGTGAGCAAAGAAAGTGATGTCGTATTTTTGCCTAGTGGCACTTCCATGGATGATTTACGACCCACTTTGGCATTGGCCAAAAAGCTTGCTAAATCCAAATCTGTCAGCAACAAAATTGTCATTGTTTTGTCCAAAGTTGGAAGGTCAGAAAGATTGCTTGAGGAAGCTCAATTGATTATTGCTGAAGCAGGTTTTGATACTTTGAGTGCTTTCTGGCCAGAGCGTGATGGTTTTCAGTCTGATCTTGACGTTGGGCGTGCAGGAAGCGAAACCAGTAACCCACACTTGAAGCTTGCAGCTAAAGAAATTGAGACTGCCATGATGAATTTAGCCTTAGGGAAATAAATACTAATTCTTTTAGTCCTCAATTTTAGATTTCTTAATTGACTTTCATATTTCAAGCGTAAAGAGTCTTTACGCTTGACCCTATAAAAGTACAAATTCTTGAAATAAATTAGTACTAAAAAAACTGATTTGTATTGCACTTCAGAATAGGCTGGTTGATATAGATTGAGTTGAAGCCTCTTGAGAAGAGTCAGCAGTAATTTAATTTCACGACCATACTACTTCTATACTACTTTGAGTTACCAAGAAGCAGCAAAGTCAATGAATTCATTGGGGAAAGTAGTGGTCTAAAGGAGTCTTCACACTGCAGGGGTCGCAAGTTCGAAACTTGCATCGCCCACCAAAAATCTCCAATTAAATCAAGCACTTAGAG
>Ga0214919_10012397_pt1 | contig 10479 bp, 9 predicted proteins | sample LL1503_MetaG_FD_177994 | JGI IMG/M metagenome (GOLD analysis project Ga0214919, IMG submission 177994) | Freshwater microbial communities from Lake Lanier, Atlanta, Georgia, United States - LL-1503 | ecosystem: Environmental > Aquatic > Freshwater > Lake | place: USA: Georgia | collected 2015-03-15 | reverse complement strand
GCCGGGGCTTGCAGGTGATCGTCACAGGCGTGTGCGAGACCGACTTTTCGGGTTACCCCGATTGCCGCGACGACACCATGAAAGCCATGCAACTGGCCTTGTCCCTGGGCATGGACCGGCGCTTTTTGATCGAAACCCCACTGATGTGGATCGACAAAGCCGCCACCTGGCGTATGGCCCACGATTTGGGCACGCAAGCCGACGCGCAGGGCGGCGGTCAGGCCTTGGTCGATCTCATTGTGGAACACACCCACACCTGCTATCTGGGAGATCGCAGCCAGCGGCAAGCCTGGGGTTATGGCTGTGGCAGCTGCCCGGCCTGCGACTTGCGGGCTAAAGGTTTTGCGGCCTTTCGGGATGCCGATCGTCGGTGAGGTCTGTTCGCTATTGCTTTTGAATCCCTACCGGGGGTTGCCCACTCTCTCCCCCAACCCCTCTCTCGCCCAGCGGGCGAGAGAGGGGGGCTAACAGCCACATTTGATTTCTTCGCTTAGGCTGGCCTTCTACCGGCTTAGCACCTGCGAACTGCGGGTTCGGCCACGTGCGGTTCGAGGTGCTTTTGCCCGCTAGGCGCGAGACGGCCGTGTAGGTTAGCTTCGAACAGCACCAGAGTCCGGCGTCGTAAGGTGGATGTTCAGCTCGTAACGCAATCCAAACCGCAGTTGCACCGAGTCTTGGGTTACCGCGAGGCAACCAACTTCCAAGATATATTTGTTAAATAAATAATTTTTATTTAATTGGTAGTCTATGCTGTGCACATCAAGGTTTTCAATAGTATTTATCGACCGCAAATTATGGCGAATGTTCGCAAACAGAAAGGATTAAATGATGTTCAAGAAGCTCCTCGTACTAGTATCTGCACTGGCACTTTTTGGCTGTACCACGCAGGGTGCGCGAATATCTCAGACGGTTGCCACTCAATTCAAGGAGGGCATCAGCACCGAGGCAGAGATAGTGTCTGCGTTGGGCACACCCATGGGCATCAGCTTAAGCGGGGGAAGCAGGATACTGATCTACCGTAGCACTGAGCCGTTACCCTCGTCGCTGGTCCTGGGCATATTTTATTCAAGTGAGCTAAAAAAGCAGGTGAGTTACGAGGTTAATTCGTCCGGCACCTTGCACAAAATCAGTTACTCTGAGCTGAGTGTTCCACTCAAACGGTAACGGTGATGCCGGGATGATGACCGCGATTCGCATGACCTGACCAATAAGGCTTGGTCAAGATCACACGCACGGCAAATGGGTGTTTGACGCCGATGAAGCAGCGCCGAAGGCGGAAGTGCAGGCAGTGAGCAAACGTCCCTTTTTGAGCTAGGTCCTACCAACCGCCCTTGCTGACATGCCGTAAGACTGACCAAGCGCCCCAGCCCGTGGCGGCGCGTCGCGCCTTGGTATCCGCCGACATCCGGGCCCTAAGCCGCCCACGCATCATTAAGGTGCGCCTAAAGCACCTTCTCCACCACCTCAAACCGCGCGTCTGCGCCGCTAGCCGCAGGCGCCAGCACCCAAGCCTTGGTATGAAACGCCGCCACCCCCGGCCGGTGCGCAATCGACACCAGTCCACCGCCACGCGCCGCCAGCATGTCCACTAGGCGCTGGTACAAAGTGGCCTCGGTGGGGGCGTCCAACGCGCTGGTGGCCTCGTCGGCAAAAACCCACTGCGGCTGCTTTAAAAACACCCGCGCCAGCGCCAGGCGTTGCTGTTCGCCGCCCGAGAGTTTTTGGCCCCAGGTGTTCCATTGGTCCAGCTGGTCCGTCAGGTCGGGCAGCAAAGCATCCTCTAAAGCCTGGCGCAGCTGAGCCTCGCTATAGCGCGTGGGCAGCTCAGGGTAGGCCAGTGCGTCGCGCAGCGGGCCGTTGGGGAAGTACGGGCGTTGCGGGATAAACATCGCGTCCGCGGGGCGCGCCACCTTGCCGCTGGCGAAAGGCCAAATGCCCGCCAGCGCCCGGAACAGCGTGCTCTTGCCCGCACCCGACGGTCCTTGCAGCAGCACGCGCTCCCCGGCGTGCGCCACCAGCGTGGCGTGCGCCAGCAGCGCCACGCCGTTGGGCAGGGCGACTTGCAAGTTCTGGGCGCGCAGTGCGGTCGGCTCTGTGGCGCTGGCGTCAGGTAGTGCGGGGCCAGTGGGAGCTTGCATCTGCGCCAGTGAAGCCTCGAAACTGGTAAGCCGGTCGGTAGTGGCGCGCCAGGTCGCCAGACTCGGGTAGCTATCCACAAACCAGCTCAAGGCCCCCTGCACCTGGCCAAAGGCGCTCGATATCTGCATCAACTCACCGAGCTGAATCGCGCCGCTGAAAAAGCGGGGTGCGGCCACCACAAACGGAAACACCACCGCCGCCTGGCCAAAAAAGCTGGTAAACCAGACCAAATTCTTTTGCGCTTTGATGAGCCGCAAGTAGTTGTCCAGCACCGCGCCAAAGCGGCCTTCGAGTTGCGCGCGCTCCACGCCCTCGCCACCGTCCAGGGCAATCGATTCGCTGTACTCGCGCACCCGGATCATGTGGTGGCGAAAGTCGGCCTCCACCCGCTGCTGGGCAAAGTTCAGCGGGATTTGCGGCCGCCCAATGCGCTGGGTGATCCAACTGCCCACGGCGCAGTACAACAGCGCCATCCAGACCATAAAGCCGGGAATGTTGTATTCACTGCCCCCCAGATGGAAGGCAAAACCGCCCGACAGGCCCCACAAAATGCCGACAAAACTGGCCAGTGTTACCACCGAGTTCAGCAAGCCCATGCTTAAGCCCAAAGTGAGCGAGGTGAACTGGTTGATGTCTTCGGCAATCCGCTGGTCCGGGTTGTCGGGCGTGCCACCCAGCGCCGGGTTACTACCGCCAAAGCGTGCGAGCTCCATGCGGTAAAAGGCCTGGTGCGACAGCCAGCGCTGCAAGGTGGTGCGTGTCATCCATTTGCGCCAGCGCATCTCCATCAGTTGCGTCAGGTAAAACTTGTAGACCGCAATCACGATAAAGGCAAACGCCAGGTAGCTAAAGCGTCCCAGCTGTGTCCAAAAAACCGCCTGATTTTTGTCTTGTAGCGAATCGTAAAACAGCTTGTTCCAGTCGTTGAACAGCACCGCCATGTAGACCAGCGCCAGGTTCAGCGTCACGATGGCCGCCAGCAAGCCGCGTGCAGCCCATTTTTCGTCGGAGAAGTAGTAGGGCTTGGACAAGGCCCAGACGCGGCGCACTTGTTGCACAGTGCGGCTCCAGCCACTGGAGCCAGGTACCGGGGCAGTCCGTGTTGTCACGTGGTTCTCATAATTCCATTGAGACCCTGGTCCCAGGCCAGGCTGGGGAACAAGGTTTCAAGTTCTGCCAGGTCCAGGCCTTGGCTGGCTTTGAGCACTTGCGCCAGTACGCCGCGAAAGTCGTGGTGCACCGGCAGGTCGCGTCCTTCGTGCAGATCGCCTGGCCCCAGGCCAGTCCATTGGCCGTGCCAGCGCCCGCCCTGCACCTTGTTGCCCATCAGCCAAAGCGCGTTGCCGTGACCGTGGTCGGTGCCACGCGTGCCGTTTTCCGCGCTGGTGCGGCCAAATTCGCTGCACACCACGACCACATCATTGGGCTGCGCGAAGTCCTGGCGCAGTTGCACCAGTGCCTGAGCCAGACTGGCCAGATTGTTGGCCAGCGCGCCGGTGGCAGCGCCTTGGTTGGCGTGCGTGTCCCAACCGCCGGCCGAAAGGAAGCCCAGGCGCAATCTGCGGTTCTGGCGCATTAGCGTTCCTAGGTACTGGGCGTCGAGCAGCAGACCACGCGCGGGCGGCGCGCCGTTGTTGGCAGCCATCATTTCCTGGCGGTCACCAGCCATGGTGGGCACGGCGCCCATGTCGTTTTCGTTCAGGGTTTGCGCTGTTTGTGCCCGGCTTTGGGCACCGGCTCGAAAAGCCTGTGACAGGCTGTCATCGCCACCATACAGTTTGAGCACGGACTCCCGCGTCCGGTCATTGCCCAGCGCGCCTTGATGGGTGGCAGCCTGGCCACGCGGCACCCGCTGCACCGGCGCCGGGCCGGCCAGGATGAAGGGGTTAGCCTCGCCTACGCCCAATGCGCCGGGCTTGTCTGCGCCCCTGTCCGCGCGCGGTGCTTTCAGGTTAGCCAACTGGTTCATCCAGCCCTGCGTGGCACTGCTTTTGCTTGGGCTACCGAGTTCCCAATGGTGTTGGGCATCAAAGTGCGACCGCGTTGGGTCCGGCGACCCTGCGGCGGGCAGTACCGCCAGCACGCCTTGTTGCCACAGTGGCAGCAGAGGCGAAAGTGCCGGGTGCAGGGCAAAGGTGCCATCCAGCGCCAGCGCTGTTTGCGCGCTTCCATCGGGTGCTGCGATGGCAATATTGGGCCGCAACTGGTAGTAATGGCGGTCTGTGTAGGGCACCAGGGCTGAAAGACCGTCGTAGGCGCCACGCAAAAAAATCAGTACCAGGCGCCCGTCAGGGTTGGCGACCCGGCTGTTTTGGCCCCAGGCTGCAGGCATGGCCCAGGCACTGCCCGCCAGTGCCAACTGGCCTAGGAGGCTGCGCCGGGAAATCGAAAAGGGGTGCGAATCAAAGGGCATGGGCATGCACTCCTATTTGGACATGAAGTCGGGGCTGCCCAACAGCAAACCCGCGCGCAAACCAAACGGAGCCTGGGCCAGCGTGGCCTGCGTCTCTGCGCTAAGGTATGGCAGCAAATAATCCAGCGATGGCGCGCCTTGGCCTAGTTTGATCGCAAAGTCCACCCGCCGGGTGAGCGCTTCCGGCACCAGCCAGGTGGCGGCATCTGTCTTGTAGCCGTCGGGAGTTTGCCAGCCGTGCAGAGGCTGGCCTGCCGTGGCCAGAAAGCCGGCCGTTGCAGCCCAAGTTTGCTGATCGCCTGTGCTTTGGACGGCGGTCAGCGCCGAGCAGGCAAAGTCCAGTGGTGTCTTGAAGAGGCGGTGCTCTGGGTTCCAGAACTCTGGCGACTCCACCAGGTTGTGCATCACCATGCGTATATCGCCCTGGGTGTTCAAAAAAGTCCGGCGCAGGCGCTGCACCAGCGCCGGTGGCGGCTGGTCGGCCACAAAAAACTCGGCCATGCGTTGGCATATGCGCTGTGCTGTGCTGGGGTGGCGCGCCAGCATGCGCAGCGCGTCCAAGCCTTCCGATTCGCCGCTCCCTAAAAGCCGGTTGCCAAAGGCCTGTCCGAGCAAGGTCTTCGGCCCCACATCATGGCCCCGCGACGCAAAGCGAAAGCCCGAGGCGTGCTTGGGGTCAAGCGTCCAGCCCGTCAAAATCCTCGCCAGTGCGCGCACTTCAGCTTGGGTGTAGCCGCCGTCTACGCCTAGCGTGTGCAATTCCATCAGCTCGCGCGCATAGTTTTCATTCAGGCCGCGCGGCTGGCCTTGGGGTCCAGGCGTGCCAGCGGCCACGCTTTGGGCCTGGTCCAGGTAGATCAGCATGGCGGGGTGGCGGGCGCTGGCTAGCAGCAAGTCTTCAAACTTGCCCAGCGCATGGGCGCGCGCCACATGCAGCGTGTAGTGGCCCACGTAAGCACCCACCGCATTTTTCCCCGCATAGACATTGAAATGGTTGAACCAAAATTCGCCCATGCGCGCCAGCAGCGGGTTTTCAAGACCGGGTTGGCTGCAGGCCGCCAATTGCCAGGCCGCGGCTTTTTGCTTTTGCTCGCGAGTGAAATAGCGCGCTTGCGCCGGCGCAGAAAAATCGTAAGGTCGCGGGGCCTTTTCTTCGGCGCTTGCGTCTGGCGGATTCTTGCCACGTGCACTGGCTCGCGCTTCACGCTCACGCTTTACGCCGTCAAACAATTCGGGCAGCGGCGCGGCCATGCTTTGCAATTCGGCCGGAACCCTGGCTGCGGCCTGGCTGGCAGCATGGGCGGCGTCGATTTGCGACCGGGCCCAGGCCAGCGGATCCGAGGCTTGCACGGACTGCAACAGCGCCGGGCTCGGGCCGTAGCCCAGGCGCGACAGCACACGCCACTGTTGCTCCAGCAAGGGGCTGGCTAGACGCCGCGTGCTGTCAAAACTGGCTTGCGCCCACCCCGCGCGCGGCACCGTTGAACAGAAAATTCCCGCCAAGCTTGCGCCCACCAGAAATTGGCGTCGGTCTAAGCGTGAATTTGGTTTTGGAAAATTCAATGGCATGGGGCGTTGGCTTGGTTTAAGTAGCCTTGGATGGCGCTAAAAATGATAGCGGCTTTTATTGCCCGAGGCCCGGCGCCGGAAGCGTCTGGGGTCATTAATTGCGCACCCCGCTGGCCACATGGCCCGAGGGCACGTGGCGGGCGGCGGACTCGATGTGACCAGTCTGGTCGTCAAAAAAGAAGTCGGGCTCAAATTCGCGCAAAAACGCGCCCTTGTCCAGCCCGCCCAAAAACATGGCTTCGTCCACCTCGATGTTCCAGTCCATTAAGGTGCGGATGGCGCGCTCGTGCGCCGGGGCGCTGCGTGCGGTGACCAGCGCGGTGCGGATGCGCATCTGCGGCTGCGCGGCCTGTTGCAAGGCGTTAAGCGCCACCAAGAGCGGCTTGAACGGGCCGTCGGGCAAGGGCAAGGCAGCTTTGTCGTGTTCATGCTGCTGAAAAGCGTTGAGGCCCTGGTCTTGAAACACGCGTTCGGCTTCGTCGCTGAACAGCACCGCGTCGCCGTCAAACGCAATGCGCACCTCAAACGGATGTGCGCTGCTGGCATGGGCCGACTGCGGATATACCTGTGCGGCGGGCACACCGGCGTCCAGCGCGCTGCGCACGTCGCTGAGATGGGTGCTTAAAAACAAATTGGCCTTGAGCGGCTTCAAATAGCGCCACGGCGCCTCGCCGCGCGTAAACGTGCAGCGGATGATGGGCAGCGCGTAGTGCGCCGCCGAGCGCATCACGCGCAGGCCGCTCACCGGGTCGTTGCGCGACAAGATCACTACCTCCACCCGCTGCGAGGCCTCGGTGTTAAAGGCCAGCAGCTTTTTCACCAGCGAAAACGCCACGCCCGGTTTGGCCGGTACGTCCAGGCGCTCGAGCTGCAGGCGCATGTAGGCGCGGTCGTCGCCTTGTTCGAAGAGTTGGTTTTCTTCCTCGAAGTCAAACAGCGCGCGGCTGGAGATTGCCACCACCAGTTTTCCGTCCAGGGTTACAGCCATGGCGGGTCAGCGCTTTGCGGCGCTCTTAGGCACGGCCAGTGCGGCGGGCGCCGGGTTTTGCAAGAACAGGCGGTACACCGGGTTGTCGGTCTCTTCCACATAAGGGTAGCCCAGGTCCAGCAAAAACTGGGCAAAGGCCTTGTTGTCTGCCTTGGGCACCTGCAAGCCCACCAAAATGCGGCCATAGTCCGCGCCCTGGTTGCGGTAGTGGAACAGGCTGATGTTCCAGCCCGGGCGCATCATGCTCAAAAACTTCATTAGCGCGCCCGGGCGCTCCGGGAAGATAAAGCGCAGGATGCGCTCGTCCTGCGCCAGGCTGGAGTGGCCGCCCACCATGTGGCGAATGTGCTCTTTGGCCAACTCGTCGTGGGTCAGGTCCAGGCTGGTAAAGCCGTGTTTGCCAAAGCTTTTGGCAATCCGTGCCGATTCGCCCGCGCCCTGCGTAGTCAGGCCCACAAACACATGGGCTTGGGCGGCGTCGCTCATGCGGTAGTTGAACTCGGTCACATTGCGCGGGCCACCCGGTAGCTCACCAATCAGCGCGCAAAAGCGCTTGAAGCTGCCGCGTTCTTCCGGAATCGTCACCGCAAACAGCGCCTCGCGCTCTTCGCCCACCTCGGCGCGTTCGGCCACAAAGCGCAGGCGGTCAAAGTTCATATTGGCGCCGCACAAAATCGCGGCATAGGTCTGGCCTTTGGCTTTGTGCTTGGCCGCATACTGCTTGATGGCCGCCACCGCCAAGGCACCTGCGGGCTCAACGATGGAGCGCGTGTCGACAAAAATGTCCTTGATGGCCGCGCACACCGCGTCGGTGTCCACGGTCATGAACTCATCGACCAGCTCGCTGGCCACGCGAAAGGTTTCTTCGCCCACCAGCTTCACCGCCGTGCCGTCCGAGAACAGGCCCACGTCGGCCAATGTCAGGCGCTTTTTGGCGGCTACCGACTGCATCATGGCGTCGGAATCGTTCATCTGCACGCCGATCACCTTCACCCCGGGGCGCACCGCCTTGATGTAATTGGCTACGCCGCTGACCAGACCGCCGCCGCCAATGGCCACAAACACCGCGTCCAGGCGGCCGGGGTGCTGGCGCAAGATCTCCATCGCCACGGTGCCCTGGCCGGCAATCACGTCCGGGTCGTCAAACGGGTGCACAAAGGTCAGGCCCCGCTTTTTCTCCAGGGTGAGCGCGTGGTTGTACGCGTCGGTATAGCTGTCGCCAAACAGCACCACCTCGCCACCAAAGCCGCGCACCGCATCAATCTTGAGTTGCGGCGTGGTGGTGGGCATCACGATCAGCGCGCGCGCACCCAGGCGCCGGGCGCTCAGCGCCACGCCTTGGGCGTGGTTGCCGGCAGACGCACAAATCACGCCCTTTTTGAGCTGCGCCGCGCTCAGGTGCGCCATCTTGTTGTAGGCCCCACGCAACTTGAAGCTGCGCACCGGCTGCTGGTCCTCGCGCTTGAGCAACACGGTGTTGTGAATACGCTGGCCCAAAATCGTGGCCTCTTCCAGCGCCGACTCTTGCGCCACGTCGTACACCTTGGCGTTCAGGATCTTGATCAGGTAATCGGCGGGGGACAGGGCGGTTGTTTGAAGCGCGGGCGCAGTGGGTTTTTTGGTAGCCATGGGGTATGCAGAAAAAATTCGGTGGTGGTTCGTTTAGCCGGGCGAGTTCCAGGCGCATAAAGGCGTTTACAGGCGCTTCAAGGCGGCGCCATAGACTTGCTTTTTGTCGCGCTTGCCGGTGGCAATCACGGTGACAAAGACCTCTTGGGCGTCCACACGGTACACCAGGCGGTAGCCCAGGCTGTGCAGCTTGATTTTGTAGCAGTCTGGCATTGCATGCAGCGCGGCGGCGGGCACCCGGGGCTCGTCCAGGCGCTCGACCAGCTTTTTCTTCAGCGGCTCGCGGATGCTGTTGTCCAGCGCGCGCCATTCCTTGAGCGCCAGCACGTGGAAACGCAGCTTATAGGTCATCTAGCGCAACTTCCACAAACGGCCCTTGCGCGCGCTCATGCGCGAGCTTGGCGTCTTCCAGGTCTTCCAGGTGCGCCATCAGCTGTTCGTAGTGGACGGCGGGCAGCAAATACGCCTCTGGCCGGTTGTGGTTGAGCACGGCTACCGGGCCTTGGTCCGCCTGCTTCAAGATGCCGGCGTAATTGCGCTTGAGCTCGGTCACGCTCACGGTAAAGTGCGAAAGTACAGTGTCCATGGGGGCTCTCTTTCCATCAGATCGATACGCGGCTTGCAAAATAAAGCATCAAATTCGGTGTCTATTAAAGCATTCTAACGGTCTGTGGCCCTGCCAGGATTGTGTGCCCGCAGCCAGCCCAATACAGCCTGTCAAAATACCGAGCGCGGCATTTGCGCGCACCTTAAGCACCGTCATCAAGGAACATTTTCATGGAATGCACAGTCAGTTGGACCGGTAACAGTGGCACCCGCTCGGGCATGGGCTTTGTGGCCGAAACCGGCAGCGGCCACGCGGTGCTAATCGACGGCGCACCCGACGCCGCTAAGCCCGAAAACGGTGGCCAAAACCTCGCGCCACGGCCCATGGAACTGGTGCTGGCGGGCACCGGCGGCTGCACCGCCTATGACGTGGTGCTGATCCTCAAGCGTGGTCGCCACGCGGTGCAGGGCTGCAGCGTCAAACTCAGCTCCGAGCGCGCGGACACCGACCCCAAGGTGTTTACCAAAATCCACATGCACTTCACCGTTACCGGCAAGGGCATCCCGCCTAGCGCCGTAGAACGCGCCATCGCCATGAGCCACGAAAAATACTGCTCCGCCAGCATCATGCTGGGCAAAACGGCGCAGATTACTACCGGGTTTGAGCTGGTGGAGGGTTAACGGCGCAGGCTGCGGCCACCCGATTGCCCACTTGCAAAGCGGGGAAGTTACGAAAGTCCGCCCTTTTGCTTGTGTTCAGTGTCAACCCGACGCTGACCGCATGGGCTGCAATCATCCGGTCTAGCGCGCGGTCGTCCCGGGCTCGCTCCGCGCACAGCCATACGGCGCGCGCTAAAGCCCCTTTGTATGCGAACCCAGAGCCCAAACAAAAGCCCCCAGGCGTTTCCACCTGGGGGCTTTTAGACTTTTAAATTCTTACACTGGCACGGGGCCAGAGCGGGAATTAGAAGCCGTAACGTACGCCGAACTTGGCACCGGTCGAATTAGCTGCAGCAGTATTGGTCACGGTGTATACGCCAGCGTACAAACGTGCGCTCGCAGTCATATCGTTCACCAAAACAAGGTTCGTTGAAGTCAGAGTCGCGCCACCAACCGCGTTGAGGGTTGTGGTGTTTACGTTGCTAGTTCCGTTCGTCGTCACACTGGCGTAACCGGCTTGCAACGAGTATTTACC
>Ga0214919_10012395_pt1 | contig 10480 bp, 6 predicted proteins | sample LL1503_MetaG_FD_177994 | JGI IMG/M metagenome (GOLD analysis project Ga0214919, IMG submission 177994) | Freshwater microbial communities from Lake Lanier, Atlanta, Georgia, United States - LL-1503 | ecosystem: Environmental > Aquatic > Freshwater > Lake | place: USA: Georgia | collected 2015-03-15 | reverse complement strand
GCACCTGCCGGACCTATTGCTCCGGTTTCACCTTGTGGTCCTATTGCTCCTGTTGCTCCATCATTTCCATTGGTTCCTGCTATTCCTTGTGGACCTTGGATTCCTTGTGGACCTGCTGGACCTTGAGTACCTGTTGGACCATTTGCACTGAACAAAGCATAAGGAACACTTAGTAATTCATTACTACTAATAATTGTGTAATTGGTACCTCCTGTTAAATCAGTTTCTGTTTTCACATAGTATGGACCTGATGCCCAATCTATGCATGCAAAAGTTCCGGTTACAACTGTGCCCATTCCTATTTGAAGACTAACTAGTCCATTAGCATTGGTTGTTGCTGTTTGTGTTTCAGAAAACACTACAGTGCCAGATGGAGTTCCTTGCACTAAACTAATACGCATTCCAACTGGTGTAGAAATAAGCAAAGAGTCAGCACTATTTCTAATTATAGCTTGGTAACTCATTTTTTGTGGTGCTTGTGGCCCACTTATAACCCAAGCACATGTTGTTGTGTTAAAGGTTGCAGTCTCATAGCATGCTAAGCCTGTTGGTTGAGCTGGCTGTGTGCCACTTACTACCCAAGAACATGATGTTGCGTTAAACGCTGCTGTCTGGTAACATGCTAGTGTTGGTTGTGCAGCTTGTGTGCCACTTACTACCCAAGAGCATGTTGCTGTGTTTAATGCTGCGGTTTGGTAGCATGCTAGCCCTGTTGGTTGAACTGGTATTGTTGGTACTACTGGCTGACTTACATTTACTGTTGTAATTGAAGTACATCCGTTAGCATCGGTTACTGTAAAAGAGTAAGCTCCTGCAATAACTGTGAATGTTCCTGTTCCTTCGTATGGTGCTGTGCCTCCTGTTGCAGATACTGTTACTGTAGTTGTTCCACCATTACATGCAATTGTGCCTGCAATTGATGAAGCTGCGAAAGGCGCTACTGTTACTGTTGCTGAACCAGCATTCCCTGTACCTGTTCCTCCTCCTGTTACAGATACAATAGTATATATGGAAGTTGACGTTGGACTTACAGCAATACTTACTGGGCTTGCACCGGTTGCGGAATAATTGTTTGTCCCATCTGTTACTGTTACTGTATAAGGAGTTGTGCCTCCTGTTACTGCTACACTTAAATTTGTTAAAGACCCTGCACAAATAGTTGCATCACCACTCAAAACTGCTGCTGTAGGAGGAACAGTTGAAGTATATAAATTTGTTATCTCTTGTGGGGTTAGAGCGCGGTTGTAAACTGAAAGGTCATCTAAAACACCATAATAGTACTCAGTATTTCCGCCGTATTGCTTTCCAAATACAAGAGGGTTAGATGGTGAACCACCCAATGTAATGTCGCTATTAAGCGTAGCAACTAAATTTCCATTTAGGTATATCTTTACCTGACTTAAATAATTTCGAACAATGACAATATGCTGCCAAACACTTGAAACAATTGCCACACCTGTATTCTGCCAGTAATCACCGCAGCGCAAGTATCCGTTATTAATTCCAATATAAAATGCAGCTGGCCAATGATTCTGGTGCAGAAATTCTTGAATTCCCCCGTTGTAGTTAGGATAAACCCAAAGAGATATTGCGAAAGAATTATTTTGAGGTATGCTCTGACCTGAACAATTTATTGTGTTTGTTGAACCGTTAAAACTATACGCACTATTCACATTACCGAATCTATCAGCCGTTAACGTCGCGCCATTAACTGCTCCATCATTCCCATTCCCACTTTCATCATTAGCATTGCCATTAAAGGGCCAATAACCAACAAGTCCATTAGCAGGAACATAATTAGGTGTTTGAGCAAAGCTCATTGTTGTAAAAAGAGCAGAGAATAGTAAGATAAGTGTTCTCATATTAAATAAGTTAAAGTTGAGTTTAGAGGTAAATATAAGAATTAATTTAGCATCTTCCTTTTTTAAATAGGCTTTTTAGATTTCAACTTAACATTGCCCGTTCAATTTCTCTATATGAAACACTTTCAGCTTTTTGTATTTGCTGGGTAAGTTTCAAATAATTTTTGGTTGGTTTGCCTGCATACTGTTTCTTAAAATTCTTTTTGTAAAGCTGCTCATATAATTGGTCGGTTTTGAAATAAGCCCCAAGCATTTTATCTAAATACCTGCTCTTTTTACTTTGGGTTTGCTTTTCATACATACAACCCTTAAACGCTTCACGGTGGTAAAAATAGGTGTCGGCTAAATATAACTTTCGACAACGCTTACCTGTACGGGGGCAAACGAAATACCAAATAACCCCTTTGCCTAAATTAGAAGGAACTGAAACAAGTTGCACCTTGTATTTTATTGGTACTTGGTTGCATTTATAATCTAATTCAAGAAATAGGTTTTCTGAATGCGTACATACTCCTATTGAAATACTACCGATATTCTCACCATTCCTGCTCCAATGTACTGAACTAGCTTTTAGTTGGTTGGGCTTTAAATAACCGTGCTTTGTCAAAAATGTAATACTAACTGTTTTTACTTCATCGTACAAGGTCGGGAATGTATGAGGTTTAGGCATTTGAAATATATTTTGGGAAATTGAAACCTAAATCTTTAGGAAATCTTAAAATCTACTTGAAAAAAAAAGAAGAAGTAGATTAACTCATATACTTATTTTTTAGGGTATCCTATTACATTAGTTAAATTAGCAAGAGATAAATCAGCACCAGATAAATTAGCACCAGATAAATTAGCACCAGATAAATTAGCACCAGATAAATCAGCTTCTATTAAATTGGCACCAGATAAATCAGCACCAGATAAATTAGCTCCAGTTAAATCAGCTCCAGATAAATTAAGGTTATTTAAATTTGCTCCAGATAAATTAGCACCTCTTAAATTAGCACCAGATAAATTAGCTCTAGATAAATTAGCACCAGATAAATTAAGGTTATTTAAATTACCTCCAGATAAATTACCTCCAGATAAATCTAATCGTCTTAAATCTACACTGCTTAAGTTAACCCCGCTTAGGTTTATGGGCTTAGTAGCTATAGCTATTAGTTTTATTACATCTGACCTATTTAAATCAGCTTGAGCTTGTAAATTACTACAAAGAGTAAATAATATAGCTGTTAAAATCATTTTTTTCTTGCTCATAATTTCTATTTTTTAAGTATTGGATTTATAACTTCTGTTCTAGTTAATTCACTCATAAATCTTTTTTGAAATAGTATAAAAGTAATAATAATTTATATTTCAAACCAATTCTTTTGAGGTAGTTCAGGTTCACCCAGTTTGTGAGTAACGCTTACAACCTTCGGTAATACATAAGGAATAAGTTTACAAAGTGGGGTCAAGTTCTTTGAGTGTTTCGGGTAATTGCTCCAAATCTCTCCGCAATAAAATGAAGGAAGTTGGGAAGAGAACCCATAATAATAAGATTTGGAATAATTCCAACAGTTATTTATTTGTTAATATTATTCTCTTCTAATTTGTTATTTTAATTTGTTCATTTTCTATCTTTGAACATGCGCAATTTGTTTGCCTTTTTTAGGCGTTTTCGTGTTTTTTTATTGTTTGCACTTCTGCAAGTCTTTTCACTTACAATATACATTAATTACCTTTCATTTCCAAGAAATCAATACTTAACAACAGCATCAGTATTAACAGGAGAATTTCTTATGTTAGAAAATGATTTAACAAAGCATTTCAATTTATCTAAAAACAATTTAGCGTTACAAAAAGAAAATATTCGACTTCGAAATAAGCTGAAAATGAGTTTGTATAAACTTGAAGAAGGTTTTATAAAAGTAAATGATACAATTTTTCAGCAACAATATACTTATATTCCTGCAACTGTGATTAATTTAACAGTGAGTAAAAGGAATAATTATTTTACATTAAATATAGGACGGAAACAAGGAGTTTATAGGGGCTTAGGTGTTTTCTCTGATAAAGGAGTTGTGGGTGTTATCCATAATACGAGTGAGCATTACTCAGTTGTAAAAAGTGTTTTAACAAAAGATATCAATATTGACGTTACAATTGAGCCGATTGGGCTTTTTGGTTTGTTAAAATGGAGTGGAAGAGATGCAAGAAGAGGATCAATTTCTGGAATTTCAAATGATTTAAGAATTAAAAAAGGATCTAAAGTTGTCACAAAAGGTGGGTCAGGGATTTTTCCAAGGGGCTTAGCGGTTGGTGTTGTAGAGAAAATAAATCCAATTGAAGGAGAACCGCTTTGGGACGTTGTTGTAAAATTTTCTGAGAATTTTAGAACTATTCAAAGAGTTTATGTAGTAAAGAATTTGATGATTGAAGAACAAAAAAATATTGAAGGAAATATCCCAGATGATGAGGAAGAATAAACAGCTAAAAAAATGAATGCAGTAACAAAACATATTATTCGTTTTATTTTATTGTGGCTTCTGCAGGTATTGATTTTTAATCAATTGGAATTTGGTTTTGGAATCCACATGATGGTTTATCCACTATTCATAATGCTACTTCCTTTTGACATTGGAATCCTTAGTTTATTATTATTTGCATTTCTCTTAGGTTTTTCTATAGACATTTTTTCAAATACATATGGTTTACATGCTTCCTCTTTATTAATGATGGCTTATTTTAGACCTATCATATTTAATTTTTTTGCTCCACGGGATGGTTATGATCCTTTAAAACAAGCTTCTATAAATGATATGGGAGGAAGTTGGTTTTTATTTACCTATGGGAATTTATTACTCATTCATCATTTTTGGTTTTTTTTAATTGAAATATTTAGGATGAATGAATTTTTATTAATTCTTCAAAATACATTTTTTAGTGTTATAATCTCGTTTATTCTTGCTGTTGTACTTCAAACTCTTATGATTAAAAAAGTTATTCCAAAATGAATTTTGATGCTCGCCGTTATGTATTGACTTTCTTCATTGCAATTGTAGGTTTTAGCTATATTATCCGTATTTTTTATATGCAGGTAATTGATGATAAATGGAAATTAAGAGCGCAGCAAATCGCAGAAAAAAGAAAAGAAATCACACCTGCTCGTGCTGTTATTTTTGATAGAAATGGAAAAAAAATAGTTTCAAATAGAACTTATTTTAATTTAATGATGGTTGAAGATAAAATTAAAAATTTAGATACTCTAGCATTTGCAACTTTGATTGGTTGGACACTTGAAGAAGTTCGAAATAGGTTTAAGGAAATTGTAGATGGTGAAGGGAGATATAAAAATCCAAATACCGGTAAACGCACTGCTAATTATCAAAAAATCCGTGCTTATCCATTTATAAAAGAACTTACCTTAGAGGAAGTTTCTAAAATTGCACCACATCTTGAAAATTTTCCCGGATTTTATGAGGAAGTTACAAGTATGCGAAATTACCCTTACCTAGGAGGAGCAAATATTTTAGGATATTTATCTGAGGTAACAAGAGAAGAAGTCGATGCTGACCAATTTTATAAACCAGGTAATAATATAGGACGTTCAGGAATAGAGCGTTTTTATGAAAAGGATTTAAGGGGAAGAAAAGGTGTAAAATATGTTGTAACCTCAGCATTAAATAATACAATTGAATCTTATGCTTCCGGTAAATTTGATACAATAGCCAAGCAAGCAGAACCCTTGAAATTAGGAATGGATATGTTAATTCAAGCCTATGGCGAAAAATTATTACAAAATAAAAAAGGATCAATAGTTGCGATAGAACCCTCAAGTGGAGAGATTTTAGCTATGGTTTCAGCTCCTTCCTTTGATCCAAACTTATTAGTAGGAAGAAGAAATATTAGAATGAATTATCCAAAGTTAGTTTTAGATCCAAATATGCCCCTTTTTCCTAGACCCTTACAAGCTGAATATCCTCCTGGATCTATTTTTAAGTTGGTTCAGTCATTAATTGCTTTACAAGAAGGTGTTATAACTCCAAATTCAAGTTTTCCTTGCGATAAAAGTCTTGTCGGTTGTCATCCCGGGCATCATGCAAGTAATATTTCTGAAGCGGTACAATTTTCTTGTAATCCATATTACTATGCAGTTATGAGGAGAATAATACAGCAAAAACTTAGAAAAAATAGCAATATTGATGCTGAATTAGGATTGAATAAATGGCACAAATATATGTCGAGCTTTGGTTTAGGGAAGGTTTTAGAAACAGATGTTTCTGGTCAACGACCAGGAGTAATTCCTAATTCCAAGTACTATGATAAATGGTATGGTCATCATCAGTGGGCATTTTCAACTATTCGTTCAATTTCAATTGGTCAAGGGGAGGTTAAATTAACTCCATTACAAATGGCAAATATCGCTGCTATAATTGCAAATAAAGGATGGTATTATACACCACATTTTGTAAAATCAATTGGGAGTAAAGGTCCACTTTCGAATTTTAAAATTCGAAAGAAAACAATGGTTGGACTTAAGCATTTTGACCCTGTAATTGAAGGTATGAGAAGAGTTGTAAATGAGAATGGTGGAACTGCTAGATCGGCTAGATTAGATGATATTATCATCTGTGGAAAAACAGGGACAGTTCAAAACCCACATGGCCAAGACCATTCTGTTTTTATTGCTTTTGCACCAAAGAATAATCCAAAAATTGCAATAGCAGTTTTCATTGAAAATGCTGGTTTTGGTGGTACATGGGCTGCTCCAATTGCAAGTCTTATTATTGAAAAATATTTAAATAGAAAAATTAAGGATAAGGATAAAGAAAAAAGAATTATAGAGGCCAAATTATCAAATTTAAAAGAAATTCCAGAATGAGAAAAGAAGAGAATTTGATATCTTATCTTGATTGGCCCTTGTTTATTTCATTCCTACTCATGCTTATTATGGGTTTAGCAACAGTCTATTCAGTTGCATATACACCAGAGGATCCAAGTTTATTTGATTTAGATAAGCAGTATGGAAAACAAAGTATATGGATTGGAATTTCTCTTTTTTTGGGCTTACTCGTTTTTTTAATCGATTCAGACATTTACCGAAAATTTGCTTTCCCAATTTACCTTTTTACTTTATTATTGTTAGTAATTGTATTATTTATGCCCGCAATTAATGGAGCTAGAGCGTGGATTGGTATAGGTTCAATGGGCATTCAGCCAGCAGAATTTTCAAAAATTGCATCTTCACTTCTTATAGCAAAGTACATTAGTGAACTGAGTTTGAAGCAACAAACTATCGCTTCTGTTTCACGAGCAATTGCAATTATACTTGTTCCGATGATTCTAATATTACTTCAACCAGATGCTGGAACATTTGTAGTCTTCACCTCTTTTTTATTTGTTATGTATAGGGAAGGACTAACTTTTGATCCACTTATTCTTTCTATTATTAATAAAGTTCCGGGATTTAGATTTAAATATACATGGGTTGGAAGTCATTTTATTCCAATTTTGTTTGTCATACTATTTTTAAGTATTCTCACCCTACTTCTTCAGCAAGAAGAGACAGATTTTTACTTTTTACCTTTTAAGGTATCTGGTTCTATGTATGTTATTTTTTCCCTTATTATTTTATCAATTATTGGAATTGCTTTTATTCGGCAATTTGGCTCGAAGCGAGATAGATCTAGAGTTTCTGCAGTTATTCTTTTAGGTTTAGTTCTTGGTGGTGGTCTTTCTTATACTGTTGATGCTGGATTTGGAAGTTTGGCGCCTCATCAAAAAGATCGAATAGAATTATTTCTTGGTTTGCGAGAGGATCCAAATGGAAAAGATTATAATAGAAATCGAGCTATGGCTGCAGTTGGATCTGGAGGTTTTTTTGGAAAGGGATATAACAAAGCATCCGTTTCTAGCGTAGAAAGTAATCATGTTCCTGAAAGTGAAACAGATTTTATTTTTTGTCCTTTTGCTGAAGAATGGGGTTTTATAGGAACACTATTTTTAGTTGCTTTATACTTGTTTATGCTTATAAGAATTATCTTTATCGCTGAGCGTCAAAGGTCATCATTTAATAGGGTTTATGCTTATTGTGTTGCTATGATTTTGTTTTATCATTTTGCCATTAATATTGGAATGAGTATTGGATTTGCCCCGGTAATTGGAATTCCATTACCATTTTTTAGTTATGGAGGTTCTTCAATGATGTCATTTTCAATAATGATATTTATTCTTTTAAAACTTGATAGTCAACGTAAAGATGTATTGAGTTAATTATTAATTTTATACCTTCTATAATGCCAATAAAAAAACTAGAATAGAAGGAAAAATAAGACCATGAAAAATCTAAATAACCAAGTGCCTCCAGAATTGCATAAGAAATTTACTATTTATTTTTGGTTTGTTATGCTATTACCTTTTATTTTCGTTTCTGGACTTCTCTTATTGCAATCTGAAGATAATTTACCTCCTGTTGAGATGTTAGATAATCCACCAGAATTACAAGCATCTTTGATTATAGCAAAAAAAAGTGTAAAAGAAGATACCGTTATTGGTCGATTCTGGCAAGTAAATCGAACAAGTGCAAAATATAAAGATATCTCTCCTTATGTTTTTGATGCCTTAATTTCAACGGAAGACGAACGATTTTTAGAGCATTCAGGAGTAGATTTTTGGGCTTTAATGCGATCTATCTCTAGTTTTGGTAATTCAGGAGGAGCATCTACTATAACTCAACAACTTGCCAAACTCTTGTTTACACTTCAACAGCGGAAACGTGAGGAATTGGCCCGTGCTGATGGTAAGAGTATTGATTCATACATTGGAGGGTTTTTAGGGAAATTCAGACGAATTAACGAAAAAGCGAGTGAAAATATTATTGCAAAACGCCTAGAAGAGCGATATACGAAGGAGGAGATTATCACAATGTATTTAAATCAGTTTGATTTTTTATACAATGCAGTTGGAATAGAAAATGCTGCTCGGGTCTATTTTAATAAGACGCCCAAAAAACTTTCAAAAACAGAGGCTGCAATGTTAGTTGGAATGTGTAAAAACCCCACTATTTATAATCCATATACTTATCAAATAAAAAATTATTCGAGACTTGTAGCAGAAAGAGAAGGAATTCCATTAGCAAATGTTACTGTAGATCAAACTGCTTCACTTCGATCAAGAGACTCTTTGCGAGCAATTGAAAGAAGAAATCAAGTTCTTTTTCAGTGGCTTAGGAATAGTAAGTCTGAGAATGAAGCATTAAAAAATAAAATGGATGTGCTTGAGTATGATTCATTAAAAATGTTACCAATGATTGTAAATTATAAATCATTGGACCACAAAGAAGGGATGGCGCCATATTTTAGAGAGTCATTGAGAAAAGAAGTCACAGATATTTTAATGAAAAAAGATCAAAATGGAAATTTTGTTTATCAGCGTGAGGATGGAAATCCCTACGATATTTATAGTGACGGATTAAAAATTTATACAACCATAAATCCTGCAATGCAAAGACATGCGGAGTATGCTCTAGAGCGCCATATTAAAGGTGAACTGCAACCAGCATTTGATCAAAACAATAGAAATTTAAAAAATTATCCTTTTGCAAATGCAATTGAGGAAAATATGGTAGATCAAATTATGCGAAATGCTAGAAAATCAACAGAGCGATATAAAAAATTAATAGCATTTGGAGCAAGTGAAAGTGAAATAAGTAAAAATTTTGATACTCCAGCTGAAATGACAGTATTTTCATGGAGAGGTGAGCGCGATACAATAATGACCCCTAATGATTCAATTCGTTACTACAAAGCATTTTTACATGCTGGCTTAATTTCAATTGACCCTGCCACTGGTTTTGTAAGAGCATGGGTTGGGGGTGTAAATTTCAAACATTTTGGATATGATCATGTTCGATTGGGGAAAAGACAAGTTGGATCAACGATTAAACCTTTTGTATATGCTGCAGCATTATCAATGAAAGTTGTAAATCCATGCACTACTTTTTCTCCAGGAGAATATTGTGTTAATTTAGTTGACAACGATAATAATGTTGTTGGTCAGTATTGTCCTGCCGGCGAAGCAGCTGGTTCAGTGAAACAGGGCTTAGCACAATCTTCCAATCCTACAACTGTTGCTGTAATGGCAAGAATGGGAGATTTTAATCCTTCCAAAAAAGTTGGCGGGCCATATCAAATTGAAAAATTATTAAGGAAAACAAACATTACACTTAACCCAAATGATGTTGTTCCGGCAATGTGTTTGGGATCAATGGATTTATCTCTCTATGAGCTAGTAGCTGCACAATGTATTTTCCCAAATAATGGGATTTATGTTCGTCCAACTTCTATTGAACGGATTACAGATAGAAATGGAAAAGTCCTTTATAGCGCAAGTGAAGATAGGCAACAAGCACTTAATTCAACTGTAGCTTATGAAATTTTAAAAATGATGCGAGGTGTTATTGAAGGAGGAACAGGTTCTAGTTTGCGTAGTGCTAAATTTGGAAATATTCATCCTCCTACTGCTGGGAAAACTGGAACAACTCAAAATAATTCAGATGGCTGGTTTATTGGAATTACTCCTAACTTAGTTACTGGCGTTTGGGTTGGAGCTGAAGATCGTGCTGTAAGATTTAGAAGCATGAA
>Ga0214919_10012393_pt1 | contig 10482 bp, 8 predicted proteins | sample LL1503_MetaG_FD_177994 | JGI IMG/M metagenome (GOLD analysis project Ga0214919, IMG submission 177994) | Freshwater microbial communities from Lake Lanier, Atlanta, Georgia, United States - LL-1503 | ecosystem: Environmental > Aquatic > Freshwater > Lake | place: USA: Georgia | collected 2015-03-15 | reverse complement strand
ATCTCTTGGCGCACGATGACCGCAATGGTGCCGAGTGCACCGCCCAGGGCAAGTGCGCCCACGTCGCCCATAAAGACCTGCGCCGGGTGGGTGTTGAACCACAAAAAGGCCAGCCCGGCGCCAGCCATGGCGGCGCAAAAAATCAGCAACTCGCCCGAGCCCGGGATATACGGAAAAAACAGGTATTTTGAGTAAACCGAGCTGCCCGTGACATAGGCAAACACGCCCAGCGCTGAGCCCACCATGACCACCGGCATGATGGCCAGGCCGTCCAGCCCGTCGGTGAGGTTGACCGCATTGCTGGATCCAACAATCACCAGATAGGTCATCAGCACAAAGCCCCAAACCCCCAGGGGGTAGCTGATTTCTTTGAAAAAGGGCAACAGCAGGCCGGCTTTGGGCGGCAAGTCCAGGGCAAAGCCCGATTGCACCCAGCGCAAAAACAGCTCGAGCACGCGCAGGTTGGAGTTCTCAGAAATACTGAACGCCAGGTAGAGCGCGGCGACCAGGCCGATGAGCGACTGCCACAGGTATTTGTCACGGGAGCGCATGCCCTCGGGGTCCTTGTGCACCACCTTGCGCCAATCATCGAACCAGCCGACCGCGCCAAAGCCCAGGGTCACGGCCAGCACGATCCAGACAAAGCGGTTGCTCAGGTCGAACCACAGCAGGGTGGAGGTCGCGATACACAGCAAAATCAGCACCCCGCCCATGGTGGGCGTGCCGCTTTTGCTGAGGTGCTCGGCCACGCCGTAGCTGCGAATCGGCTGGCCGATTTTGAGCGCACCAAGGTAGCGGATCACATAGGGGCCGGCTGCCAAGCCCATCAGCAGGGCGGTCAGGGCGGCCATCACGGCCCGAAAGGTCAGGTACTGAAACACCCGAAAAAAACTGAACTCGGGCGAGACCGTCTGCAACCACTGGGCGAGACTTAAAAACATGGCCGGCTCCGGGTCTGGGGGTCAGGCCGCATGGGGCACCTCGCTGGCGCTGACCTGCGCCTCGATGGGCTCGAGCACCCGCTCCATCTTCATCGACCTGGCACCCTTGACCAACAGGCTGCCCAGGCCTGGCAAGGCCGCCAGCACGGCGTCCTGCAGACCGGCCATATCGGCAAAATGGCGGCCGGCCCCAAAACTGCCGGCGCTGCTCTCAGACAGCGGGCCCAGGGTGAACAGGGCCTCAATGCCGTGTTGGCGGGCTAACTCACCGGCCTGGGCATGAAACTGCGCTCCCTGCTCACCCACCTCGCCCATGTCGCCCAGCACCAGCAGGCGTGGCGCAGGCAGGCTGGCGAGCAATTCGATCGCTGCCTGCACCGAGTCTGGGTTGGCGTTGTAGCTGTCGTCAACCAGCGTTATTTGGCGCCCTTGCAAGCGCAGCAGGCGCGCTTGTGAGCGCCCTTTCACGGCCCGGAAAGCGCCCAGTCCCTGGGCAATTGCAGGCAGGGGCACGCCCGCTGCCACGGCGCAAGCCACGGCAGCCAAGGAGTTGTCGACATTGTGGCGTCCGGCAATTTTCAGGCTGTAGTGCAGTTGGCCAAGCGGGGTAGTTACCGCCAATTCCCAGGCCGTACCAGACCAGTTGGCGCGGCTGCAGCCCACATCAGCACCGGGCTGGGCAGCATCACCAAAGCGCAGCACCTGGCGCGCACCGGCCAGGCTGGCCCACAGCGGCGCGAACGGGTCTTGCGCCGGGAACACCGCCACGCCATCTGTGGGCAGGGCAGTGATCACCGAGCCGTTTTCCTGGGCCACCGCGGCCACCGTGGCCATGAACTCCAGGTGCTCGCGCTGTGCGTTGTTGACCAGCGCCACTGTGGGTCGGGCCAAGCCCGCCAGCAGGGCAATTTCCCCGGGATGGTTCATGCCCAGCTCGAGCACTGCGATCTCGTGCTGCGCGCGCAGGCGCAGCAAGCTCAGCGGCAGGCCGATGTCATTGTTCAAATTGCCCTGGGTGGCCAGACTGGCCTGGGGTTTCCAGGCCTGCAAAATCGCGGCCAGCATCTGGGTTACCGTGGTCTTGCCATTGCTGCCAGTCACAGCGATCAGCGGCAGGCTGAACTGCCGGCGCCAGCCGCTGGCGAGCTCGGCCAGGGCCAGGCGGGTGTCGGGCACCAGCAGACCAGGCAGGCCTGCGGCAAGCAGCCGCTCGGCGGCGCCGAGCTCACACAGTGCCGCCACCGCACCACGCGCCTGCGCCTGGGCTAAAAAATCATGCGCATCAAAGCGCTCGCCACGCAGGGGCACGAACAGGTCGCCAGCAGCCAGCGTTCGGGTATCGCTGTGTACCCTGTGCACAGCAGTGCTGCCAGCGCCGTGCAGCCGTGCGCCGCTCAGCCAAGGCAGGCACTGGGCCAGCGTGCACATGCTGCTCATGCTTGCCCCTGCACGGATGCGGTCTGGCGCGGCCGGGCCAAAAGCACCTGCTGCACGTCCGAAAAAGTCAGCCGTTGGCCGCCCACCTCTTGGTAGAGCTCATGGCCCTTGCCAGCAATCAAAACCACATCATGGGCGCCGGCCGCGCCCAGCGCCTGGGCAATAGCCCGGGCCCGGTCGGGCTCCATCAGCAGCCGGCTGGGCTGGGACACACCCGCGGCGATCTGCGCGATGATGGCCTGGGGTGATTCGCTGCGCGGGTTGTCACTGGTGAGCAGCACCTGATCTGCATGCTGTTCGGCCATGGCGCCCATCAATGGGCGTTTGGCGCTGTCGCGGTCGCCACCGCAGCCAAACAGGCACCACAGCCGCCCGCCCCGCGCATCTGCCAGCCCACGCAGGGCCTGCAGGGCTTTGGCCAACGCATCGGGCGTGTGTGCGTAGTCGACCACCGCCAGCGCCCCTGCAGCACTGTTCACCCGCTGCATGCGTCCGGGCACCGGGCTCAGGCTGGCGCAGACCGAAGCCACCTCGGCCAGCGGCACGCCCAGAGCCCGCATGGCGGCCATCACGCCCAGCAGGTTGGCCAGGTTGTAGTGGCCGATCAGGGCAGTCGCAACGCTGTGGCGCTGCTGCCCTTCGCAGACCACAAACTCCAGGCCGGCAGCCCCCTGCTTGATGTCGCAGGCCTGAAGCCGCGCAGCCTGCTGACAAGACACGGTCCACACATCAGGCACCCGCTGGGCCGCCTCGAACGCCAGGCTGGCGCCGTGCGCATCGTCGATGTTGATCACTGCGCTGCTCAAGCCAGGCCAGCGAAACAGCGCGGCCTTGGCCTCCCAGTACTGGGCCATGCTGCCGTGGTAATCCAGATGGTCTTGCGTGAAATTGGTGAAGATGGCGCTGCGGATCTGGGTGCCGGCCAGGCGCCCTTCGGCCAGACCGATGGACGAGGCTTCGATGGCGCAGGCCTGCAGACCGGCCTGGACAAATTGGCGAAAGCTCTGCTGTAGCAGCACCGCATCGGGTGTGGTCAGACCGCTTGGCTGCAAGGCCGAGCTGTCGCCCTCGGCCAGCGGTACCTGCCCAATGCCCAAGGTGCCGATCAGCCCACAGGGCATGGGAGAGTGCTTGAGGCGCGACAGGGCCTGGGCCAGCCACCAGGCGCTCGAGGTTTTGCCGTTGGTGCCGGTGATGGCCACCACCGCGAGCTGTGCTGAAGGGGTGTCAAAGTAGGCCGCTGCGAGTGGGCCACTGGCGGTTTTGAGCTGCTCGAAGCTTGCCACGCGTTCGTCGGCGAAGCCATAGGCTGCAACGCCGCTCTGCTCAACCAGGCAGGCCGCAGCACCGCGCGCCAGCACCTCGCGCACATGGGAGCGGGCGTCACTCGCAGCGCCCGGCCAGGCTAGAAAACCGTCGCCTGCACGCAACCGGCGGCTGTCGCTGCACAGCGTGCCAGGCACCCGGCTTCTCAACCAGCGGGCCGCCTCAACCGGGCTTGTGAAGCTGCGCATCAAAAGCTCTCCGGCTCGGCTTTGGCCAAGATTTGGGGCTTGACATTCATGTCGGGCTGTATGCCCAGCAAACGCAGCGTCTGCTGCACCGTTTCACTGAACACCGGCGCGGCCACATCGCCGCCAAAGTAGCGCCCCGCACTGGGCTCGTCGATCATGACTGCCACCACAATGCGGGGCTGGTCTATGGGTGCCAACCCGACAAAGAAGCCGCGGTATTTTTTGTCGGCATAGCCGCGCCCCTCCACCTTGTGCGCAGTGCCGGTCTTGCCACCCACGGAATAGCCCATGGCCTGCGCCTTGGGCGCGGTGCCACCAGGCAGGGTGACCAGGTGCAGCATGTGGCGAACTTCGATTGCATGGCCTGCCTCCAGTACCCGCACCCCGCCCAGCGTCTGGGGGGACTTGAGCATGGTCACCGGGACGAGTTCGCCGTCACGGCCAAACACGCTGTAGGCGTGGGCCAACTGAAACAGGCTGGTCGACAAGCCGTAGCCATAGCTCATGGTGGCCTGCTCGATCGGCCGCCAGGTTTTGTAGGCACGCAATTTACCGCTGACTGCGCCCGGGAAGGGCAGCTGGGGTTTTTGCCCGATGCCGACCTGCGTGAACATGGTCCACATGTCGCGCGGCTGCATTTGCATGGCCATCTTGACTGTGCCCACGTTGCTGGACTTCTGGATCACCTCGTTGACAGTCAGCACCCCGTGGGGATGGGCATCGCTGATGGTCGCGCTGCCAATATTCAAACGCCCCGGGGCGGTTTGTATCTGTGTCTCGGGCTTGACCAGGCCCTTCTCAAGTGCCAGTGCGATCACGAAGGGCTTCATGGTGGAGCCCGGCTCAAAGCTGTCGGTCAAGGCGCGGTTACGCAGTTGCTCGCCGCTGAGGTTTTGCCGCCGCGCGGGCGAATAGCTCGGGTAATTGGCCAGCGCCAGCACCTCGCCGCTTTGCACATCGAGCACCACCACGCTGCCCGCCTTGGCTTTATTTTGCAGCACCGCTTCACGCAGTTTTTGATAGGCAAAGAACTGCACCTTGCTGTCAATACTGAGCTGGATGTCGCGCCCGTCCACTGGCGCAACATCCTCGCCCACCGCCTCCACCACCCTGCCACGGCCGTCCTTGATGACCCGGCGCGAGCCAGCGCGTCCGGCCAAGTCTTGGTTGAAAGCCAGCTCAATGCCCTCTTGCCCGCGATCATCAACATTGGTGAAGCCCACCACATGGGCAGCGGATTCGCCCTCCGGGTACAGGCGCTTGTATTCCTCGCGCTGGTAAATGCCCCGGATACCCAGCGCCCGAATTTCCTTGGCCAAGGTCACATCGACCTGTCGTTTGAGCGATACAAAACCCTTTTCCTCATCGGCCAGAAGGCGTTCGAGCTCGACCATGGGCATATCGAGCAGGGCGGCGAGCTGCTTCAGGCGAACCGGATCGCGGTCAACGTTTTCGGGCACCGCCCAGATGCTGGGCACGGGCACGCTGGAGGCCAAAATCAGGCCATTGCGGTCGAGCACCCGACCACGGCTGGCGGGTAGCTCCAGGGTACGGGCAAAGCGCACCTCGCCCTTGCGCTGAAAGAAGTCGTTGTTGATCACCTGGATGTAAACCGAGCGCGCGCCCAGCAGGCCAAACGAGAGCGCAATCACGCCCACCACCAGCTTGCTGCGCCACACCGGCGCACGGCTGGTGAGCAGCGGGCTGGCGTTGTAGTTGATGCTGCGGCTCATGGCCGGTCCCCGCCTGAGACCGTGTTGGCAGCGGTGGCCGCAGCACTGGCCGCCGGCTGCGCGCCGGAGGCCACATAGTGGGTGATGGCCGGCGTGGCACCGCGCATTTGCAGGCGCTCTCGAGCGAGTTTTTCAACCCGGGACGGGGTCGCCTGGGCGAGTTTTTCCAGGTGCAGGCGCTCGCGGTCGGTCTCCAGCCGGCGGGCTTCGCCATGGGCTTTGTCCAGGGCGGAAAACAGCCGGCGTGACTCGTACTGCAAGTTCACCAGGTAGAGCGCACTGGCCAGCACGGCCAGCAGCAGCACCAGGTTCAGGCGGGTCATGCCAGGCCCCTCACGCCGAGGTCCTTTGGGCTACCCGCATGATGGCACTGCGGGCCCGGGGGTTGGCGGCGAGCTCGGCGGCGCCCGGTTTGCTGCGGCAAATCGCCTTGAGCCGCATCGCACGGGCCGGCGCATAAGGCGCGCGGCGATCAAAGGGATCGCTGGCATGCCTGGCAATGAACTGCTTGACGATGCGGTCCTCCAGGGAGTGAAAGCTGATCACGACCAGCCGGGCACCGGGTGCCAGGACATCCAGACAAGCGGCCAAGGCTTGTTGCAACTCGTCGAGTTCCCCGTTGATGAAAATCCGCAAAGCCTGAAAGGTGCGGGTTGCAGGGTTCTGCCCGGGCTCGCGGGTTTTCACAGCGTCTGCCACGAGTTGGGCTAGCTCGCTGGTGCTGGTCAAAGGACCGCGGGACTGGCGGCGTGCCACGATCGCCCGGGCAATCGGGCCAGCAAAGCGCTCCTCGCCGTAGTCACGGATGACCTGCGCGATGTTGTCGGTTTCGGCCAGCGCCAACCACTGCGCCACACTTTGACCGCGCGTGGTGTCCATGCGCATGTCCAGCGGCCCGTCGAAGCGAAAACTAAAGCCCCGCGCAGGGTTGTCGATTTGTGGTGAGCTGATACCCAGGTCCATCAGCAGGCCGGCCACGCTGGCCGGGGCCAGCTCAGCCAGCCGGGCAAAGCCCTGGTGCCGAATCGAGAACCGCACATCCGAAATGCTCTCGGCAGCCGCCAGTGCCTCGGGGTCTTTGTCAAAGGCGATCAGCCGGTCCTGCGGCCCCAGCCGGGCGAGAATGCGCCGGGTATGCCCGCCGCGCCCAAAGGTGGCGTCGACATAGGTGGCTGCTGCCGCGACAGCGGGGGCAGGTTGCGGCTGGTGCAGAAGTGCTTCCACCGCCTCATCCAACAAAACACTGGTGTGTTGCCATGCTGTGTTCACCGCCAGCCTTCAAAAAGAAAAGTCTTTGAAGACGTCAGGCATGGTGCCCAGCATCGCTTGCGCCTCCTGCGCCTCGTAGCTGCTTTTGTCCCACAACTCAAAGTGGTTGCCCATGCCCAGCAGCATGGTGTCGCGGGTGATGCCGGCAGCCTCTCGCAGCTCGGGTGAAACCAGCACACGCCCGGTGCCGTCCATGTCAACATCCATGGCATTGCCCAAAAAAATCCGCTTCCACCACTGCGCCGACATGGGCAGTGCTGCGATGCGCTCGCGAAATTTTTCCCATTCGGGTCGGGGAAACACCATCAAGCAGCCGTGCGGGTGTTTGGTCAGTGTGAGTTGCCCGGCCGCAGTGGCGCTCAGGATCTCGCGGTGCCGCGTGGGGACCGACAGTCGCCCCTTGGCATCCAGACTTAGCGATGAAGCACCTTGAAACACGACAATGCACCTGCTCTTGATGGAAGCGCAAGCAAGCAAAAGCGCGAGAGCACTTTTCACCACTTAATTGCACTTTTTTGCACTGTATCAGCAAATAACGCTAAAAATGACAAATTACCTTCGGTTTGCCCTAAGAAATTTTCAAGCAGAAAAATGACTTTGACCCGATTTTTGGGCCAAAAAAATAAAATTAACCTTGTAAATTAACTATTTACAAGATATTTCAAATGTTGGGTCTTGAGGTCAGACCCAAACCAGGGGGCGCCCGTGGCGGGGGCCTTGTCTTACAAAATATAGCGCGACAGGTCTTCGTTGCGGCTGAGTTCGCCCAACCGGGCGTCAACATAGGCCGCGTCCACCCGCACAGTTTGCCCGGCCAGGCTTGTGGCTTGGAAACTGACCTCGTCGAGCAGGCGCTCCATGACTGTGGAGAGGCGGCGGGCGCCTATGTTTTCGGTGCGCTCATTGACATCAAAAGCAATTTGCGCGAGCCGGTCTATACCCTCCGGCAAAAACTCGATATGCACCTGCTCGGTCGCCAGCAGCGCCTGGTATTGCCGCACCAGGGAGGCCTGGGTTTGGGTGAGGATGGCCACAAAGTCCTGCACCGACAGCGATTGCAGCTCAACCCGGATCGGGAAGCGACCCTGCAATTCAGGGATCAGATCGCTGGGCTTGCTCAGGTGAAAGGCGCCAGAGGCAATGAACAGGATATGGTCGGTCTTAACCATGCCGTACTTGGTTGACACGGTGGTGCCCTCAACCAGTGGCAACAGATCGCGCTGCACACCTTGTCGCGACACCTCGGCACCCTGCCCCTCGCTGCGCGAGGTGACCTTGTCGATCTCATCGATGAAGACAATGCCGTTTTGTTCAAGCATCTCGAGCGCCTGGGAACGAATATCGTCTTCATTGACAAATTTGGCCGCCTCTTCGTCCGCCAGGACCTTGAGTGCCTCGCCGATCAGCATTTTGCGGGTCTGGCGCTTGCCCTGTCCCATCTGGCCAAACAGGCCGCGCAGTTGCTCGGTCATTTCTTCCATACCAGCCGGGCCCATCACCTCCAGTGCAGGCGGCGGGCGCGCCACATCGACCTCGATGCTGCGCTCGGCGAGCTGGCCCTCGCGGAGTTTTTTACGAAAGCTCTGGCGCGTGCTGCTTTGCGCCTCGCCCGGCGCTGGCGAGCCTGATTCGGAGCGGGATGGCGGCACCAGGATGTCGAGCACCCGGTCTTCGGCCGCATCCATGGCCCGCGCGCGCACCTTGAGCATCTCGGCGCTGCGGGTTTGCTTGACCGCAATGTCGGCGAGGTCGCGAATGATGGCGTCAACATCCTTGCCCACATAACCCACCTCGGTGAACTTGGTGGCCTCTACTTTGATGAACGGCGCATCGGCCAGGCGGGCCAGGCGACGCGCGATCTCGGTCTTGCCAACGCCGGTGGGGCCGATCATGAGAATGTTCTTGGGCGTGATCTCGACACGTAGCCCGGGCTCAACCTGCTGGCGCCGCCAGCGGTTGCGCAGGGCAATGGCAACCGCCCGTTTGGCCTGTTGCTGGCCCACGATATGCCGATCGAGTTCGGCCACAATTTCCTGCGGGGTCATGGCAGGGTCTCAATGCTGTGGTTCATGTTGGTGTAGATGCACAACTCGCCCGCGATCTCGAGCGAGCGGGCGACGATGTCAGCAGCCGAGAGCTCGGTGTGGTTGAGCAGAGCCAGCGCGGCCGCCTGCGCATAGGCGCCACCCGAGCCAATCGCCACCACACCATGCTCGGGCTCCAGCACATCGCCGTTGCCGGTGATGATCAGCGAGGCGTCCCGGTCGGCCACCGCCAGCATCGCCTCCAGGCGGCGCAGCACCCGGTCGGTACGCCAATCTTTGGTGAGTTCAATGGCGGCTCGTGCCAAATGGCCTTGATGTTTTTCCAGTTTGGCCTCGAAGCGCTCAAACAGCGTGAAGGCATCGGCCGTGGCGCCAGCAAAACCGGCCAGCACCCGGCCGTGGTAGAGCCGGCGCACCTTGCGCGCGGTGCCTTTGATGACGATATTTCCCAAGGTGACCTGCCCGTCGCCCCCGATCGCCACCTGCGGCCCCTCTGGCGTCTGGCGCCGCACGCTGATGATGGTGGTGCCGTGAAATTGTTCCATGCTGCTCTGAGATTGACCCCTGCTCAGTCACCGAACATTTTTTGCTTGAGTTCACGCCGCTGCTGCGCCTCGAGCGAGAGGGTTGCAGTCGGTCGCGCCAGCAGCCGGCCAACACCTATTGATTCGCCGGTCTCGTCACAGAAGCCGTAGTCGCCAGATTCAATGCGCATGATGGACTGCTCGATTTTTTTGAGCAGCTTGCGCTCCCGGTCTCGGGTTCTGAGCTCCAGCGCATGCTCCTCTTCGATGGTGGCGCGGTCAGCCGGGTCGGGCACCACCAACGTGTCTTCACGCAAATGCTCGGTGGTATCCACTGCATTGCTAAATATATTTTGCTTGAGCAGCACCAGCTTGTGCCGAAAGTAGGCCAGTTGCACTTCGTTCATGTACTCGCTGTCGGGCATGGCAACCAGCTCGGCCGGGGTGAGTTCGGCCAGCGCCTTGGTCTTCCAGTTGTTGGCCAGCTTGGGGTCTTTTTTGACCGCCGAGGCCAGCGGCGGAACGATCAGCGGCGCGGGCACACTTTGGCTGTAACTCGACTTGGCCGCGGTAGAGGCCACCGACTGGGCCATGGAAGGCACGGTGAGCTGCGCCAAACGCGAAGACGGGCGCCCGGCGCGCAGTGGCACTGCAAGCCCTGCGACCGGCACTGGCGCTACCGCCAGCGTGGCCGGCGCCACACTGGTTTTAAGGGGTGGGGCCGGCTTGGCGGCCGGCTTTTCTACAGCTTTCTTTTTCACGGATTCCTTGACATGGGTTGTGACAGCAGGTTTGGCAGGAGAGGCTTTTGATTTTTTGTCTGATAGATCGGGTTTTGCCGGTGTCTGCTTGGCAGGCACCGCGGCAGCTGGGCGCGCCGGAACCTTGGCCTTGGCCGAGACAGCAAGGTTTTTGACGGCTTTGGGCACCGGTTTGGCGACAGGCTTAGCTACAGGCTTAGCTACAGGCTTAGCTACAGGCTTAGCTACAGGCTTAGCTACAGGCTTAGCTACAGGCTT
>Ga0214919_10012392_pt1 | contig 10483 bp, 11 predicted proteins | sample LL1503_MetaG_FD_177994 | JGI IMG/M metagenome (GOLD analysis project Ga0214919, IMG submission 177994) | Freshwater microbial communities from Lake Lanier, Atlanta, Georgia, United States - LL-1503 | ecosystem: Environmental > Aquatic > Freshwater > Lake | place: USA: Georgia | collected... | reverse complement strand
AACCTCGCTTGAATATGGATCTCCTAAACTCTGGCGGAATGTCATTTCCAAGTGGCCATATTTCAAATGTTGTTCTTATTTGGGGGCTCTTTGCTTATCTCGTTTACCGCTACTTATGGAGTGAACCGAAGAGTGCCAAATATTTAATCACGATAGTTTCATCTTTAACGTCTGCAATTATGGTTGTCTCTCTTTACCGAAACACTCACTGGTTTTCAGACTTACTTGGTGGAATTTTTCTAGGTGGAGCGCTCTTAATCGCAGTAACCGCTCTTGACCGAATCATTCCTTCGCGCAAGGATCAAACATGATCGATGGGGTAGGAATTGATGTGGTTGATCTCGCTAGATTTACCGAAGCAATTGAGCGCACCTCGGGACTTAAAGAGCGACTATTCACAGTTGCCGAACAAACCAAATCCATGCCGTCCTTAGCCGCACGCTTTGCTGCTAAAGAGGCACTAGCCAAAGCTCTTAGCGCTGGCAAAGGTTTACCGTGGCATGATGCCGAAGTGATTAATCTGGAAAGTGGCAAGCCAGCATTTTTATTCCGTGGCGAAATTGCCGACTTAGTCGATGGGGCCGCAGTTCACTTATCGCTTTCGCACGATGCTGGCATCGCATCTGCTTTCGTAATTGTGGAGCGTTAATGAGTAATCGCGCCGAAGCAGCAGTTGATTTAACGGCGATCGCTGCCAATGTTAAGAAATTAAAAACCACAGCTGGCACCGAATTAATGGCAGTGGTTAAAGCTGATGCCTATGGCCACGGGTTAGTCCCAGTTGCCAAAGCCGCAATTAGCGCAGGTGCTACTTGGCTTGGTGTTGCTCTAGTTGAAGAAGCACACTCACTACGCGCTGCGGGTATAGCAGCGCCAATTTTGGCTTGGCTAGTTCCACCTGGATCCAATTATGCAGAAGCGATCGATGCTCAAATTGATTTAGCAGTTCCGTCCCTTGAAATTTTTAAAGAGATTGTGGCAACTGGCAAGAGAGCACGAATTCACATCGAAGTAGATACTGGCATGACCCGCGGTGGATTCTTAGAAGAGTGGGCAGAGTTTCTAAAGTCAGATTTTAGTAAAGTCGAAGTTGTTGGATTTTTTTCACATTTCGCACGAGCTGATGAGGTTAGCGAAAAGCAGAACCAAGATCAGTTAGCTAATTTTAATAAAGCAATCGCTGATCTAGCAGCGGTAGGAGTTGTTCCTCAGATAAAGCATTTAGCAAATTCAGCAGCAGCACTTACAAATCAGAGTGCGGCCTTTGATTTAGTTCGCACCGGTATCGCCATGTATGGATTAACACCAGATCTCGAACATTTGGGAACTAGTAAGTCACTTGGCTTGATGGCGGCTATGGAAGTTCGTGCAAAACTGCACTTAGTTAAGAAAGTCCCAGCCAATTCTCCGGTTGGCTATGGCGCAACAGAGTCGACATCACGTGACACTGTTCTGGGTGTAGTTGCCATGGGGTATGCCGATGGAATTCCGCGGATAGCAAAATCTGCTGGAATATTTTTTGCTGGAAAACGTTTACCAATTATTGGACGTATTTCAATGGATCAATTTGTGGTTGATCTAGGTCCTCAAACCAGTGCAAAAGCGGGCGATTATGTCGTCATCTTTAATAATGGTGCTGCCGGTGAATTCACAGCCGAAGATTGGGGTCTAGCCAGCAGCAGTATTAATTATGAAATGACCACCAGAATTGGGCCGCGAGTACCTAGAATCTATTCTCATGAGTGAGCAAATAGACCTTATAAATATTGCTGGACTGACCGTTAAATTTGGCGGATTAACAGCGCTCGATGATGTTTACCTGAAAGTCGCTCCTAACTCAGTTGTTGGCTTAATTGGGCCAAATGGCGCCGGCAAGACCACAATCTTTAACACAATTTCTGGGCTAGTTGAACCGATGAGTGGGTCAATTTCATTTGAAGGAAAAAAAATAAACTGGCCAGAACCTGACGAATTAGCAAAACTGGGTATCGCGCGCACCTTGCAGGGCGTTGGTTTGTTTAGCGGACTTACTGTTTTAGAAAATGTCATGATGGGTGCTGATTCGCATAATAAATCAAATTTTATTCGCGATCTCTTAGGCTTCTCACCGAAATTTGAAAAGCAACTAAAGCAACGCGCTCATGATGCATTGGCTTGGGCCGGAGCAGCACATACCGCTTTCCTTGAGCCAACCGAACTTACTTATCCTGATTCTAAGCGAGTTGCCATTGCTCGTGCTTTGGTAATGAAACCAAAACTGCTTTTACTCGATGAGCCAGCTGCCGGTCTTGGTCAAGACGAAATTGATCAATTAGCTGCACTGATAAAGCAATTGAAACGCCAATGCGCAATTTTAATTGTTGAGCACCATGTTGATTTCGTGAGAGATATCTCCGATGAAGTTTATGTTCTGAATTTCGGTAAAGTTATTGCCAGCGGTGATTTCAATACGGTTAAACGCGATCCAGCAGTAGTTGCGGCTTATCTCGGTACAAATGTTGATGGCCAAGAAATTGGCGGATCGCATGCTTAAGATTGAAAATTTAGTTACCGAGTACGGAGCAGTTCGTGCCCTAGATGGTGTTTCATTCACCGCTGCCGAAGGAAAGATAACAACCGTTATCGGCGCTAACGGAGCTGGAAAGAGCACGCTGCTGCGCACAATTTCTGGGCTCGAGCGCGCCAAGAGTGGTCAAATAATTTGGGCAGAAAAATCCTTAATTGGTAAAGCCCCTGAATCTATTGTGCGATCTGGCATCGCCCATGTTCCTGAAGGCCATGCGGTTATTTCACAATTAACCGTTGCTGAAAATATTCAAATGGGTTCGCTCTTTCGCCGCCGCAAGTTTCGCAGCGATGTAAAGCTAGCTATCGATGAGGTTTACGAGCTTTTTCCTCGCCTAGCCGAACGTAGTAAGCAGCTAGCTGGCACGCTTTCTGGCGGTGAACGTCAAATGTTGGCAATTAGTCGTGCCTTGGTTTCAAGACCAAAACTACTTTTATTGGATGAACCTTCACTTGGTTTAGCGCCGCTAGTGGTTGAACAAATTATTCAAACTGTTAATGATCTTTGTCGGAAAAGTGGCCTAACTGTTTTGTTAGTCGAGCAAAATGCCAATACCGCTTTGGCTGTTGCTGATTACGGAGTTTTACTTTCCCTCGGAAAAGTTGTCGCAAATTTACCCGCCGCTGAATTAAAAGCAGATGCTTCTTTACGCGCTGCTTACTTGGGATATTAGGGGGAGGCGCAATGGAACAATTCTTATCAGCTGTTTTCGCCGGAACCGCTAGTGGTTCAATTTACGCACTGGTTGCACTTGGTTTAGTTTTGGTATGGCGCGGTGCTGGCGTAATTAACTTTGCGCAAATGGGTCAAGCAATGTTTAGTACCTACGTTGCATCAACTTTGATTATGCATGGTTACTCCTACTGGGTTGCCTTCGTTATTGCGCTAGCAGTTGGCGCCACACTTGGTGCGGTAGTTGATTTACTGGTCATGCGACCACTTTCTGGAAAACGTGGGTCAGCGATGTTGGCTAGCCCAGCAATGCGAGGAACCGTGCCGGTAATTGCTTCCTTAGGAATACTAGGAATTCTGCAATCAGCTGCCGGAATGATTTGGGCTGCTGAAGAACGTGGTTTCCCGGCGCCAGTTAACACACTTGGACTGTCTATCGGTGGCACTGTGATGCCATTTACTGCATTTGATTTATTTGTAATTGGAATTGTGCTAATTACCTTGATCGTAACTACGATCTTTTTTCAGAAAACTGGCATGGGTCTGGCAATGCGCGCTAGCGCGCTTAACCCAGAAGTTGCGCGGTTAAGCGGTATCCGTACAAGTTCAGTGCGAACTCTAAGTTGGGCGATCTCAGGCGCCGCATCTTCACTTGCCGGCCTATTGGTAACTCCAAGTGCCAACCTTTCACCAAATTCGCTCGATTTAATCTTAATTATTGGCTTCACCGCAACGGTAATTGGTGGCTTAGACAGCTTGCCTGGTGGTGTTCTAGGTGGCTTTATTTTGGGACTATTAATCTCATTTGTAAATGTTTATGACTCGCCATCGGATATTTTCTTAGCGATTCTCATACTTTTGCTAATTGTTTTATTGGTTCGCCCACAAGGATTATTGGGTGGCAAAGAGGTGCGCCGTGTTTAAACAAATCCAAACTGGCAATATTCTCAAATCAATTATCTTCTTCTGGGCAATTTTTTTCTTAGGCAAAGTCTTTGATCCATATAACCAAGGTCAACTCTCGGTTGTTCTGATGTATTTCATCGGAATATTGTCAATCACTTTCTTAACCGGCTTATCTGGCCAAATTTCACTTGGTCAAGGCGCGCTAATGGCAGTTGGTGGATATACCAGTGCACTTGGAATTTTAAATCTTGGTTTAAATTATTGGCAATCTATTATTTCCGCAGTCCTTATTTCGCTATTTGCTGGCTGGATATTAGGCATTACTGCTGCGAGATTATCTGGCCCTTACTTAGCAGGTACAACTCTGGTAATTGCCCTCGCAATTCCTTCCCTTGCGAATCGATTCGAGTCTGTTTTTGGTGGCGATGTTGGCTTAAGTGTTGATTTTGGAAATCCACCTGAGTGGTTAATTAATTTAATCGGCGAAATTGGTTTTGAGCAATGGCAACTATTTGCGACATTGCCATTTGCTTCGGTTGCTCTATACGTAGCACTTAATTTATTTAAGTCACGTACCGGACGAAGCTGGCGCGCAGTTCGCGATCACGAAATTGCCGCCTCGCTTGTTGGCATAAACGTGCAGCGCATGAAGATCTTTACTTTCGTTGTTGCCTCTGGTTTTGCTGGGTTGGCAGGAGCAATGTATGGCTTGCGCGGAATAGTGGGCCCTAGTGTTTATCCAATTTCGCTTTCACTGGCGCTACTAACTGGCGCAATCCTTGGTGGGTTACGCAGCATTGCCGGCGCCTTTATCGGCTCAGCGGTTGTGGTATTTCTACCTGATCTAATTGATCTGGTCACGGGCAGATGGGAAATTGCGCCGCAGATCGGTAATTACCTGCCGGCCATGGTCTCTGGCGTTTTGCTTATCCTGACAGTTGTCTTAAACCCAGCTGGAATTGCTGGAGCGCTCCACCACCGCAAATCTCGGCATAGGTAGCCTGCTCGAGTAACGTCCACGTAACGCCCTAATAACGATTGCCGCGTGGATAGGGTAATTCGTTCACTTTCCGTTTACCTTCTGCTAGTTTGAGCGTGTTCTGGATCACCTTTGATCCAGTTTCTGCCTAAGTAGCTCCCTTGCTACTTGGCGGTAAATCTAAATAGAAAGAGTGAACGCAGTGAATATACGTGCATCTCTATCTCGCAAGAAGCTAATCGGTCTAACCGCCGTGCTCATCGCGGGATCAATGACACTTGCTGAAATTCCAGCAAATGCAGCCGACCCAGGTGTAAACGCAACCGAAATTGTTCTCGGCATGCAGCTTCCTGAAACTGGCCCAGCTAGCCCTGGTTATAACAAAGTTGATGACGCAATGCGCGCGTACTTTGATTATGTAAACTCAAAGGGTGGCGTCGGCGGAAAGAAGATCCGTCTAGAAGTTAAAGATGATACTTACAAAGCAGGTTTAACAATTTCTACTGCTTCATCTCTTATTAATAAGGAAAAAGTTTTTGCTTTCGTTGGAAGCGTTGGAACTCAGACTCACATCTCAGTTATCAAGGACATCAACCGTCGCAAGATTCCTGACGTATTTGTAAATAGTGGCTACAACGACTTCTACAATCCAGCTACCTACCCAACAACTTTCGCAGCACTAGGTACTTATGTAACTGAAGCTAAGATCTTGGGTAAGTACCTCAAGGATAAGTACGCTGATAAGAAGATTGGTATTTTGTATCAGTCTGATGACTTCGGACGTAACGCTCTTGAAGGTTTTACTCAAGCTGGCCTAACTTTCGAAGCTAAGAAAACTGCAGCTGACTTTGTGGCAGGCACACAAGCAAGCCCCGGTTTAGCTAGCCAGATGTCTCAGTTAAAGGCGAATGGTGTTGAAATTGTAATTATTGCTGCTGTTTCATCAGCTACTGCCGTTGCTTTGTTAACTGCAAGCGCAATTAGTTACAAGCCAGAGAAGTATGCAGTCATTAGCGTTGGTGCTGATGCGACTACCTTCCAGACCATCGCAGGTTCAAAGGGTGTTCCAGCTTCAATGAGCGCAGCGATGCTTACAGGTCTTATCTCGGCATCACATGCTCCAGCTCCTGGAGATTCAAGTGATGAATATGTAACTGCCTTTAAGAAGATCAATGATGACTTCAATAAAGGTGCTGACAAGCGCTGGGATAACAACGTTCTACAAGGCATGAACATTGGCTATATGGCAACAGGGGCACTCATGGGCACCTTGAACCCAAAGACCGTGTTCTCAGCTAAGAACAACAAGACCTGTCAAGCAAATGCCAAGAAGGGCGAATTAACTCGCGTCTGTTTCATTGATTATATGGAGTCAAACGGCAGCAAGATTGAAAGCGCCGCATTCACCCCACTGCAATATTCATCAACCACGCACGAAGCATTCAGTGGTTTCTGGATTGGCGCATATGACTCATCAACTGTGTTGCAACCAATTGGTGGCTCACGTGTTGTCTATTCAACTGATTCTGGAAAAGGTCCAGTAACGGTCTCCAACTACAAGCGTCCAGCAATTGCTGCCGATGCTCTACCAAAGAACTAGTAGGTAAAAATGAAAACTATTTCTATGCGCAAATTTATTGCCGCAATTGGTGCAGCAGCACTTCTATCAACAGCTGCTGTAGCAATCGCACCAAGCGCTTATGCTGCTGCGCCAACATGTACAAAAGCCTCTGATGGCATCGAAACATGTACTGGCACTCTAAGCAATGGCGCTGGCTACTTGATTAAAGTTCCAGCTCGTTACAACGGAACTTTCTTCTACTGGAATCACGGAATTCGTTTTACCTATCCGCTTCCGGGTGTAATCACAGTTCCAAAAGGTGTTGAAGAATTAACACCAAGCAATGTGCCAGAGGCGGCAATGTTACGTGCTGGTTACGGCTTAGCAACTTACGACGGTGTATCAACAGGTGGCCTACGTGGCTGGAATACCGTTGATCGCGTCGAGATGCTTAAGGAACTAATCGATACTGTAAAAGCTAAATACACCGTAAGAAAAGGTGTTGTATATGGATCATCACAAGCTGGTTCGATAATTACTCCATTTATTGAGAAGTACCCAACTTATGCTGATTCAGTTGGCATCATGGCTGGCGTAACTCCATCAATCGGCCAAGAAGTGCAATCACTATGCGATGCTTTCTATATCTTGAGCGTTTTCGCTGACCCAACCATTAAGGGTTGCGCAGCAATGGGCGTTAAAGGATTAGCTGGCCACTATGCAGCTGCTGCTGAATTCGGCAAAGTTGTAGCACTGCTAACTGCTTGGGGTGCCAACCTAGGTGCACCAGGACTTGAATATCCTGCGGCGCTAAAGGGTTCTGGAATCCCACAACGTTCAGCCCTATTGCTAACCGGTTTATTAATTGGTTTGCCAACTAAGAGTGCTCACATGGATGGCATTACAACGAGTGCAGTTATTGCTGAACAGAGCATTAACGCAACAGTTGCAATCCTAGAAAACTTCGGGGAAGCAATTGCAACCGGAACTTTCGGCGGTCAAGCGATCTCTGAAATTACTGGTCCTGGCTTCTATGACAACACAAAGACCAACTGGTTTAGCTTGTTAGATCCAGCTGATTCAGGTCGCTTCAACCTAGGTCTTTCAGGTGATGGCGCAATCAACGCAATGCTTGGTGTTCTATCTCTGGCACCTCGTGTAGCAGGAGATCCAGCAGCTGTTGCTAAGTTAAAGGCTCTAGATAAGAGCAAGTTCGATACCACTAAACCAGTTGTGCTACTTTCAAATGAAGCAGACCGTCTGGTGTTCCCTGGTAACGGTGCTCTTTATGTAGATAAGGCTCGCGCTGTTTACGAGGCGAAACTTGCTGTTTATGAAGCTGCTCGTGATGCTGCTAAAACTTCAGATCAACGTGATGCGGCAGCCAAGCTAAAGCCAGTTTGGAATGTGGTCTCGCTTTACGCGATGACTCCTGAGACCTATACGGTTTACACCGCACAAGGTCTACCAAATCTAGCTGGCGCACCATCACCATCAGGTGTAGGTCATCAGAACTTCACGTTGAAGCAGATGATGGCTTGGGTCAAGATTTTGGCTCACGCTGCTGATACCGGAAAAGTCGGAACCCCTGGCTACCTACAGCAGTACATCAAGAAAGCGCCATACTTGAATGAAGACTTGGATTACCGTCCATCTGATTTGAAGTACATCTGGTAACTGCTTAATTAATTAAGAAAGTCAGGGCCCGAGGCAACTCGGGCCCTGATTCTTTTTTAATCGGTAATCTTTCCTAGTGATCGCAATTGCAACTCCCGATGAAATGTTTTCCCTTGGGGCAAAGCTCGGAAGCCAACTTAAAGCTGGCGATCTAATCCTTTTAAATGGCCCGCTTGGTGCTGGCAAAACCCTTTTAACTCAAGGCATTGGTAGCGCTTTAGGCATTAGCGGGATTACTTCGCCAACCTTTGTGATCTCACGAGTCCACCTTGGTACCTTGCCGCTAATTCATGTCGATGCCTATCGACTATTAATCGATGGGCAGGCCAACCTTTACTTAGACGATCTAGATTTAGATTCAGCTTTACCGCAATCGGTAACAGTTATTGAATGGGGTGGCGCTGAAGCGGCGCGACTTTCTGAAGATCGGTTAGAAATAAATATTGATCGACGTGAAGAAGTTCGCCAAGTGAGTGCTGTTGGTTTTGGACAGCGTTGGGCAGAGTTCTCATTATGAGTATTTTGGCAATTGATACCGCTGCCTCACGAACCTCGGTAGTCTTAATTGAAAATGGCAAAGTTGTTTTCAACGACTTTCGTGATGGTGCCATGTCTCATGGCCCAGCGCTACCTGAGCTAGTGCAAGCGGCAATAAAAGATCACGAGATAACTGAAGTATTAGTTGGAATGGGACCAGGGCCGTATACCGGCTTGCGCGTCGGAATAACTTTTGCGCAAACTTTCGCTTGGGCTCGAAATATTCCAGTTCGAGGATTTTGTTCGCTCGATGCGATCGCTACTCAAGTAAGCGAACCAGATTTTATTGTGGTAATCGATGCTCGGCGTAAAGAAGTTTATTGGGCGCGTTATAGCAATGGGATTCGAGTTGAAGGGCCAGCAGTTGATTTGCCAGCAGTGGTTGGGGCCCGTGGAATTAAAGTAGTCAGTGACCTGTTTCCAGATCCAAAGTTTTTCACTTCACTAAGTGAAGAAATTAGCGAACCAATTTATCTACGTCGCCCAGATGCAGTTGCTAAGGCGGATCGCAAATGATTACTTATCGCCAACCAACCGTGCTCGATGTACCAGTATTAACCTCACTCGAACGAAGTTTGTTTCCAGATTACCCATGGTCGCAGGCGCAATTTAAAGAAGAGATCGCTGGCCTAGGCGGAACTCGCCAATTCATTTTGGCGCTAAATGATGGCTCGATAATTGGCTATGCCGGAATCATGGTTGTGGCAGCTGGCGTACCCGCAGACTTATTAACTATTGCGATTTTGCCAGATTTTCGTGGGCAAGGGTTGGCACAAGAGATGTTAGCTGAACTAGAAAGCTGGGCAAAAGCAAAAGGTGCCACCGAAATAATTCTCGAAGTTGATACCAAAAACGAAAGCGCTATTCGCCTATACAAATTTTCACGCTATGAAGAGATTTCAACTAGAGCAAATTATTATGGGCTAGGTGTAGATGCTTTAATCATGCGCAAGGAACTTAAATGAGTGAAGCGCTTGTATTAGGCATCGAAACATCTTGCGATGAAACCGCCATAGGCATTGTGCGCGGTCGCACATTGTTAGCCAATGTTATTGCTTCAAGTGTTGAAGAGCATGCGCGCTTTGGCGGAGTAGTTCCTGAAGTCGCATCTCGTGCGCATCTAGAAGCGATGCAACCTGCACTTAAAGAAGCGATGGCACAAGCAAAAATTTCACTTCATGATTTAGATGCGGTAGCCGTCACCGCCGGCCCTGGTTTAGTGGGTGCACTTTTAGTCGGAACATCAGCGGCTGCTGGTTTGGCACTGGCAATTGATAAACCAATTTATGGGGTTAATCATTTAGCGGCACATGTCAGCGTTGATTACTTAACGCATGACTTGCCAGCCGAACCTACTATTGCGTTGCTAGTTAGCGGTGGCCATTCATTATTATTACAAGTCAATGACATTACTGGTGAAATTATTAAACTTGGCGAGACCATGGATGATGCAGCTGGTGAAGCTTTCGATAAAATTGCGCGCATCATGGATCTGGGTTTTCCAGGTGGCCCAGCAATAGATCGCATTGCCAAAACGGGCAGTGCTAACGCAATTGATTTTCCGCGTGGATTGACCACGAGTAAA
>Ga0214919_10012391_pt1 | contig 10483 bp, 8 predicted proteins | sample LL1503_MetaG_FD_177994 | JGI IMG/M metagenome (GOLD analysis project Ga0214919, IMG submission 177994) | Freshwater microbial communities from Lake Lanier, Atlanta, Georgia, United States - LL-1503 | ecosystem: Environmental > Aquatic > Freshwater > Lake | place: USA: Georgia | collected 2015-03-15 | reverse complement strand
GCCGATGGCTACACGCTGCTGCTCGGAAGCGCCGGCTCGCAGCTGGTTCTGCCGCTGACGACGCCCACCCTCTCGTACAACGACGAGCGCGATTTCATACCGATCGGCCACGTCGCCACGTCCGACTTCATCATGGTCGTGAAGGCGGACAGCAAGTACAAGACGCTGAAGGAAGCGCTCGAGTCGGCCAAGGCCAAGCCGGACTCGGTGTCTTATATGTCGACCGGCGTGCGCGGCGCGATCCACATCTTCAATGCCTACCTGCTGAAAACGGCCGGTGGCATCTCGATGGTCCACGTGCCGTACGCCGGCGAAGCCCCCGCCGTGGCGGACATGCTCGAAGGCCGCGTCGACCTCACAAACATGACGGTGTCGGTCGCGATGCCCTTCATCAAGGATGGCAAGATCCGCCCGCTCGCCGCAATCGGCACGCAGCGCAGCGAAATGCTGCCCGACGTTCCCACGGTGGCCGAAGCCGGCTACCCCGGCCCGGCGATGGTGAGTTGGGTCGGCATCTTCGCGCCGGCCGGCACGCCCGCTCCCATCGTGGCGCAGTTGAACAAGGCCCTGAACGCGGCGCTGGCCGATCCGGAAGTGCAAAAGCGGATCAAGGATTCCGGCGCGCGCATGAACCCGGGTTCACCGCAACAGTTCACCGAATTCCTGAACAAGGAACGCGCCCGCTGGACCACCATGGTCAAAGAAGCCGGCACGCTGAACTGAAGCCGGCAGCTTGCAAGGCCTGGAAACCCAAGCCCCATCGGGACCACTGCGTGGCCTGCGCTCAATCTAAATGGGCTAGGCCCCCAGACCGCGCCTGCACCTGATCCGCTTCCATGGCGTGCTGGCACCCAACGCCAAGTTGCGCGCGATAGTGGTGCCGCAAGAGTTCGAGGCGTCCGCGCAGGCCGCGCCACCTGCCGAGTGCGAGGCGAACTGTGCGCACCACCGCCCCCGGTGTCACAGAGCTGGGCCAAGCTGCTCAAGCCGGTGTTGGCAGCTACGACGTCCTTTGAGTACAAGTTAGCCTTCGCTGAAGCTTCGCTTTCGAGCTCGACCTGGCGCATTGCCCGAACTGCGGCGGCGAGCCCAGGATCATCGCGGCGATCCTCTGGGGTGAACCCGTCATCGAGAAGAACCTCACGCACTGGGGGTTGCAGGCCCGGTCGCCGCCCCGCTCACCCGCCGGCGCGAGAGCGCTGCAAGCGGCTTGACGATGCCGAGCCAGCGCTGTTCATGCGGCCGCAGCCCGAAGCCGCAGGGGTCGGATGCGCACGAGCTTCTCAAGTTATCGAAAGTGGGGCCAAGTCATCAGGGTCAACGCGCAACTCGAACCGCCGGCATGCGATTTCGAGCACAGGTAGCGGCACCCGGCCGGTCGCCATCAAGGGCAAAAACCCCACTCAGCGCCTCGACCTAGGGCGCTGGACAGCCCATCTCGGCCCCAGCGCCACGAAAAAACGCGTTTGAACGGCCAATCCCGAGCCTGTCGATGACGCCGTCGGCATCGACCGCCAGCACCGGCGCGCCATCGTTGCAGCCATCGCTCACGGGCACGATCCGGCAGCCGGCGGCGCGCGCCGCGCGCGCGTCGTGGCTCGAGTCGCCCAGCATCAGCGTACGCCCCGGTGCACTGCCCAGCGCCTCGCAAGTCTTGAGCAGCGGCAGCGGGTCAGGCTTCTTGCGCTCACATACATCGCCGCTGAACACCGCGCTGAAGAAACCGTCGAGCCCGTTCTGGCGCAGCAACGGCACGGAAAACGCGCTGGGCTTGTTGGTCAGGCGCGCCAGCCGCAAGCCGCGCTCGGTAAAGTCGAGCAGGCCTTCGATCACCCTCGGATAAACGCTTGAATACGCGCCGTTGACTTCAGCGTAATGCGGTTGATAGAGCGCCCACGCGCTGGCGTACAAGCCCACCGCGGCGCCGACCTCGATCGGCGTGCTTCGGTTCAAGTGTTCGCAGCCCTTGCCCACGGTATGCTCTACAAATGCGCGCCCGACCGGCGGCAGCGTGAGCTCAGTGAGCACCGTGTTGAGCACGCCGACGAAGTCGCCGAGCGTGTCGACCATCGTGCCGCCGAGGTCGGCGATGACGGCCCGCAGGTCATTCGGCAAGCGTGGCAGTGACATTCGTTTACCTTGTCTTTACCTTGCACAGGCGAACCAAAGTGGCCCGGGCTGCGTTGAAAATCGAAACATCAAAGGAAAATCCTGCCATGGGTGCCGAACCAGCCTGTGATCTGAAAGCCCCTTCGCCACCAAAGGCACTTGATGCGCCGTCCGCGCCGTCCGCGCCATCCGCACGAGCCGCCGAGTTCGCCATGTTGGTCACCTTGGCCGCCAGCGTGGCAGCCTGTGGTGGTGGCGGCGGCGGCGGTGGCAGCGATGCGGCCCCGGCACCCTCGCCGGCGCCGGCGCCTTCGACGGCTGCCCCCAACGCAGCCGAGGCGTCGCGTTTTCTTGCGCAGGCCTCGATGGGCGCGAGCCGGGCGCAAATTGCAAATGTGCAGGCCTTGGGCTACGCCGGCTGGCTTGATGCGCAGTTCGCCATGCCTGCCTCGGGCACGCGCTGGGATTTGCTGGTGGCCCAAGGCCTCACAGATATATCGAACAAGAACAGCGAGGCTGGTTTCGACGCGGTTGCTTGGAGCAAGGTGCTGGGCGCGCCCGACACGCTGCGCCAACGCGTCACGCTCGCACTGTCAGAGATCTTCGTCACCGCAATCGACGGTCTCGTGGGCGGCGGCTGGCGCCAGTTCGCCGCCGCGGCCTATCTCGATCTGCTCGAAGCGAATGCCTTCGGCAGCCATCGCACGCTGCTGCAGCAGATCTCGCAAAGCCCGGCGATGGGCCAGTACCTGACCTTTCGTGCCAGCTCGAAGGCCAATGCGACGAGCGGCGCTCTGCCCGACGAGAACTATGCTCGCGAACTAATGCAGCTCTTCACCATCGGCCTGCTCAAACTCAACCTCGATGGCACGCCAACGCTGACAAACGGCAAGACCACCGAGACCTACGGCCTCGACGACATCACGGGTCTCGCCCGCGTGTTCACTGGGTGGGACTTCGACCTCGCCGGCTTGACCGGCGCGGCCGCTACTGCCACCCCCGACTTCATTCGCCGCCCAATGGCGCAGGTCGCGAGTCGCTACGAGACTGGCGCGAAGAGCTTTCTCGGCACCACGATCCCTGCGGGCACGACCGCGATCGCCGGCCTCGGCCTCGCGCTCGACGCGATCACCACGCACGGCAACGTCGCACCGTTCTTCAGTCGTCAGCTGATCCAGCGCCTCGTGACGAGCAACCCGAGCCCAGCCTACGTCGCCCGCGTGGCCGGCGTCTTCAACAACGACGGCAGCGGTGCGCGCGGCAATCTGCGCGCCGTCGTCCGTGCCCTGCTGCTCGACGATGAAGCGCGCAACGCGAGCACGGCGGCGGGCGTGGCGTTCGGCAAACTGCGCGAACCGATGCTGCGTTTCGCGGCCTGGGCGCGCGCATTCAGCGCCACCTCGCCGACTGGCGCCTGGAATGTGGGCAACACCTCCGACGCGGGGCGTGGTCTGGCGCAGAGCCCGCTGCGCTCGCCCACAGTGTTCAATTTCTTTCGCCCCGGCTACGTGCCGCCCAACAGCCCGCTCGGCAACGCCGCACTGGTCGGGCCCGAGTTGCAGATCGCCAACGAATCGTCGGTGGTCGGCTACATCAACTTCATGCAGCGCGCGGTCGCCGGCGCGGTGGGTGACATCACGCCCGACTACGCGAGCCTGCTCGCAATTGCCGACACCGCGAGCGCCTTGATCGACGAGATCAACCTCGTGCTCGCCGCGAATCAACTTGCCACGGCAACCACCGCAGCGCTCGCCACCGCCGTGCAGAGCATGCCGAGCGGCACCGACACCGCACGGCGCAACCGCGTCAACGCGGCGCTTGTGCTGGTGCTCGCCGCGCCCGGTTTCATCGTTCAGAAATGAGGGCTGCATCATGACTTCGAACGCTTCTCGCCGCGCCTTCTTGCAGCGCGCCTCGGCCCTCTCACTCGCCGGTGTGGCCACGCCATGGGCACTCAACCTCGCCGCGATGGGCGAGGCTGCGGCGGCCACGGCCACCGACTACAAGGCGCTGGTCTGCGTGTTCCTGTATGGCGGCAACGACTACGGCAATACGCTGATTCCGTACGACAGCGCGCGCTACGCGGCCTACCAAGCCATGCGCCCGACGCTGGCCTATCCACTCAGCGCGCTCGCGCCGACGCTGCTCACGCCCACCACCACCGCTGGCGCGCTGCCGCCCGCCATCCAGTACGCGATGGCGCCCGAGCTCGCGGCGCTGCTGCCGATGTTCAATGCCGGGCGCATGGGCGTCATGCTCAATGTGGGCACCCTCGTGCAGCCGACGACCAAAGCGCAGTACACGGCAAAATCGGTGCCGTTGCCGCCCAAGCTGTTCTCGCACAACGACCAGCAATCGGAGTGGCAATCGTCGTCGCCAGAAGGGGCGACCTCTGGCTGGGGCGGGCGCATGGGCGACCTGTTCGAAGCCGGCAATGGCAACGCCACGTTCACCTGCGTCAACGTGTCGGGCAATGCGGTCTACCTCTCGGGCCACAGCGCCGTGCAGTACCAGGTCTCGTCGACCGGCCCGGTGGCACTGAACGGCGTGAAAAGCCCGCTGTTCGGCTCAGCCGCCTGCTCCACGGCTTTGCGCAATCTCATCACCACGCCGAGCGCGCACCTGTTCGAGGCCGAATACGCGCGCGTCACGTCACGCGCACTGACGGCTGGCGACGTGCTCACCACGGCACTCGCCGGCGGCCCTTTGATCAAGACCGTGTTCCCGACGGGCAACAGCCTGGCCGATCAGCTCAAGCTGGTGGCACGCATGATCAGCACCTCGAACGAGGTCGGCGCGAAACGCCAGGTCTTCTTCGTCTCGATGGGTGGCTTTGACACGCATGACGGCCTGGCCGCCGTGCACCCCGGGTTGCTGACCGGCGTGGCCGGTGCGATGAGCGCGTTCTACAACGCCACCGTCGAGCTCGGCGTGGCCGACCGGGTCACGACCTTCACTGGATCTGATTTCGGCCGCACGCTGACCGCCGACGATGGCTCCGACCACGGCTGGGGCAGCATGCACTTCATGCTTGGCGGCGCCGTCAAAGGCGGGCGCTTCTATGGCAGCGCGCCGGCGGTCGCCAACAATGGCCCCGACGATGTCGGCCAGGGCCGCCTGCTGCCAAGCACATCGGTGGATCAATACGCCGCCACACTCGGCAAGTGGTTCGGCATCAGCGATACCGACCTGCTCACCGTGCTGCCGAACCTGTCGAACTGGAACGTCTCGCAGCGCACGCTCGGGTTCGTTTGAGGGCGGCTCACTGGAGTCCCTTCGTGCTGCGCGCTGCGGCATTCGCTCTTGGGGCGGCCCGGCGAGCTCACGGCCGCGCCCGGTAGATCAGGTTGAAGGCCGTCTGCGCGGCGCGGCAAAACCTCGAGAAACCTCCTCGAGCCACCGCGTCATTCATGCGCGCCTCGCAGGCCTGTGCGCTCAGACACAGACCGACCCGAGTGGCCCAGCCAGCGGACGGCCCGAACTCTACCAAGCGCTGATGCAGGGTTTTTCTCAGAGCGAACTGAGCTTGGGCGAGATGGCCGCGCGATCGAGGTCAGCTTTGTCGACATGGTGGCGGCGCTGCCGCTGGTCGAGACGCCGGGCTTGACCCGAGACGCATTCGCGCGCGCGGGTTGGCAGCTGCTGGTCAGCCTGGGTGGCCAACTCATCAAGGATGGCACGGTGCTGTCCACCGAGGAGGCCTCGTTGCGGCAGCTGGCGGCTATCTTGACCAGCTTCCAGCAAGGCAAGACAGCGCTCTGGCAAAGACTGGAGATCCTGCCGCCTTAGGACAAATCGACCCCTTCATAGCCCGTGGCGACGCACTTCTGGATAGAGCGAGCATATTTCGGCCCCCCGCCTGCGTAGATGTTGTAGCGCGTCTTGCCGTATTCATGTCCCTCTAGATTGCCGTTGTAGCCGGTGATCCAGCTCTTGGCCTTGCCCATCAGCACGCCCTGATACATGTCCTTGACGTGCTGATGCCAGTGCTGCTCTGGTGCTGCCTGCGCATCGAAGCGGGTATAGCCGTGCTGCCAGAGATGTTCCAGAAATGGCGTCACCCAGTCGACCGCCAATTCAGCGCCACGCGGGAAATTGGTGGCCGCCGTTTGCGGTCCGGCCAGCATGACCAGATTTGGCATACCGCTGGCCATCAGCCCTAGAAAAGTGATCGGGCCATCGGCCCATTTGTCGCGCAGCTTCAGCCCGTTGCTGCCCTGAATATCGATCTTGTCAAAAGCGCCGGTGAAAGAATCGAAGCCGGTGGCGTAGACAATGACATCGAATTCGAAGCTGCGGTCTGTGGTGCGCAGCCCCCCAGGCGTGATTTCCTCGATCGGCGTGGCCTGCGAATCCACCAACTCGACGTTGTCGCGGTTGTAGGTCTCGAAGTAACCGGTTTCGAGCGGCACGCGCTGGATGCCAAAGCCGTGGTCTTTCGGAATGAGTTTCTCAGCCAGTGCCTTGTCGCTGACGCGGCTGCGAATACGCTCGGCGATGTAGGCCGAAAATTCAGCGTTGGCGGCTTCATCGGTAAAGATTTCAACGAAGTTCTGCAGCCAGATGCCGAAGCCCGGCCCGTCATAGAGCCGGTCCCAGAGTTCGCGCCGTTCCTCGGGCGAGACGTCGGAGAAGACGCGCCGGTCGGGCTCGTGCTCGAAGCCGCCGGGCGTGCGGGCACAGGTGGCAAAAATTTCGTCGTAGCGGGCGCGGATTTTGGCCATTTCCGCCTTGTCGATTTTCGCGTTGTTGAGCGGCGCCGCCCAGTTGGGGCGGCGTTGGAACACGGTCAAGCGGCCGGCCACCTTGGCCACTTCGGGAATGATCTGGATGGCGGTGGCGCCGGTGCCGATGATCGCCACCCGCTTGCCGCTGAGGTCGGGCTGGTCGTGCGGCCAGTCATACGGATGAAATGACAAGCCCTTGAACGTTTCCATGCCCGCAAACGCCGGCCGGGTCGGGATCGACAAGATGCCCAGCGCAGTGATCACGAAGCGGGTGCGAAGGCTGCGCCCGTCGGCCAGCGTCAGGCGCCAGGTGTCGGTGTGCTCATCAAAGTGCATCGATGTCACCCGGCAGTTGAACTGCATGTGCTTGCGCAGATCGAACTTGTTGGTGACGAAATTCAGATAGCGCAGCGTCTCTGGCTGCGGCGAGTACCACTCCGTCCAGTCCCACTCGTCCAGCACTTCTTTCGAGAACGAATAGCCGTAGGTGAAGGACTCGGAATCGAAGCGCGCCCCCGGGTAGCGATTGTTGTACCAGGTGCCGCCGAGGTCGCTGTGGGCCTCCAGCAAGGTCGCTTTCACGCCGAGATCAGCCAAGCGCTTGATTTGGTAAATGCCAGCCACGCCGCCGCCAATGACGATGACTTCGTAGTCGCGTGCGGCGTTGGCACGGGCGCTGTCGGTGGGTTGCGTTGCGGTCGAATTCATCGGCGATCTCCGTCTTGAAACTGTTCTGTAAAAGCCGGACAGCATAAGGTGCCCAGTTCGAAAAAAAATGCACTGCCTGCGATCGCAGGCGAGCGTCGAGCGGCCGGCTCAGCACCCTGCGGCCTTGGGCTTCGGCCACCACGTGGCTGTCAACAAAGGCGTCGACTGCCCTCATGTTAAGGCCGCGAAAGCATGGCTGTCAGGGGCGTGCCTCGCGAAGCCCCGTCGCCGCCGAAGCCCGCTGTCAGATCGTTGCCCCGTTCCAGCAGAGACCGGAAAGCCAGGTCGCCTAAATTTTCACGTCGATGCGTTCGAATAACTCACTGCGGCCCGATCGGCCGAAGCCTCAACCCATCTCTGTCACAAGACACTACAAAGCCGTTTTAAATCAACAACCTGGAATCAAAAATATCTGCGTATGGCACTACATTTTTGTGGCGGCGCGCGACCAGCGCTGCTGGGCCCGGCTGATTCTCTGCATGATCTTGCCCAAGTCCTTGGTGCCGCGTGGCTTGCCGAGCCCGGCTTGCAACTTGATCAATACCGCCTCGAATCCGGCGGCCTTCGCGGCGTCGATGGCGCGACCCTTTTGCTCACGCGCAGGCGAGTGGGAGTACAGCAGCACGTTGCCCTGGTCATCAATGACACGCTGGAGTTTGGCTCCATCCTGCCATTGCAGATCGACGACCTCGGCACGCGCAACACCCGCGCCGATCCACAGCAAGGCGCCGACCGGCACGTTGGCTGCAGCGCGCTGCCGTTGTACGCTGCGCATCGGCCTGCCGTTCACTTCGCGGCCTGGATGTCGGTCACCACCAAGCCCGCGTCGAACTTCTGGACGACGAAGCGGACTTTGTCGCCGGCCTTGACCTTGTCGAGCACGCTGGCGTCCTTCACCTGGAAGACCATGGTCATCGGGGGCATGTCGAGGCTCTTGATCTCGCCGTGCTTGATGGTGAGCTTCTTCGCGTCCTTGTCGACCTTGCGGATCTCGCCCTCGGTCATGTCGGCAGCCGACGCAGCTGCGGTGGGGTGATTTGCCGAATGGCCCTCGGCTTTGTGCTGTGCCAGGACTGGCGTTGCAAGAGCGACAAACAGGATTGCAATGGTGATCGTCTTCATGGTGGGGCTACTTTTGAAACTGCGATTGGATTGGAGGTGGTCGGTGTCGTGCCTGCCGAGCTTCACTTGGCGGAAACGGTGATCTTGCCGACCATGCCCGCCTGGTAATGGCCCGCGATCAGGCAGGCGAAGTCGAAGTCACCAGGCCGGTTGAAGGTCCAAATGATCTCGGACGTCTTGCCTGCCGGGACATGGGCCATGTAGGGTTCGTCGTGCTCCATGTTCGGGAACTTCAGCATGAGCGCGGCGTGCTCTTCGAGTTCCTTTTCGGTCCCGAGCACGAACTCGTGCAACTGCTTGCCCTCGTTGCGGAAGACGAACTTCACGGTCTCGCCACGGCGCACGGTGATCACGTCCGGTGTGAATCGCATCGCATCGCTCATGCCGACCCAGATCGTCCGCTTGACAGACTTGGCGTCTCCGGCGATGCCCCAGTCCTTCTGCTCCTTGCGAACTGGGCCGGCCTTGTTGTGCGCTTCGTCGCGGTGCGCCCAGGCACCGGCAGAGACGGCCATGGCCACGAGCAGCGCTGCTGTATTGATCAGATTCATGGTCTTCCTGTCGATGGCTGTATGGATGAACGGATGTGAAGGGCGGGCTGAGACTCTCAAGCAAATGTGGCTTTGCGGCTTGATCCCCACGGGGGGCGGCCGGCTTCGGCCGGCCTTGGGGCGCTCAGTGGCCGTCATGGCCACCCGCCGGCTTGCGCACGGTGACTTCCACATCGGTCTTCGGCCGTCCCAAGGGCTTCATGGCGCCGACACCCGCAGCCTTGTCGTCTCGCGCCGGCTCGGCCATCGCGCCGGTCCACTCGGTCGCGACGGTTCCGGGCGGGTGCGCATACCAACCCGGGTCCTTGTAGTCGCCGCGCTTTTGGTCCTTGCGCACCTTCACGACACTGAACATGCCGCCCATGCCGACAGCGCCGAACGGGCCGGTTCCTGTCATCATCGCGGCGGTGTTGTCGGGCAGCGGCATCTCCATCTCGGTCATGTCGTGCATGCCGCGCTCGCCCATCACCATGTAGTCGGGCACGAGCTGCGTGATCTGCCGCGCCACGCTGCGGTGGTCGACGCCGATCATCGTCGGCACGTTGTGCCCCATCGCGTTCATCGTGTGGTGGCTCTTGTGGCAGTGGAAAGCCCAGTCGCCCTCCTCGTCGGCCAGGAACTCGAGCTGGCGCATCTGGCCGACCGCGATGTCGGTCGTCACCTCGGGCCAGCGGGAGGCTTTCGGTGTCGGCCCGCCGTCGGTGCCCGTCACCGTGAACTCGTGGCCGTGCAGGTGGATCGGGTGGTTGGTCATCGTCAGGTTACCGATGCGCAGGCGCACCTTGTCGCCTCTGCGGACTACCAGCGGATCGATGCCAGGGAAGATGCGGCTGTTCCAGCTCCACAGGTTGAAGTCGAGCATCGTCATGATCTTGGGCGTCGCGCTGCCCGGCTCGATGTCGTAGGCGTTGAGCAGGAACACGAAGTCGCGGTCGACCTCGTCGATCAGCGGATGCTTGCCCTTCGGATGCGTGATCCAGAAGCCCATCATCCCCATCGCCATCTGCACCATCTCGTCGGCATGCGGGTGGTACATGAAGGTGCCGGGCCGGCGTGCAACGAACTCGTAGACGAAGGTCTTGCCCGGGTCGATGCCCTTCTGTGTCAGTCCGGTGACACCGTCCATGCCGTTGGGTAGGCGCTGGCCGTGCCAGTGCACGCTGGTCACCTCGGGCAGCTTGTTGGTGACGAAGATGCGCACCCGGTCGCCTTCGACGACCTCGATCGTCGGCCCGGGCGATTGGCCGTTGTAACCCCACAGATGCG
>Ga0214919_10012390_pt1 | contig 10484 bp, 7 predicted proteins | sample LL1503_MetaG_FD_177994 | JGI IMG/M metagenome (GOLD analysis project Ga0214919, IMG submission 177994) | Freshwater microbial communities from Lake Lanier, Atlanta, Georgia, United States - LL-1503 | ecosystem: Environmental > Aquatic > Freshwater > Lake | place: USA: Georgia | collected 2015-03-15 | reverse complement strand
AAGGAAATCACATTTCAAGTTTCGTGTTCATATGGTCCAGGTCGATACGACCCAAACTATGAAGAAAAAGGCCAGGACTATCCAGTCGGATATGTTCGCTGGACCGAGCAGCGCAATCTCGAAGCGGTTCTTGACATGATGTCAGATGGTCGACTTGAAGTGAAGTCACTCGTCACGCACCGATTCGAAATTCATAATGCCGAGCAAGCGTATGAGGTGGTGGGCGGTTCCGAGCCTTCGCTTGGAATTGTGCTGGAGTACCCCAATCCAACATCAAGTGGTCGTGATCCAACTAAACAGACGGTGCAGTTTCCAAAGGCAACGAATGACATTGTGCGTGCGAATGGCGGTGCGTCGATCAGTTTCATAGGCGCAGGCAACTATGCCACGGCTGTATTGATCAAGGCATTTAAGGAGTCGGGCGCGCGTTTGCGGAGCATCGCATCAAGCGCAGGCGTGAGCGGAGTGCATGCTGGTCGCAAGTTTGGTTTTGAAGAGACGACGACAGATACAGAGAGCCTTTTCGCAGACTCGCAGTCAAACTCAGTAGTCATTACGACTCGACATGACAGTCACGCGGGATTTGTGCTCAAAGCGATGACATGCGGCAAACATATTTTTGTTGAGAAGCCGCTGTGTCTGACATTGAGCGAGTTGACCTCAATCGAAACTGCGGGAAGTTCGCCAACGAATAGGTCGGTCTTGATGGTCGGATTCAATCGGCGGTTCGCGCCTCAAGTGCAGCGGGTCAAAGAACTCCTCAGGGCTGTGAGTGGACCGAAAGCATTTGTCATGACCGTGAATGCTGGGGCCATTCCTGCGGACCACTGGACTCAGGACGGCGAGCAGGGTGGAGGTCGCATTATCGGTGAAGGATGCCACTTCATCGACCTCATTCGATTTCTTGCTGGTTCTCCGATCGAGTCGCACGCATCCGCTTCGATGAAGTCGGCGACGGGCGATACCGTCACAATCAACCTCAAATTTATTGATGGCTCTCTTGGAACGATTCATTACTTTGCCAACGGCAGCAAAGCGTTTCCCAAAGAGCGTCTGGAAGTTTTCGCTGGCGGCGCTGTCTTGCAACTCGATAATTTTCGAAAGCTGCAAGGATTTGGTTGGAAGGGATTCAGCAAGATGAATCTATGGAAACAAGACAAAGGCCAGCGTGCGTGCGCTGCCGCGTTTGTTCGTGCTGTCAACGATGGCGGAGCGCCGCCGATCCCATGGAATGAAATTATTGAAGTTGCTCGAGTGAGCATCGAAATAGCGGAGTCGAATAAATGAGCGAAGTCACAAAGCCAACCGTCGACATCATTGCGGGCGCCCGCCCAAATTTCATGAAGATTGCGCCGATTATTCGTGCGATCGAAGCGAGCCAGGCAAAGGGCGGTCGTCTGAGTTACAGACTGATCCATACAGGGCAACACTACGACGCAAAGATGTCGGGTGATTTCTTTACACAGCTCGGTATCCCAGCGCCGCATTTCAATCTCGAAGTGGGTTCTGGAACGCAGGCGGAGCAGACGGCAACCATCATGACTCGTTACGAGAAGTTGCTGTTGGAAAAACGAAGCGAACTCTGCCTCGTGGTGGGAGATGTCACCTCGACGATGGCGTGCGCAATCGCAGCGCAGAAACTCTGCGTGCCTGTGGCGCATGTCGAAGGGGGCATTCGTTCGGGTGATTGGACGATGCCAGAAGAGATCAATCGAATGGTGACGGATTCGATCACGAATTACTTTTTCACGACAAGTGAAGTCGCCAATGCGAACTTGCGCCGATCTGGAGTTGCCGACGACCGAATCTTCTTCGTCGGCAACACGATGATTGACACATTGCTTGCCAATATGTCTCGCCTGCAACCGCCAGCCTTCTGGAACGAACTTGGTCTTGTCGAGAAGAAGTACATCGTGCTCACGTTGCATCGACCGAACAATGTCGACGGTGAAAACACACTTGCTGCAATGCTGAAAGCTGTTGGTGTTGGCGCACGAGGGTTGCCTGTGATCTTCCCTGTCCATCCGCGAACTGCGAAGACCCTGAAATCAATCGAAGGACTCTCAAACAATTTCCACTTCGTAGATCCCCAGCCGTATTTGGAGTTCAACTATCTCGTTAAGAATGCGATGGCTGTGATTACCGATTCGGGCGGAATCACTGAAGAAACCACGGTGATGGGAGTGCCGTGTATGACGCTTCGGGATTCGACTGAGCGACCTGAAACCGTGACGATGGGAACGAATGCGTTGCTGGGAACCAATCCAGCCGCGCTTGCGCCTGCGATGGATGAACTCTTCGCAGGAAAATGGAAGCGTGGAACGATTCCACCACTTTGGGATGGCAAGACTGGCGAGCGAATCGTTGCAATCTTGGACAAGATGCTCACTCGCTAAATTCACAGTGCACCCTACTCTTTCACGAGTGGCATCATTTACACAATATTGGCACACGCTTCGGTACCTGCGACCGATCCAGTTGTATGGCCGAGCGTGGTTTCGTCTGGCGCGACCCAAGGTTGACCAGCGTCCCGCACCGGCGGTGCGTCGATCCACTGGGCAGTGGGTGAAACCAATCGCAAATCCTCAGAGCGTCTTTGGCACAGAGGATGGAAATGAACTCAGCGCGACATTCATTGGGAAAACATATGACATCTCTCGCGCAGAGTGTTGGAATAATCCTGCATATGAAAAGCTTTGGCTTTACAACTTGCACTTCTTCGACGATCTGTGCTGTGATGCAAGTGGCGAACACCACTCGCTGCAGGAACGACACATGCTTCGTTGGGTCGCCGAAAATCCACCAACTGGCGGAAACGGATGGGAGCCATATCCCACATCACTGCGCATTGTGAATTGGATCAAGTGGGCGCAGGCAGGCAACACGCTTCCGCAAAGCGCTCGGCAAAGTCTGGCTGTCCAAGTTCGTTGGCTCACGAAACGAGTTGAGCATCATTTGTTGGCAAATCATTTGCTCGTCAATGGGAAGGCACTTATGTATGCCGGGTTGTTTTTTGATGGGCCCGAAGCGGACCGTTGGGTCGATCAAGGGTTGCGCATCTTGTCGCGCGAAATTCCAGAGCAGATTCTTACTGATGGTGGCAACTTCGAACGCAGTCCGATGTATCACGCGATCATTTTGGAAGACGTTCTTGATCTGATAAATGCAAACGATGCGTGGCTGGGTCGTCTCACGCCCACAGTGGTTCAGCAGTGGCGCACAACCGCCAGTGGAATGCTTGAGTGGCTTGCTGGGCTCGTTCATCCTGATGGCGATGTTTCATTCTTTAATGATTCCGCCTTCGCAATCGCCCCGACCATTTCAGAAATTCGTGCGTATGCGAATCGATTGCAGATCCGATACGGCGCTGAGGACAATGAGAGGCTTCGTTGGTTTCAAGAGTCAGGGTACGTTCGCGCCGAATGTGGCCCCGCCGTGTTGATCGCTGACATCGCGCCTGTTGGTCCCGATTACCAACCAGGTCATGCACATGCTGACACGCTTTCTTTCGAACTCTCGTTGCATGGCCAGAGAACGATCGTCAATTCTGGCACATCGACATATCTCGCAGGACCGCAGCGCACTCGCGAGCGCTCGACAGCCGCGCACAACACTGTCGAGATCGACGGATGCGATTCGAGCGAGGTTTGGGGCGGCTTTCGAGTTGCTCGCCGCGCTCGCATTATTGAAAGCGCATGCGAGATGATCGGGGAAAACATCACAATCGCTGCCGCACATGACGGATATTGCCGACTCTCGGGTCGGCCGATCCATCACCGAAAGTGGCAACTGTCGTCAGATCGTCTTGTTATTACCGACACGATTCGTGGCGGATTCAGATCCGCGGTCGCCCGTCTCTATCTCCACCCGACCGTCGAAAAAATTGCCCCTGATGTGGTGCGACTGCCCGGCGGTCGGCAGTTATCCTTCGCCGTTCATGGAGGGCGTCTACAAATCAATTCATCGAAGTGGTATCCCGAGTTCGGTGTTGAGCGGGAAAACTTGTGCGTGGAATTAACAATGACCGATCCGAAGATGACATTGGAATTGCTCTGGACTTGAAATGCACATTCTTTTTCTGACAGACAACTTTCCTCCTGAGGTCAATGCGCCTGCTTCGCGAACCTTTGAACATTGCCGTGAATGGGTCAAGCACGGTCAACGCGTGACTGTGATCACGGGCGCTCCTAATTTTCCTAAAGGAAAAGTTTTCGAGGGCTATAAGAACAAACTTTGGCAGACCGAAGAGATGGATGGCATTCGCGTCATTCGAGTGTGGACATACATCACAGCGAATGAGGGATTCCAGCGCCGCGTGTTGGATTACATCAGTTACATGGTGAGCGCAGTCATCGCGGCCTTCTTCGTCAGCAAGGTTGACATTGTCATTGGAACATCGCCTCAGTTTTTCACGGCGGTTGCCGCATGGATTGTCAGCGTGTACAAGCGCCGTCCATTCATCTTTGAATTGCGCGATCTCTGGCCAGAATCGATTCGTGTTGTCGGCGCAATGAAAGATTCATGGGCGCTACGAATGCTCGAGCGACTCGAGTTGTTTTTGTATCGTCGTGCTTTCCGCATCATCTCGGTAACGCACGCGTTTAAGAAAAATCTCATCTCGCGCGGAATCAAAGCGAACAAGATTCATGTCGTCACAAACGGTGTCGATATCTCTCGATTTATTCCCCAAGCGCGCGACGCTGCGCTCGTGAAGGAAATGGGATTCGAGGGGCGGTTTATCGCTGGCTACATCGGAACGCACGGACTCGCTCATGCGCTTGAAACCTTGCTCGAGGCGGCACACGCAGCACAAACTCAAGGTGATGAATCAATCGGATTCGTATTTCTTGGGGATGGAGCGCGCAAGGCCGAACTGAAGGCGAAAGCGCAAGAGCTTGGTCTTCGAAATGTGCGTTTTGTAGATTCAGTCGCGAAGGATGAAGTGCCTCGCTACTGGGCACTTCTCGATGTTGCGATCATTCATCTCCGCCGGACGCCTCTCTTCGAAACTGTCATTCCATCAAAGCTTTTTGAATGTATGGGTATGGGAATTCCGGTATTGCATGGCGTTGCTGGCGAATCCGCCGAGATCGTCTTGAGTGATCAAGTTGGGATTCCATTTGTTCCTGAAGATGCAGGCGAATTGCTCGCCTCGCTCCGTCGATTACAGAGCGACAAGGATCTCTATTCAAGGCTGCGCGAAAATTGCTTGCAGGCCGCGAAGAAATATGACCGAACAACACTTGCGCTGAAGATGCTCGAGGCACTTCGTGGAATCAAGATATTGCTTCTCAATCAAGCGTTCTGGCCCGACGTTGCGGCGACGGCGCAGCATGCGGACGATCTCGCGCGTTATCTCACTGAGCATGGCGACGACGTTTCAGTGGTTGCAAGTCGTTCAATTTATGGCGAGCGAGGTTCGTCGCTTCCCAAGCGCGATAATCGCGAGGGAATCGAAATCTATCGCGTAGGGTTGCAGTTGTTTGGAAAACGTGGAATCACTCCGCGCATCTTCGACTTCACATTGTTCTATCTCGCTGCTGCGTGGCGTTGCGTCATTCTGCCGCGGCACGATGTGGTGATTTGTTTCACGACGCCACCGTTTATCGCATTAGTCGGCGTGTTATTGAAGTGGATCAAGGGAACGCGCTTGGTCTACTGGACGATGGATCTCTATCCAGAAGTTGCGGGTGCGGCGGGCGTGATGAAGCGCGGCAGTTTCCTTTGGAGCGTCCTGAGTTGGATCGATCGTTTGTGCCTGCGCAATAGTGACCGGGTCGTCGCTCTGGGGCATTGCATGGAAGAAAAAGTCATCGCAAAGGGCGCATTGCCCGAGACCATCCGAACGATTTGCGTTTGGAGTGGCGCCGAAAATTTTCCTGTTCGAGCGCGAATAGATAATCCGCTTCGCAAGGAGTGGAATATCGGCGAACGCCTCACCATTCTGTATGTGGGAAATTTCGGACTCGGTCACGACATGGAAGCCATCGCAGGCGCGGTCGAGCAGTTGAAGAATGAGGACGACATTCGGTGGCTCTTCATTGGTGAAGGAAAGACGAAGCCCATTCTTGAAGAGCGGGTTCGTGCATGCGGCGCAAAGAATGTCACGATCAGCGGATATCAGACGCGAGATCAATTGCCCGACGTGCTTGATGTCGGCGATGCACATCTCGTCACGCTCTTGCCAGGATGGGAAGGATTGATTCTTCCGAGCAAATTCTTCAGCATTCTCGCGGCTGGAAAGCCTGTGCTTTGGGTCGGTCCGCGCGAGAGTGAGTGCGGAACCATCTTGCGCGAAACCCATTGTGGCTTCGAAATGGCATCGGGTGATTCAAATTCGCTCACTGAAAAAATTCGATTTTTAATGACCCATCGAACTGAGGCGGGCGAGATGGGGCAGCGCGGACGTGCGGCATATGAAGCGAAATATTCCTCGCAGCGTGCGTGCGAAAAGTGGCGCGAGGTCTTGATTGATGTCACTCGGTTGAGAAGATAAAACAAACGCCCCATCGCATCACAGTGCGAAGCCTGGATGATCCTCAAGCAGTCGGCCGAGGTCGTTCGCGGATAACGACTGCCGGATTTCCCGCAACGATCATCGTTTGTGGAACATCGTGAGTCACAACGGCGCAGGCGCCGACGATCGCATTGTCGCCAATCGTCACTCCAGGACCCACGAACGCATCTGCGCAAACCCAGACCCCAGATCCGATGCAGATTGTGGATCGAATGAGCTGAAGATCACGCCGTCGAATGTCATGGGTTCCCCCACAAAGGTGGGCATTTTGACTGATCGTCGTATGTTTTCCGATCGTCAGCGGGCCCAAGTTGTAAATCTCGACGCGGTCACCAATCGTTACATGTTCCGCAAATTCGAGGAGCCACGGATGGCGAATGCGGGCGCTTCGCCGAATCTGCGATCCATGCCCAATCTTCGCACCGCAACATGTCAGCAACCATCGGCGCCACTTGAATGCGCGGATGGGACTGATGCGAAAGCATGTCAGGTAGACGAAAGCCCAGACGGCTCGTCGTAAATACTCAGAGCGCGAATAAGGCGAGGGGGCAACCAGGTCGAGGCGCTGATAGAGCGCATCCTTATCCATATTTCCAAAGCGTACACTTCTTCTCTCATGTCGGAAGCGGTCCGTCTGCCAGTTTCAGTCGTCATTCTCACCCTGAACGAAGAGTGCAATATCCGTGATTGCCTCGCATCCGTCTGGGCGAGTGACGATGTCCATGTGCTCGATTCAGATTCGTCTGATCGCACCGTCGAGATTGCGCGCGAGTGCGGAGCGAAAGTCTGGTCGAACTCGTTCACATCATTTGGATCCCAGCGCAACTGGGCGATCGACAATATTCCGACGCGTTATGAGTGGCAATTACAACTTGATGCCGATGAGCGATTGACCGCGCCTCTTATCGCCGAGATCGTTTCAGTTCTGGCAACGAATCCTTCCGAAGCGGGTTTTTATCTTGCAAATCGCATGATTCTCAATGGAACGTGGCTTCGGCGCTCGAGCGGATATCCCGTCTATCAAATGCGACTCTTTCATAAGGGGCGAATGCGATTTCAGGATCACGGGCACGGGCAGCGCGAGGTGGCGAGTGGACCCATTGGAACCTTGCGCGAACCATATGACCATTTCAATTTCAGCCATGGGATCGACGAATGGTTCGCACGCCATGATCGTTACAGCACAAGTGAAGCACAATCGGCCGTTGCAGAACTCTCGCAAACAGCCGATTGGATGGGGCTCATCAGTTTCGATTCCATCAGGCGGCGCCGAGCACAAAAAGCATGCGCATGGCGTTTGCCTTGTCGGCCTTTGATACGAACGGTCGAAATGCTCTTTCTCCGTGGAGGATTCCTCGACGGGCGCGCTGGGTGGAAATACGCATCAATGGTCGGAGCCTATGAGCGAATGACCGACCAGAAGATTGCCGCACTTCGCTCGAAGCGATTACCCTGCGACCGTGCATGACCTTCGACTCCACAACACGCTGACTCGCCAGACAGAAACTTTCGTTCCTCTTGATGCCGCAGGTCGTACGGTGACCTTTTATTCCTGCGGCCCAACGGTCTATGACGATGCGCACGTCGGCAACTTCCGCTCGTTTCTCAATGCTGATGTTTTACGCAGGACGTTAGAACTCATCGGTTATTCCGTTCGTCACGTGATGAACATCACCGATGTTGGTCACATGACCGACGATACGGATGCGGATGGCGGCGGCGAAGACAAGATGGCGGTTGCTGGTCGGCGCATCGCGGAGGCGAAGAAGTCGGGCAAGCTTCCGCCAGGTGCGGACATCGACCCGCGGGATCCGCTGGCAATTGCTGATTTCTATGCAAGCAGATTCTTAGAAGATGCTCGAACACTTGGAGTGAAGGTCGCTGAGGAATCCAGCAAGGATCCAACGCTCATGCCTCGCCCAACGCAGTGCATCCCGCAGATGATCGCACTTGTTGAAAAACTGATTGCACGCAACCACGCATATGTCGCAGGCGACGGCGTGGTGTATTTCGACATCCGATCCTTTCCTGCTTATGGCAAACTTTCTGGCAACACACTTGACGCACTCCGCGAAGGTGCGGGGGAACGAATTTCCGCTGACAATCAATCCTTCAAGCGTCATCCTGCGGATTTCATGTTGTGGAAGCCTGATGCAGCGCATGTGATGAAATGGGATTCTCCTTGGGGCGCGGGATATCCAGGATGGCATCTTGAATGCAGTGCGATGGCGGCCGCATTTCTTGGCGAGGAAATCGATTTGCACTCCGGCGGCGAGGACAATATTTTTCCTCATCATGAGTGCGAAATTGCGCAGAGTTGTTGTGGATACGGCCACTCATCCTTCTCGCGCGTCTGGTTTCACACGCGTCATCTTGTTGTGGAAGGCGAAAAAATGTCCAAGTCCAAGGGCAATTTTTTCACAGTGCGTGATGTTCTCGCTCGAGGGATTACGCCCGCGGCTTTACGCCTCGAATTGATTCGTACTCATTACCGAACCAATGCGAACTTCACATGGCAGGGGCTGAAGGATTGCCAGCGTCAAATCGATCGTTGGTCGCGTGCGCACGCAGAACTCGTTCGCCAAGCCGCGAATACTCCCGCAAAGTTTGGGGCGGACAACATCAATCACGGACCATTCGCACGCATTCTCGAACAGTTCACCGTCGCGATGTGCGACGATTTGAATGTCGCTCGTGCACTTGCAGCAATCAATACCGCCGTGGGCGAATCGTCGGAAGTTGTCCCAGCAGATGTTTGCGCGCATGCCGAACTCGCGGCGCTTGAGCGGATGAACGGAGTGCTTGCAGTTCTGCAACGTAATGTTTCTCCCAGCGCAGATTTGCACGGCGATTCTGAAGTGGTTGAGTTCAAGGCAAAAGTGGAATCACTCATCGCCGCGCGCGCCGCTGCGCGTACCGCAAAGGATTGGGCCGCAAGCGATCGTGTTCGCGACGAACTCGCAGCGATTGGCGTGCAGATTAAAGATTCAGCACAAGGGACGACGTGGACGCGAATGTGACGAATTCTGTTCGCGCAAATTCCATTCCAGTGATCGGATTGACCGGATCGATCGGTGGGGGAAAGTCGACTGTTGCGAAGATGCTCGCCGAAGCAGGATGTGTCGTTTCGGATTCGGATGCGCTCGCACGCGACGCCTTTCAAGATCCCGTCATCCGAACCGAAATGATCGGTTGGTGGGGCCCATCCATTCTCGACTCGCACGGACAAATTGATCGCAGTCGGATTGCGGCAATTGTTTTCCCTTCTGCAAACGCTCCCGCTGCAGAGCGGGTTATCGCAGATCGTGGGCGTCAGCGGCTTGAAGCACTTATTCATCCCTGGATTCATGCTTGTCGTCGCGCCACTTTCGCACAGGCTCCCAGTACAGCAACAGCGCTCGTTATTGATGCGCCGCTCTTGCTCGAATCCAACATGCAAGGCGATTGCGACACAATTTTAATGATTGATGCCCCATTTGAAATCCGTCTGGAGCGGGTGAAAACCAGCCGCGGTTGGTCGGCGGACGAACTTCTTCGGCGAGAAAATTCACAAATGCCACTTGACCAGAAGCGAAAACTTGCCCATCATGTACTCATCAACGATGGAAGTGTCGAGTCGTTGCGGGCGCAAGTCGCTCAGATTCTCAGCCTTATTCTTGCCGATCATTCTTGCCGAAAGTGAATGCAAGCAGTTGGCGTGATTTCGAATCACAGGCTGAGATAATTCCACTCTCGAACAAAGAGAACACAGAGAAGGTTCTCTCCGTTTTTTAGATTCAACTCGCTTCAACATTTCAGTCGGATTTCCTGGAAACATCAATATGAACGAAACGCAGTCATCGTCGCAAGGCAGTTTTCACCAGAATAAGGATCACTATCAGCAAAAAGGCCGTCGTCGTCGACGACGCGGCGGCGGTGGTGGCGGCGGTGGTGGCGGCGGTGGTGGCGGCGGAGGAGGCGGCGGAGG
>Ga0214919_10012389_pt1 | contig 10484 bp, 7 predicted proteins | sample LL1503_MetaG_FD_177994 | JGI IMG/M metagenome (GOLD analysis project Ga0214919, IMG submission 177994) | Freshwater microbial communities from Lake Lanier, Atlanta, Georgia, United States - LL-1503 | ecosystem: Environmental > Aquatic > Freshwater > Lake | place: USA: Georgia | collected 2015-03-15 | reverse complement strand
AAATATTCGTCGGCATACATCCTATCAAATTGAATTCAATGAAATTAGTTAAGTTAATTCATTCTTTCCTAGATTTTTTCTACCCACTTTTTAAACGTTTTTTTGATCGTACAACCTACTATTATGCCGTTTGCGGTGTTAGTAATTTAGTTTTAAGTTGGTTTTTATTTTTTATCTTTTATCAATTCCTTTTCAAGAAAGAAAATTGGATTTTACCGCTAGTTAACTTTACACTTTCTTCGTATACAATGACTGCTTTTCTATGTTTTATTATCTCCTTTTCAATTGGGTTTACGCTCTTAAAATACGTTGTTTTTACTAAAAGTCATTTAAAAGGAACTACACAATTATTTCGCTATGCTGTAAGTGCTCTAATTACCAGTTTTACAAGTTGGATTCTCTTAAAAATATTCATTGAAACTTTTAATTTCTTTCCAACAATAGCAAATATAGTTTCGTCCTGTATTGTTGTTGTAATTAGTTATTTACTGCAACGGAAATTTAGTTTTAGGTAATTTTTACTTTTTTATTCTTAACTGAATATCAAAAATATTTTCAGGGGGAGTAGTTTTAACTAACATAGAAAAAGCTAAGTCATAAGGCCAATAAATTGCACAAAGAGTGTTTTCTACTAGATAAATATGTTTGTGGGTTTCTTGAGGCATACCTTGATATATCCCCGTTAACACCTCATATCTACAAGTTTCTGTATCTAGTTTTGCATCGTGCCAAACTATTAAAGATTTTTCATTTTTTAAAAATGGAAAAAGCAAGGATGAATCACTTTTTACTGATTCTGTATGATGATCTCCATCAATAAAAATAAGATCAAATTTCTTGTTTAAACTTGAATAATCATAGTATTTTGAATCCCCAAAAAGATGAGTTACGTTTTTAATATCCTTAGAATAAAATCGATGCATTTGAATATAACTTTTATCTAATCCCATTTGTAACATTACTTCATCGCTTAAATTTAAAGTGAAACAATTTTTGACATATGGAGCAACATTCGCAACACTTTCTCCACGCCAGGTTCCAATTTCAAAATAATCTTCCGCCTCTATTTTTTTGCACAATAACTGTAACAATGCAAAGTCTGTGGCAAGTGAGGAACCACTTAAAAAAGAATATGGATATACATTCACATCCTTCTCAAGCGGAAATAAGGTCGAAAATGAAATCTGTTTCTTTTCGTTTGCAGAAGGAAATAGGCCTTGAAATTCTGTTTCCAAAAGTTCCTCACTATTTAATACTGCATTCAATAAATATGGCTTTTTGAGAATTGCAATAAATGCTTTGATTGCCTTACTTACTTTTTTCATTTACTTTAGTTTTAGCAAATAAATAATTTTGTATTTCAGAAAACTTTGGAAAAAGTACAAATTTACCTCCCTGACAAAGATAAATTATTATTGCAACTAGAGAGGTAAGTAAATAGGTAAGAATAGCCGAAAGAACTGAACCCTGAATACCAAATTTTGGAACTAGTGAAAATATAAGTAGAAAGCTGAAAACTAGACCTATAAAAGTGGCTAGCGCATTAGGAAGGAATTTACCTCGTCCTGAAAAATAATGTCCGATAATCAAATAATAGTTGTAAATCCAAACTCCAGGAAGAAGAAGTAGAATTATAGATTTTAATTCATAAAATTCTTTACCAAAAACCCAAGTGTAAAAATTTGTTGGGATAATAGCAACATAGCAAATAACAAGGAAAGAGATAAATAAAGCTACTTTCGTTAATTTCTCGGTTAAACGCATAGAATATTCCTTGTCGGTTGAATTTGAAATCTTAGAATATTGATACAAACAAATACTACTCGTTATCATCCAAATTGCTTCAGCGATAGAAATTCCATTAGAATAAATTCCAACAGCTTCCTTTCCATTGTAATGTTCAATTACAAAATAACTAATTCGGAAACTCAAGAGTTGAAATATATGCGCTAACTGATTCTGGAAGCCATAATAAAAAAGGGACTTGAAGGTCGCTTGGAATTTTGAATCTTGCGTTTCTTTTTCAAAAAAATAAGCTTTTATAAAATATAAACTACAAACTAGTGACAGTAAGTATGAGAAAACCAATGCGGAAACATAAGCTGAAATACTTTTATTGTCAAAAAAATAAAATTGTACAAAAAGAAATGATAAGGTTAAAAAAGGGACTAAGAAATTAACAATATTACTTTTTGCAATTTTTTCACGGCCAATTAATAAGGATGAATTTATCGCTGTAAATGAACTTAAAGTACTCAAAATAACAATTGCAAAAGAAATAAAGGGAATGAAATATGCTAACTTTATTAATATTAAATAGCTAAAAAAACTAACTGTGATTGTCCACAAATAGGATACAATAAGTAATTTTTGAGGAATCAGTCGAGATGCTAAATAGATAATAGAAGCTCCACTTACAAGATTATGAAACAATAAAACAATCGTAATTGAAGCTAATATCAGACTTTGCTCGCCTTTCCCTCCCGCACCTAAAAACTGTGAAACTAAAACCGCTATCAGCAAATTAAAGATAGCAGAAGAAAAGCGCACACTAAAATTACCGAGAATTGATTTCAGCATTATTGAGTCTTAGAGTTTAAAACTATTCTGTACTGTTCGTCAAATTGTTTTCCCACTTCTTGATAACTAAAATGTTTAAACGCATATGAATGAATTTCATTTGAATCAAAGGTGAATTTAGCATCTAAAAAATCACAAATAGCTTTTTCAAGTTGCGCTTCATCTCCTTTAGGAATTAGAATACCATTTTTCGAATTTACATGTTCAGGGATGCCATTTACATCTGTTGAAATAACAGGTTTACCCATCATAAGTGATTCTGCAATTACACAAGGGAAGTTTTCATAATTACTAAATAGCAATAAGGCAGAACTATTTTCGATCATAGAAGCAATTTCTTTGGTTGACATCGTTGAATAAAATGTCACAGAATCTTGAATTCCTAAAATTTCGATTTTTTCCTTGGCATATGCTACATCTCCATCACTGACAATTTTCAAATGAAAATCCTTTCTATATTTTGAAATGCTAGAGATGCATGACAGTATTCCACTAATATTCTTATGCTCGTCTTTTCCAGTTGAAATATGAATAAAAGTTTTTGTTTTTAATTCTTTTTGTTTTTCACTGTACTTAAATATTTCTTCATTTACAACATTTGAAATAATTACAAATTGTGATTTTGGGCTAAGAATCTGCATATAACTTTTAAGATCCTCGCTAACTGGAAGTAAAATCGAAGCTCTTCTTACTATAAACTTACACAAAGACAAAATAATCTTTGGGTATGAATGATCGGTTCCTACATGAAGACCTGTTGCATTTTCCGTAATTACATAAGGAATATCTTTTCGCCATTTTAAATAAAATGCCCATATTCCAAGTGGATAAGTAATATTTAAATGAATTAAATCCGGCTTGCCAATAATCGACTTTACAGTTTTATATCCTTTTTTAAACGCTTTTCTATGTGCAAAATAATTCCGGAACATATTCCAAAGGCGAAATTTGCTAGTTGTTTTTGGATAGTAAACTACGATCTCAGAGAAAGTTCTTGTTCTTGTCTCAACCAAACGTATTTTTTCATCCAAGCTTGATGGAAAAACAGATAGAGAAACTACATCATTATAAAGAGAAGTAGCTTCGGCATGTTTTTTTACAAAATTCCCTAAGGTCGGATTGAAGTCATTCGGATACCAAGAACAAAGTGCTAAAATCTTTAGGCGCTGAATTGCCATTTCTTAGCAAATATTAACTTGAAACACACTTTTAACTTGGTCTAATGCATAATCGATTTCAGCTTTTGTTGTATACCTAGAAAATGAAAAACGCGCATTCGGGCGTGTTAAATCCGCAGAAATTCCTTCCAAAACATGTGAGCCCTTTGTTGCTCCTGAAGAACAAGCGCTACCTCCGCTTACTGCAACACCTTTAAGATCCAATGTGAATAATAACATTCCAGACTTTTCCGTCTTTGGAAAGCAGACATTTAAAACGGTATACAAAGATTCCTCAGGCATTGTTTCTCCATGAAAATGAATATCCGAAAACTGTTTTTTTAATTGGTCAATCATATAGTTTTTAAGTTCCTGAATATGTTTTTGGTGAGCTGTTATATCTTCGTATGTCAAAGCCATCGCTTTTGCTAAGCCAACAATCCCAGCTATGTTTTCTGTTCCGCCTCTCATCCCACGTTCCTGTGCTCCGCCATGTATTAACGCAGAAATCTTTGTTTTCTTGTTTACATATAAAAAACCAATTCCTTTAGGTCCATGAAATTTATGTGCTGAACAAGCTATAAAATCAATATCTAAATCGTGTAAGTCAAATGGATAATGACCAATTGTTTGAACAGTGTCAGAATGAAAGAAAGCGCCATATTTACGACACATTTGCGTCACTTTTTTCAAAGGAAGAATGGTCGAAATCTCATTATTAGCATGCATTAAAGAAACCAATGTTGGAATATTTTCTTGGAGTAAATCTTCTAGATGATTAAGGTCAACATGCCCCTTTGAATCAATTTTAACAAAAACACTTTCAACTAAATTTTCTTTTGTTAGAGATTCAATCGTATGACCAACAGCATGGTGTTCTATGCAAGAAGTTATAATGCGTTTTACACCTAATTCGTTAATTGCTGCATGGATTGCCATATTGTCTGCTTCCGTTCCTCCAGAAGTAAAAATAATTTCAGAAGAAAGACAATTCATTTGTTTTGCAATTGAACGTCTTGATGTCTCAACTAAAGCTTTTGCATTCCTTCCATAAAAATGTGTAGAAGATGGATTGCCGAAATTCTCTTTTAAAACAAGCAACATAGAGTCAATCACTTCAGGAGCAATTTGAGTTGTAGCTGCATTATCCAAGTAAACGCGCATGGAAATAAATTTTGTCAAAGATAGCATTAATCATGCATTAAAATATATTCCTCTGACTGATTTCATTGGGTTTTAAATTTATTAAAATAAGAAATAATTGAAAAGAATTAGATTTTAAATTAAATTTACTAAACATTAAAAATAAAAATCATGAAATACATCTTACTTCTACTTCTAATTTTTGGATTTAAAACCTATAATTTTTCTCAATGTGTAAATCCAGCATTAATTGATTCATTTGCCATTTGTCCTATGATTTACGCCCCAGTTTGTGGATGCGATGGCGTTACGTATTCAAATGAATGTATTGCGGTAAATCTAGGAGGTGTAACTGCGTGGACAGAGGGAGAATGTTCAAGTACTATTTCATGCTCATCATTTTGCGTAGAGAATATTTCTTTTGACACTTCTGGAATACTCAATGTATCAATTAATTTTAGTGGTGATTTTAATGATTGGATTATGTACCCATATGTTTCGCAAGTACTAAATCAAAATGGTGATGTCATAGCAAGTGGAGAATTAGCGTATTTTGGACAAGAGGGAGGAACTACAATTCCTTATTCAGTCTCTAACTCTACTTTTTCAGCTCCTTTTCCTCCAAATTTCATAGGATCCGTTATTTTTAACTATGATAATAATATATGTGTTTTGCCTTACCCCTGTGGAGACATCATAACTTGCATTGATTCGTCACTAATAAATCCTAATATTTTTTGCCCAACAGTTTTCATTCCTGTTTGTGGTTGTAATAATGTTACATACAGCAATTCTTGTGAAGCTGAAAATTGGGGCGGTGTAACTTCGTGGACTCCAGGAGAATGTTCAGGAGGTATAACATTTGCAGATTCTTGTGCAGATTTAGCGGGTCTTGACTTTGGTGCTTGCACAATGTTTATTGGTTATGGTTTAATTAATGGTATTTGCAGTCCAATTAGCGGCTGTGGAACAATTGTGGGGAATATTGATTATGCTTTGGCCATAGATTCAAGTCTAGAAAATTGCCAAGCAAACTGCATGGAATTTGATCTTGCCCCTGCATGTTCTGATTTATCAAACGTTGACTTTGGATTGTGTTCAATGCCTATTGGAATAGGAATTATCAACGGACAATGTGCCATGATTTCAGGATGTTCAAACATTTCAGGGATGATCGATTATTCTGCTTCCTTGTATACAAGTATGACTAGTTGCCAAGCTTGTTTGCCTTCCTCTCTATCTGAGCAAGACCTTGAAATTAATCTTTATCCAAATCCAGCTTCTGAGCATCTTACTTTAACTACAAATTTTACTTCGAGCAACAGTGAATTGGTTATTCTAGATGTTTTAAATCGAGAAGTATATACTGGTAGCTTTTCTGGAAAAGAAGTTGAAATTGACCTAAGTTATTTTGTTAAAGGAACATATATTTTACAACTAAAACAGTACAATAAGATTAGCCGACTATTTTTCATGAAACAGTAAAAAAATAATTATATTAGCATATTATTTTTCATAAAATAGTAAAAAATTAATAATTTAAACTCTACTTTATGACTCCTTACAGTGGGCCATGGACAAAAGCAGAAGCAGCACATTTATTGCGAAGGACAGTTTTTGGAGCAACGAATCAGCAGATAATAGCTGCTGTTGTAAATGGCATGGAAAATACCGTGACAAGCTTACTACAAATCCCTCCAACAAGTCCTCCTCTAGCATATCATCCCGGCGAAACAATTGTTGCTCAAGGAAGTACTTGGGTAAATTCAGTATACCCTTCAAATCAAGCTGAAAATCAAGAATGTGAAAACGCACGCTCAAGATCTCTTGCCGCTTGGACAAATAAAAATATTAATGAGGAAAATGGAAGTATTGCAGAAAAATTAGTCTTTTTTTGGCAAAATCATTTTGGAGTTACAGGAGATTCTGAATCTCGAGCAATGTATCATTTTTTAATGCTTTTACGCCAGAGTTCTCTAGGAAACTTCAAGCAACTAGTTAAAGATGTTACCATAGATCCAAGCATGCTTCTTTTTTTAAACGGTTCTTCAAATACTGTTTATTCTCCAAATGAAAACTATTCTCGAGAATTACTTGAATTATTTTCAATTGGAAAAGGCACTCAAATTGCAACAGGAGATTATTCCCATTACACAGAAAATGATGTTGCTGCAGGCGCTAAAATTCTTACTGCTTATGTTGTAACTGGCATCAGAAGTGATAGCTTAACACAAGCAGTTGTATCTTTTAATCCAATATTACATGATAACTCAAGCAAACAACTTTCTTATCATTTCAATGGTCAAATTATTAATGCAAACGACGCGCAAGAATACTCGGATTTTATTGATGTTATCTTTAATCAAAGTCAAGTTGCGACATTTATTTGTTCAAAACTCTATCGTTATTTTGTTAATTATGATTTAAATGCCTTTGTAATGTCTGACATTATTCCAAGTATGGCTTTAACTCTTACCTCTAACAATTATGAAATTTTACCTGTGCTTCATCAATTATTTACTAGCGAACATTTCTATGATCTAAGTATTAGAGGAGCAATTATCCGTAATCCTTATGAAATGATATATGGAATATTGAATGCTACTGGAACTGCCCCAAATTTTGGGCTTGCTGTAAACTCAGATATCTATTTAAACATTTATTACTTTGCAAGTACTATGGGGCAAGATTACGCTAGACCACCAAGTGTTTCTGGATGGACTGCCTATTACCAAGCTCCCGCATTTTCAAAGCTCTGGATAAATTCTACTTACATTAAAAAAAGATTTGACTTCATTGGGGCAATGCTTTTCACAGGAGTAACATTTGGCACAAATAATTTTAGCTTAAATATACTTGGATTTTTAGATGGACTATCAATACCTGATAATGCAAGTGTTGTTGTCGATGATATTTGCACTATTTTCTTTCCAAAAGACATAAATACTGCAGATAAAATTTACTTAAAAGGAATATTAACCAACGGCTTACCAGATTTTGAGTGGACTGATCAATACAATGCTTATATTTCAGACCCCACAAATATAGTTGTCTCTGATCCTGTTAAAATAAGAATGCGTTTTGTCCTAAATACCGTTTTTAAAATGCCACAGTACGAAACATTATAATAGAAAACCTACGATTAAGCATGAAAAGAAGAAGCTTTATTAAAAATTTATCTCTGGCCTCCTTGTCCTTGCCATTTATTTCAAATGGATTTGGAATGCAAGCTATTACAAAAAAATTATTTGGTTCATCTAAAAATGCCGAAGATCGAGTACTTATTATAATAAGATTAAATGGCGGGAACGATGGATTAAATATGATTATTCCTTTAGATCAATATGATAACCTAATGATCCAAAGACCAAATATTATTCTACCACAAAACCAAATTCTTTCATTGACAAATTCAGTTGGAATTCATCCTATAATGACTGGAATGCAAACCATGTTTGAGCAAGGTAAATTAACAGTAGTGCAAAATGTTGGTTATCCTGAGCAAAATCGTTCGCATTTCAGATCTTCGGATATTTGGGCAAGTGGTTCTTTAGATATCAATCAAACAAGTGGATGGATGGGAAGGTATTTTGAGAGTGAGCACGCCAATTTCCCAGAGGATTACCCAAATATTGATTTTCCTGATCCCTTTGCAATAAGTATGGGTTCCGAATTATCAACAACCTGTCAAGGTTTAATGGGTAATTTTTCTCATGCAGTAAGTGACCCCTTTAATGCTGCAAATTTATTGGAGACAAGCGTTGCAAATGATGGCACATACTATGGTTCGCAGATAGAGTACATTGCTACAATGCTAAATCAAACAAATGAATATGGGAATCAGATTAGTGTAGCTTCAAATTCCGGTAATTCACTATCCACACTATATGACCCAACAAATTCTATTGCTGTTCAATTGAAATACATTTCACAAATGATTTCAGGAGGCTTAAAAACGAAAGTTTATATTTTAAATATCAATGGATTTGACACCCATGATTCGCAAGTTTTACAAACAAATACTACTCAAGGTGAACATGCAGATTTATTAAAAAAACTTTCAGACGCAATTGCTGCATTTCAAAATGATTTGCAATTATTAGGTCTAGAGGAAAGGGTTGCAGGAATGACTTTTTCTGAATTTGGAAGACAAGTAGCCTCAAATGGCAGTTTTGGAACAGATCATGGAGATGCCGCTCCTCTTTTCCTATTTGGAAAATGTGTTAATTCAGGAATAATTGGACCTAATCCTCAAATAAGCAATCAAATAGATGGACAATCGGGAGTAGAAATGGAAATTGATTTTAGAGATGTTTATGCCTCGATTTTGAAAGATTGGTTTGAAGTTCCGGTTTCATCCATTCAAAATTTATTTGAACATAATATAACATTTATAAACGTTTTAAGTGGCTGTACTTTAGGTTTGAGCGAAGACGAATCACTAGATTTAAAGAACATCGTATTTCCGAACCCAACTCCTAGTAATTGCACCTTAAAAATTACAACATTAAATGAACGAGTATCAGTTTATATCTACTCTATAAATGGACAAATGATTAAAGAAATTGGATCAAAAGACTTAAGTGAAGGAACACACTTAATTCCTTGTGAGACAGGCGAACTGCCAGCTGGAAACTACCTGATTCAGGTGATTAAAAATTCAGGGGCCCTTTCACTTAAATTGCAAAAAAATAAATAAAAACTGCAATTGCTCAATATTTCATTTAATTTTGTCCTGTTCTTTGGTTTTGCCTAAAAGCAAATTAAAAAGGAATCCGGTTAGATTCCGGAGCTGTGTCTGCAGCTGTAAGCACTTAAAATGGGTTTCCATAAGCCACTGTTTTAAAACGGGAAGGTAGAAACTTAAAGGGTGTGAGCCAGAAGACTTGCCTGAGAAAAGAGATATGACTTCAGATTAAAGTCGGACTCAATAATGGGATAGACGTATCCCTATGATTCCATTTTAGCCTGTTTTATTTATTAATGTTTTAAAAACTTAAAAAAAATGAAACAACTTTTTACTTCCGTTCTATTATTAATTTCAGCTTTTGCATTATCGCAAAACTACCTACACAAAGTTCTTGTTCTAAACGAAGGATATTTTGATTATCAAACAAATGAAATTATTGACCCAGTAACTATTGGTAGTTACGATCCCGCAACTCAAATTTATAGTGTAGTCAGCACCTTAAACGGAATGCGTTTTGGGTCAGATCTTATCATCGATGGGAATTTTTATTATGTCGCTGCAGATTCGAAAATCTACAAAATGGATTTGAATACCCATCAGGAATTGGCTTCAGTAGTTTGTCAAGGCGTGCGAAATTTAGGAATCTATCAAAATAAATTAGTTGCAACTCGAGGAGAGTACCTCACAACCTATGATTCATATTTACATATTTATGATGCGAACACACTTTCTTTAATTCAAGCATTAGATACAATTTCTGGTCCAAAATGGGCAAGTCAAAATATCGTTGTTGATGGTTCAATAGCTTATATTGCAATTAATAATGGCTACGAGTGGGGAAATGAAAAAGGTCTCATTGGAAAATTAAACCTAGATAACTTAAGTTATGGAAATGAAGTAGACCTTGGTCCAGA
>Ga0214919_10012386_pt1 | contig 10486 bp, 9 predicted proteins | sample LL1503_MetaG_FD_177994 | JGI IMG/M metagenome (GOLD analysis project Ga0214919, IMG submission 177994) | Freshwater microbial communities from Lake Lanier, Atlanta, Georgia, United States - LL-1503 | ecosystem: Environmental > Aquatic > Freshwater > Lake | place: USA: Georgia | collected 2015-03-15 | reverse complement strand
GATACCCACAGAGACACCGCCAGCCCCAATCCCCGCAGGGACGCCGCCTCGGGCGAAGCCATTACTGGAGATCGTCGATTGTGCTGCCGCATTGAGCGCTACAACATCTCCCTCTTTCACACCAGATTGAATTTCGACAAAAGAATCACCTTTGAGGCCGACGACGACTGGTGTTGCAGTGAAGGTTTGCTTTCCATTGACGGTTTTGGCAAGTCGAACTGTGGATGACGTTCCGCGAGTGGTTACCGCTTGCGCCGTAACGCGAAGGGCATTGGGAACACTTCCGGTTGTGATAGTTGCCGTTGTCGTCATGCCAGGTTTAAGTCCAGGCACTCCGCCTGTGATATCCATGTCCACCGTATAGGTAACAACGTTATTTGTAGTGGTGGGCAAAATATCGACTCGGGCCACGAACCCCGTCGCTGTCACCGTTGGCATTGCTTCGAAGGAGTAACTTGTGCTCTGGCCGGCCACGATTTTCGACGCATCAGCTTCTGAGAAACTTGCCTGCACTCGGAGAGCGCTGACATTCGTTAACACAATGAAGCCAGAAACAACTCCACTGGTCTTATTCGTTGCGGTGGGAGCGTTTTGCCCCACGGTCGCAGAGATAGATGCCACATCGCCTTCCACGGGCGCCTTCACCGTTGTTCCTGCAAGATTTCGAGCCGCCGTGTCATACGATGCTTGAGCTGATTTGATTCCAGCGGCCGCCGCATCGATCGCTCGCTGAGCAGCATCCAAATCCGCCTGCGTAGCAGGTGCATTAGCAATCGCCTGAGTGGTGACATAGAGATCGAATGCTGCCTTTGCCGTGACCACAGCCTTCTTATAATTTGCGAGTGAAATTGCGTCTTTCTTCAAGTTCGTTGTTTGACTTGTGAGCGCATTTTGGTAAGCAACTTGCAAGCCCGCCAAAGTCTGCGCATCTTTCTTTAGGTTCACCTTTTGACTCAATAGAGCATTGTTATAAGAGTTCTTTGCGCTCTGTAGTGAGTTGTAATTGCTCAAATAAGTTGAACAATTAGTAGATGTGACAGAGAGGGAATTGCAAAACTCTAAGGTGAGTCCAGAGAAGATTCGAGAGTAGTTATCGAATGTAGTCTGCGAAGCATCAAGACTCGTCTTAGCAGCATCGACCGAGTTCTGATATCCCACAGCGGCATCTGCTTGATTGGCCGTGGTGTCATCGAGCGTCTTCTTCGCCGCATCAACGTTTGCTTGGTAAGTAGCGACGTTTGCCGCCAAGAGCACGGTCTGGTCATCCAGAGTTTGTTGCGCAGAATCGACGTTTGCCTTCTGGGAAGCAAGTTGAAGTTCGGCCTGCTTGATTTCATCGGCAGTCTTTACTTTCTTTAATTTATCCAGCGCAGTCTGGGCATTAAAGAGAGCATTCTTTGCACTCGTTTGACTATTAATCGCTTGTTCCAAGGCTTGCTTCTGGCTTGCCGGATCCACCTGGGCTAAGATCTGTCCCTGGGTAACGTGTTGGCCGACCGTCACATTGACCGCAATCAAAGTCCCACTCACCGTAGGTGCCACCGCGATATCTCCGGGGCTCACTACTTTTCCGCTCGCCGATACCGAGGCCGTGATCGCTCCCATGCTCACGGTGGTGGTCTGCGGGGCGCTCTCTACCACTGCCGCGGGATGGAGGCTCTTCCAACCCCAAGTGGCGGCCGCTGCGACGAGAGCAATGAGGAGAAGGTTAACGAGGAGAACACGAATTTTGCCTTGAGTCATACGCACGAGAATTCAGCCAGTTTCTGTGAAATCTCTGTGACGGTTCTGCCAATCCCCGTAGGGTTCGCAGGACTTTCGCAGAATTTGCCCGGGATCTCGCTACTCTGCTTGATGCACCTTGGCATGTACTGCGGCGGTGATGGCTTTGAGTTCGCGAAGTTCCTCCGCCGCGAGTGCGCGCGCCTCTTTTGCCAATTCAAACTCCGCAAGCGAGGCAGTATGCGTCTCCTCTATCTTTTGAGCGACCGCCTCTGACGAGACTGACTGGCCGACCATGATGATGGAGAGCAAGACAAGTTGGAGAAAGGTCTGCGCTACCCAGGCCACGATGATGATCAAGTTATGTGAAGAGATAGCCGCAGGCAGCGAGATAAGCGCGATCGCCGCGAAGAGGTAGGCGCACCACATCGTGCCCACGAGATCGGTGATCTTCGCTCCGAGCCATCGATTGAATCTATTCATAGCGCTCACTTTCTTAACTCGCTACTGGTCTAGAGCTTTGGATCTAAGAAAACTTTCCCAGTGGTTTTGCGCCCACGGAGGTCTTCGTGCGCCCGCCTTGCTTCCGAGAGCGGATAACTTCCACCGACAACTGCCTTGATCTTTCCAGACTCCATCAATTCGAAGAGCTCAGCAAGTTGCGGAGCAATCATGCGATCGGGGCGAGCCATGCAATGCACTAACCAAAACCCAATCACTGCGCGCGAAGTTCCCATAAGCGCGCCAGGATTTATGGGTTCGGGCATGGTGCGCGAAGCCATTCCGAAAGTAACCAAACGTCCAAATGGCGCAAGCGCCTGCAAACTTTGATCGAAAACTTTTCCGCCTGCCATTTCGAGAACGATGTTTACTTTCTTTCCACCGTTCGCAGCCACGATGGCAGCGGTGAGATCCTCAACTTCAGGATCAACCACAGCGTCTGCGCCTAGTGAAGTCACCAGCGCTCGCTTGTCAGCAGACGATGCACTGCCAATTACTTTTGCTCCCCAGAGTTTGGCAAGTTGCACAGCAATAGTTCCCACTCCACCTGCGGCGGCGTGCACCACAACGCTCTCACCGCTTTGCATATGAGAACTAGTGCGAAGTAAGTGATATGCAGTTGTTCCTTGCAAAATTGCTGCGAGCGCCGCGCCATCACTGACGCCATCAGGAATGGGAAAAGTGAGGGCCTTGGGTGCGGCTACTACTTCGGCATATCCACCGCCTGGAACGAGAGCAACGACGCGTTGACCACTCGCATCTCGTCCCACTACCTCAGCGCCAGGAATAAGCGGGAGTGATTGCGGAGCAAGATATGAGTTCTCTGCCTGGTGTGAATCGGCGTAGTTAATCCCACACGCACTCACCTCGATAAGGACTTCGCCCTCACCGGCAGTCGGAGTCGGTAGATCAACAAGCGTCAATACTTCAGGTCCACCGAATTTCGTGATTTGAATTGCTCTCATGCCGACACTTTACGGCTTTTTAGAACATGACGCGTCATCAACGCAGCTCCTGCAACGAGCGAAATAATTGAAAGAGTAAGTGGGCCTGAGAAGATTTTAGAAACAACTACTCCAGCAATGGAGTTCGCGAGTCCCTCACTCACCTGAGCATTCGCAACCTGAGGAACGAAAAGTGAGATCAGTAAGAAAATGGTGCCCTCTGCGAGCGCGAAGATCGCGAAACTTAAACTCCGCTTTCTGGTGAACATGAAGTAGAGGAATCCAAAGCCAATAGCGAGTAGGACACTCACCGCCGAGAGAGTAGTTACCAAAGTTTTTGTGGCACTCAAATTTGGAAGCGGAGAATCCTCCCCGAGCACGATTGGCTTCATGTCGGCTAGATCGGAATTAGAAACCTTTGCGTTACCTAGTTCTGTATTTAATGCATTGAGCGCATCGGTCAAAATCGGTCGTACGTCCACGCTGACGGTTCCTCGATCGGAGGCAAGCGCGTCCGCTACTGAATTAGCAATATCTGAGATCTGCTTAGAAGTTGCCGGATCGGCGAGAACTTTGGTGAGCGCGACCTCTAAATCTCCGCGCTTCTCTGAAATCACCGCGGCAGTTTCTGCATCCGCTCCCTCGGCAAACTTGTTGAGTAACTCCACCGCAAGGCCGCGTTGTACCTGCGGATCAGCGACGGCAGATCTGGAGATATCTCCAGCCGCTCCCCCACGTAATAGCGTCCACCACAAACCTACGGAAAGGATTGAGAGCGAGAGCGTGATGGCGAGCAGGATGGCAGAGATGACCTGGAGGGCAGGGTTCTTCTTTGCGATAAATGTCATGGATTAAAGGTAGAGGCCCGTCCCGGCACTGTCACTCAACCGCGGGGAAGCCATGGCGTGAATATCGCGCTCGCGGAGCAAGAAGTAGCTCTGACCCCGCACCTCGACCTCTCCCTGCCCGTTGGGATCTTCGGGGTCATAGAGGACGCGATCGCCCACCTCGAGCGAGCGGACATTCGGCCCAGTCGCGACCACCACCGCCCACGCGAGACGCTTACCCACGGAGGCAGTCGCAGGGATCACAATTCCGCTGAGGGATCGTCGCTCCCCTTCTCTCCCATCGGTAGCGACCATCACTCGATCGTGGAGCATTTTGATGGGCAACGGGCTCTCTGGGGTATCGGATTTCTCCGGCGAATCGCTCATGTGATCAGAGGCTACCCCACGCGCTAGAGTGTGCAGGTTCTTACGCTCCTTCGGGAACTTTTAAGAACTGTTGCGGGAGTGGTGAAATGGCAGACACGCAGGTCTTAGGAACCTGTGTCTTCGGACGTGCGGGTTCAAGTCCCGCCTCCCGCACCAATATTCTTTCTCCAGAGCTATCTGCCGATGACGTTCGCCGCTAAACGACCGTCCGCACATATGAATCGGCGATACTTCCGTCGTACTTAACGAACTCAACTTTGGCATCTGGGCCAGTTGTAGTGACCTTCATGAAGCCAGACCCGCCAACTACTTTGCCACTGAGGTATCCGTACTCCGTTGATGAATTCACCTTGTCGCCTGCATGACTGGGCTGCGGCACCGTTTGATAAATGATTCCGTCGAGCTCTTGCTTCACATAGAGATGATCATGACCCTTAAAAACGATACCCACCTTATGATCAAGTAAGAGTTGATGAATCGGTTTACCCCAACCTGGGCGGTTAGCATCAAAACCTGGTGAGCCATCCTTGTTCAAACCACCCCACTCGTTGAATTTTGCGATCTCCACTCCGCCGCGAGATTGGGCATCTCCAACAAGTAAATGATGTATATAGATAAATTTATGCGTTGCGCTCGAATTTGCTAACGTGGAGGCAAGCCAATCATATTGAATCTTTCCTAACGTCCATTCCCAGCCATTTGAAGTAGGGTTCTTAGTGGTATAGGTAAATGGATCAAGCGCTACATGCAAAGTATCCGGTCCGGAAAATGCATAGTATGCAAGATCACCAGTTTGCTCTGGAAAGTACTCTTTACGATATTTCTTAGTATTGAAATTGCTATAGCCCAGCTCTCCATCATGATTCCCCAATGTAATCTTGAGCGGCACTCCTTTTAGGCGCCCGTAGTACCCCTTCATCAATTCGAAACGAGCTCGAATATTTGCTTCTGACTTATTCGAGAGTTTGTCGACCATAAATATGTCTCCCAGATCCATCAGAAACGCTGGCGCGGCGGCAACGACCTGCGAAAGCGTTTTCACATAAACATCCTCAGTTGAGTTCTCATCCATGTGCGGATCTGCCTGGACCGCAAAAACATTTGCATTGAGTGGAACTGATGCCACGGCGTCGGCCGTAGTGAATGAGGCTAGAGCTAAAGTAGCAAAATTCTTAGATGCCCCGAGGGCGTAGCGAAGTCGATAATAGATAGTTGTGTTAGCCACCAAGCCGGATATCTGAACGCTCTTAGAGGAATTCTTTGGAAGCGCCAAGATGGGCGTCTTCGATGTGAGCGCACTCCTTGAATTCCCATATTCCAAGTAGCATCGTGCACTTTGATTCGTAGTTACTACGAATGCTGCAGAACTTTCTGAGGGCTTTCCTACGAGTTTGAGGCTCACCGCCGTACTCGCCATCGCTCTACCTATCGATGTGCTTGTGAAAAATACAGCAAGAGCGCCCTTGATCATCATTCGGCGAGGAATGCTACTCATAATCTGCTTCCCCCTACTTGAGATATGGCTTAATTACATAAGCGTGAGCAAGTTCCAAATTCTTTCGACCTAAGTCCTTGGCCCGCGCCGCTAAGAAGTACTCAACCTTGGCCTCAGTAGGAGAAACACTGACGCGCACATGGCCAGAATTGGGAGCTTTCGCGCCCGTTTTATAGGCGCTGTCGTTAAACATAGAAAACGTATCATCCGCGGGATTGGGCATTGATTGATAGACCACGCCGTCTCGCTCCTGGTGGACAAATATATGATCATGACCTTGGAAGAAGACAGATACTCCGTGCTTCACCATGAGGTCATGAATAGGTAACTCCCAATTAGGTCTCTCCTTAGCAAAAGTAGAGATACCTTTCGGATCTGTCCCGCCCCATTCATATGTGGTGGAAACCTCTACACCACCGCGCCCAGTACCCAGTACGTGGTGAGCAAAAATGAATTTATATTTCGCCGAACTGTTCTCGAGAGTCTTTTTTAGCCAGGCATATTGCTCATCACCAATACCAACTTTCCATAAGTCTTTTACTTTTGCACTGCCATCGCTATTTCCCGCCACATTGTCGACTGCATACTTAGAGTGCCAATACGGATCAAGTGTGATGAAGAGAGCGTCTCCCCAGTTCCATGAGTAGTAATCTCTCGGGAGCCCTACCTCCGGTATCTCTTCCAGATCACCCGAATAGAAAGAGTTGGGAGCGGGCAGAGCGAAATATTTCAACCGAGCATTTCCAGCCAAGACGGCTGGACTTGATTTCGTACCATCTAAGAGATAGCCCGCAGCCTGCTCATGATTTCCATTTACAAGAAAAATTGGTACTGAACTTCCCGCCACCGCGAGCCAATTGCGATGAGTGCCGTAAATCTTTTCAACATTCGCCTGATTTGCGGCGCCCCTATCAATGAGAGGATCAATACTGAAGTCATCTCCCAGGAGAATATGAAAGTCCGGTTGCTGTGCAGCGATATTTGCCATCGTGACGTAGTAGAGATCTGAGTTAAACATTTTGCCAGCACGTTCTGGGTGAGTATCTCCCTGAACTGAGAAGGCGAAAGGAGAGCCTTGCGCTCTCTGGGTATTGAACGAATACTGCTTCCCAGCCTGCAACGTCTTCGAACCAGTCACTGCGAAACGAAGCCGATAATAGAGACGAGAATTCGGCTTAAGGGAGTTCAACTCGAGCACCTGCGGGATGCCAGCGAGCAAGGTTACCTGTGAGCTCTTCCCGGTGTACTTGCTCTTGGAATACCCATATTCAATATAGGCAGTTACTTTTTCGCTAGCCAATAAACTGACGGCCACTGAAGTATTCGTGGGTCTACCCAAGATTTGGGTAATGACCGGCTCCCCCACTCCCAAGGCGCGACCTACAGTCGTACTTGCCAGCGCACTAAAAAATAGCGAACCAAGGAGCGTTCGCCGAGAGATGGAATGTTCTCTCAAGGCTCTGAGGAGATCAGAACTTTCGTTGCTCATACTTGAAATCTATCCCCGGCTCATCAGATCGGGAGAGAAATTTTTTTGTGACTTGCTTGTGAGATGCCTGAGAAAGTTTATTCGCTCCGGAGTTCAGCAAGAAGCCGTGGGGCCAGCGCTCGAAAGGCCTTACCTCGATGGCTAATCGCATCTTTTTCGCTCGGTGATAATTCGGCTGTTGTGAGCTGATATCCCTCGGCAACAAAGATGGGGTCGTAACCGAAGCCACCGCTTCCACGAGGTTGATCAATGATGTATCCGGGCATCACGCCCTCTTCGACAAGTTCGCGCCCATCAGGAAATACCAGTGCGACGGCACATCGAAAAGAGCCCGTGCGTCGTTCCACTGGAATGTGATCGAGCTGAGCGAGAAGTAATTCAAGATTCGCCTTGTCATTTCCATGCGTACCGGCCCATCGGGCCGAATAGATTCCAGGCATACCATTGAGTGCATCAACGCAGATACCGCTGTCATCAGCGATCGCCGCGACGCCAGTGATGCGGCAGCTCTCGCGCGCCTTCAGGAGTGCATTTTCAATAAATGTTGCACCGGTTTCTTCAATTTCACCAAGCTGAGGGAAATTATCTGCCGAGAGCAACTCCAGAGAGTTCTCGCCATGAAGTTCCGTGATGATACGGAGAAACTCCTTGAGCTTTCCTTGATTCTTAGTAGCCAGCAGGACGCGACGATCCGTCATCGGATTAAGCGAGCGCAGCAGCTTGAAGACGAGTGAGGTCTGCACATCCAGCAACTGCTAGATCGAGCAAACCATTGAGCAGGTCGCGATTGAAGGGTGCGCCTTCGGCCGTTCCTTGAACCTCGACGAAAGTGCCATCGCCTGTGCAGACCACATTCATATCTGTTTCTGCGCGCACATCTTCTTCGTAGCAGAGATCCAAACGAGGAACCCCATCAACGATGCCCACGCTAATCGCAGCCACGCTCGAATGAAGCGGTGACTTCTTGATGTGGCCTTCTTTGATCGCCCATTCGATGGCATCTGCGAGCGCCACGTATGCGCCCGTGATGGCGGCCGTACGCGTTCCACCGTCTGCTTGCAAAACGTCGCAATCAAGCACGATCGTGTTTTCGCCGAGCACACTCATATCGATGATGGAGCGAAGTGAACGACCTATGAGGCGCGAGATCTCTTGAGTACGTCCACCAAGTTTGCCTTTCACGCTCTCGCGGTCAGAACGCGTATGTGTCGCACGCGGCAACATGGAGTACTCCGACGTTACCCACCCTTGACCAGTGCCTTTAAGCCACCGAGGAACGCCGGCAGTAAAGGAGGCAGTGCAGAGCACTCGGGTTTCACCGAATTCCACCAGGACGCTGCCTTCGGGATGGTTTGACCAATTACGGGTGAACTTCACTTCGCGGAGTTGATTATCTGCGCGTCCATCGAGTCTCGTTGTCATGTGGCAACCCTATCTAGAGGTAGTGGGAAGGGAGAATTTCGGCGGTTAACTCAAGTTGAGGTGTGTCACATTTCCCACTTCGGGACCAAGAAACCTCCGCGCCAAGTGTGCAAAGGGCGCAGGTTCGCCCGTAGCTCTAAATTGATGAGTAGGCTCGCCCCTCTCGTTGAGCATGTCGTGATCAAGCAAGGTGCGATAAACATCTTTAGCAGTCTCTTCCGCACTCGATACGAGAGTCACACCGTTGCCTGCAACGTAAGAGAGCACGCCCGTGAGCAGTGGATAGTGCGTACATCCCAGTACCAAGGTATCTATCTCTTCAGCGATCAATGGCGCGAGATATTCACGGGCGATCTTGAGAATTTCGGCGCCCGATGTTTCGCCGCGTTCTACGTACTCCACGAAGAGCGGGCACGAAGTAGAGATAATCTCTAATTGTGGAGCCGCAGCGAATGCATCGTTGTAGGCACGTGAATCAATCGTGGCTCGGGTACCAATAACACCGATGCGACCATTGCGCGAAGCAGATACTGCACGACGCACAGCGGGCTGAATAACTTCGATCACTGGAACGTCGTACCGTTCACGCGCATCACGCAAAACTGCGGCGCTCGCACTATTGCAAGCAATCACAAGAGCTTTCACGCCTTCAGCAACTAGACGGTCCATAATCTCGAGGGAAAATTCGCGCACCTCGGCAAGCGGCCGGGGACCATACGGACCTCGTGCAGTATCCCCCACATAGATAATCGACTCATGGGGCAATTGATCGAGGATTGCCCGGGCTACGGTAAGCCCACCTACGCCTGAGTCGAAGATGCCGATCGGCGCGGATTTCATATGCCTAGCCTAAGCCCAGAGTTGCCCCTCGAGGCGCTCCTCCGCATCATCTAATGAGCCTTCATAGATTCCGGTTGAAAGATATTTCCAGCCGGCGTCACAGAGAATGAAGGCAATGTCTGCCGATTCCCCGCGCTTGACCACCTCGCGGGCGATACCCAGGGCTGCGTGCAAGATCGCGCCCGTAGAGAGCCCAGCGAAGATGCCTTCCTGGTCCAGCAACTCACGAACGCGGCGGACTGAATCATGCGAGCCCACGGAGAAGCGCCTGGTGATGACGCTTTCGTCATACAACTCAGGAATAAACCCTCCGTCAATATTGCGAAGCCCGTAAACCACTTCGCCGTAACGCGGCTCTGCGGCGATGATCTCGACATGGGGACGGTGTTCACGGAGGTAGCGACCAGTACCCATTAACGTGCCAGTAGTACCTAATCCGGCGACAAAGTGCGTGATGGTAGGCAGATCCTCAAGAATTTCTGGTCCGGTACTCTCGTAATGCGCAAGTGCATTCGCCGCATTTCCATATTGATAGAGCATGACCCACTCAGGATGAGCAGCAGAGATTTCTTTGGCGTGACGTACCGCCTCGTTCGAACCACCTGCCGCCTCAGAGTAAATAATTTCGGCGCCCCACATACGCAGAAGTTGCGAGCGCTCAGGGCTGGTGTTCTCTGGCATTACGCAAATCATTTTGTAACCGCGTTGCTTTGCAATCATTGCAAGAGAAATTCCAGTATTTCCACTTGTAGGTTCCAAAATGGTGGCACCTGGCTTAAGTAACCCATCGCGTTCTGCGGCGTTAATCATCCACAGTGCGGCGCGGTCTTTAATTGAGCCCGTGGGATTTCGATCTTCC
>Ga0214919_10012385_pt1 | contig 10487 bp, 9 predicted proteins | sample LL1503_MetaG_FD_177994 | JGI IMG/M metagenome (GOLD analysis project Ga0214919, IMG submission 177994) | Freshwater microbial communities from Lake Lanier, Atlanta, Georgia, United States - LL-1503 | ecosystem: Environmental > Aquatic > Freshwater > Lake | place: USA: Georgia | collected 2015-03-15 | reverse complement strand
TCACTTAGAGGCAGTCGACGATCCAACTAGTGGTGCGGGTAGTTTCGAAGCCTTGACCGAAGAACTATGTAGTCGGGCGTGGGATGATTTTCAGAATATTGAAGCGCAGGGAGGTGTTTCGAAATCGCTTGAAAATGGCACGCTTCAAGGACGTCTCGCCGAAACTGCTGGTAGAAGAGCAAAGAACATAGCGCGAGCTAGAGAAAAGCTCATCGGCGTTAATGAATTTCCAGATATTCATGAAAAAGAACTTCATGTACTTTCATCATATGACACGCGATGGCGTAGTTTAACGGCGCCTCAAGACGCATTGCAGTCGCCGGCCTTAGCTCCTCGTCGGCTTTCCGAGCCATTCGAAGCTCTAAGAGATGCTTCAGACGCTCTAGTTAAAAAAATCGGCGCTAGACCAAAAGTTTTTCTGGCTAACCTTGGTCCTGTCGCTGTTTTTACCGCGCGTGCAAATTTTTCTAAAAACTTTTTTGAAGCCGGCGGCATCGAAGCGATTTTTGGTCCTGAGACAGAAAAAAATGACGATATTATAGATGCTTTCCATAAATCTGGGGCAAAACTCGCCTGTCTTTGCTCAAGCGATCGTTTGTATGGTGAGAGAGGGGAGCGGCTAGCCAAAGAATTAAAGCAAGCTGGCGCCAAGCTTTATCTAGCTGGAAGGCCGGGTGAATTAGAGCAACAAATGCGTCAGTATGGCATAGAGCGCTTCATTTATGTTGGGTGTGATATGTATGAAATTTTACGTGATGCATTCGATGAGGCCAAATGAACAGAGTTGTTTTAATTACCCTTCTCAGTCTGATTGTCGTTGGTGCTTCGGTGGCGGCCTCAAAATCGACTGAGCCAGCGGGTCCAGGAAAAGCAAACGGTGTTTGGTCGGTTCAGGCGATAACGAGCGTAGGCGCCTGCTCAAACTTGATCCCCGATAGTTTGGTTATTGTTGATAATAAAATCACTGAAACAACTGGAGCCAATGTTTCAGTTTGGGGATATGTAGATGAAGCCGGTGCGATCACTGCGCGCTTTACAAGCTCAGATGAGCATGTTGCGCGTTTTCATGGGCGGTTTAAAGGATCAAATGGCGCCGGCGCTTGGTCCTCTTCAACAGATCTATGCGGAGGAAGTTGGCGCGCCGTGCGGCAGTAGTAATTCATAGCATTTTATAACACTAGTTTTCATTTTCTTCATTATGCACCAAGCCATTAGATCCTGTCTGTTGGGTTGCTTGTGCGCCAGAGGGTGGGGCCATTGTAGCGGCGTCTACAACGCCAAGGCCATCGCGTTGATAGATATCATCCCTAAATTGAGTAACGCCATCAGGCGCCCCCCAACCGGTAACATAAACCCAGTAAACAGGCACGGCGGGCGTAATTTTAACATCTACACGTTCACCAGAAGCAATAACTTGATCAATATGGTCGCGATCCCAACCAGGTGTCTCTCGGAGTAGAAAGGCAACATAGTCACGCACATTTTGGAGTCGAATGCACCCCGATGATACAAAACGAAAATCATCACCGAACACGCCTTTGGCGGGAGTGTCGTGCATATAAACGCCGTAGGGGTTCGCGATATCGATGCGAACTACGCCTAGAGAATTAAAATCGCCGCCAATATCCTGACGAAATTTATAATTCATCGCATCCAATGAGCGCCAGTTAATCTGCTCAGGCTGGAGCTCCTGCCCATCCTTGTTATAGACGCGAATATGGCTATCGCGAAGATAATTTGGGTCAGCCTGCATCTTAGGAATTAGATCTTTTCGAATGACCGATGCGGGCACCGTCCAAAATGGATTAAAGTTAATCTGGATTGCTTTTGTCTGCATTACTGGCGACTGTCGATCAATTTTACCAACGCCAGCAATATGATGGGTAACTACTGCGCCATTTTCTACTGTTTCGACTTGCGCAGCAGGAATGTTGGCGGTGACATATCTATTGCCAAGATCTTTTGAAAAACTACGCAAGCGCACCAAGTTAGTTTCAAGTTGGCGGAGGCGGGTTTCGGCGGGAACATTCAGCGCAGTGAAGGTTTGTTGATTGACTATGCCTGTTTCAATTATTCCGTGGCGCGCCTGGAATCTTCGTACGGCCGCTTCGACATAAGAATCAAAAATCGGGCTCGCGCCAGTTTCAGAACCAATGTCTCCAGATATAATCAATCTTTTCCTTAATATTGAGACGGCTGGGCTGTTTGTCCCTAGTCTAAGCTGGTGCGTCGAGGAAACTTGGGGCCAGCCCCCATTAGCGACAATAGTACGGAAGCGATCAATGGCTGCCTCTGTCGCCACGACAGTCTGCTCGGATAAAATAGGCGTCGTTGACCTTGATACTGTAAGGCGCGCGTCAGCATCATAGCGTTGCGCCCACTCTGCTTGTTCTTCCGCCCGAACCTGGCCGACCATCATTAGGTTGAGCGTCGCCAGGACAAGGCTGGCGGAAAGCTGAAAGTTCGCATGATTGCGCACCGAAGACTCCAATTCTTTCAAGGTCATGGGTTTGTACCGGCAGTTATAAAAAAGCCGGTGGCTTTAAGCCTAGCAACGAGTTTGATGTGGGGGTGATTCCTCTTAATTATAAGAGGTGAATAGTCCGGCGAATTTGTGGCCATTTGGTCTCTGGAGGCCAGATTATAGTAGTTTTCTCAACTTCCTCGCCCCTATGTATAGGCTTCTATCAGTTCGTCGCCGTCTCCGCCAATGTCATAGAGCGCCCATTGTGTATAATTAAAACGGGCCGCAAATTGATTTATTGGAAATCTTTTTAAAGTCTTATTGTAGTCTCTAATTAAGCCAGATAGCGCCAAGCGCGATGCATTCAGAGCGTTCTCGTTACGCTGCATTTCGCAATGAAAAGAACAAAATTCATCGGATAGGGTCAATAGAGGAATTTCTCGTGCGTGTTGAAGTAAGCGCCTGACGCATTCATCTAGGCGTCGCTCAGCAAGCAATCGGGCGTTGGGAGAAAGGGTACGAAGCGCATCGGAGTGAATTTTTACAATTAGTTCAAGATTTTCATGGTCATTTACGGTAAATGCCCGCAGAGCTTGGATGAGCTCATCGAGCATATTATGGCGCCGTTTTAGGAGGCGTTCAATGTTGTCAGTTTGCGCGCCGCAAAGAGCGTCAAGGAATGCAATGTGTTGATAAAGCGATCCAAGGCACAATGCAATGCTTAGGATCAGACCAGTAAGAAATAATAAGATTAGCGCCATAGCTTTTCCTCTTAAGGAATAAGCAATATTTCAAGAAAGTTTAAAAAGAAGGTTAGTGGCTGATAAATTTATGAGTTGTTTTTGGATAAGTATTAACAAAGCTTTTAATAGACGGGTCTCCAGCCGTCTCGCTCGAGGCGCTCTTGAGGGAGGTAGCGAGATTTGTAAGCCATTTTTGGTGAGCCATCGACCCAATAACCTAAGTAGAGATAGGGCTTATTTACCGATTTTGCGCGTATAATATGATCAAGAATCATAAATACGCCAAGGGATCTTTCTCTCATTGTTGGGTCGTAGAAAGAATAAACCATAGATAATCCATCGCTGAGGTGATCGGTTAGACAGCAGGCGATAAGGGCGCCAGCTGGGTCATGTAATGTTCTTTGACGGTATTCAATTATTTGAGTTTCAACATAACTATCCTCAATCATCATCTGATAATCATTGAAACTCATATCCGCCATGCCGCTTTCTATGTGGCGTCCGCGAATATAGCGTTGAAATAGGTTGAATTGTTCGGTGCTGGCGCGCTTATCCTGAGATATGGCGGTTAGATCAGTATTCCTTCGTATTATTCGCTGGTGTGTGCGCGAAGGATTAAATTCATTTGATCTCACCCGGACAGAAATGCAGGCATTGCATCCCTCGCAGGCAGGCCGATAGCCAATTGTTTGTGAGCGGCGAAATCCAGCGAGACTTAAGGCGTTATTTAATGTTTTTGCACGCAGGCCGACAAGATGGGTAAAAACTTTTCTCTCCATGCGGCCAGGTAAGTAAGGGCATGGCGATTCAGAAGTCAGATAAAATTGTGTCGTATCGCAGAGTTCTTTGGTCAATCGAACTAAATTTCTGTGGTTGCTCGTAAGCAAGGAGAATTCATCTTAGTGGATCGGATTTATTGCTGCGACGAATGACGATGACGTCTGCGATAATATCATGCAGGCATCGTTTGTCTTTATTCAATAGAGAAGCCAGCAATAGTGGCGGCAAAAGCCAGGTCACATAAAAAAGTACGGCATGAACGGCTGCTTGAAGAAACGACGCCGGCGCGCCATTGAAGGCTCGCATTTCAAGATCCATAAAAGCCATGCCAGGAGTAGCCAGGCGTGCGCCAGATATTGATAGGCCATTGTAAAAAAACGCAACAATGGGAAACAGAGGGGGGAGCAACAGGGCGGACATGCCGAAGCTAAGAATTAGGAGGCATAGGAATACAACGGCCGATATTGTTGATACAAGTAAAAGATCAAGGCAGACCGCTATGATACGACGGGTGCGTACCCCCTCCAGAGCTTGAGGTGGGATTAGGGGTGCGGTTGAGATGGCGGGGATGCGGCCGACCTTCGAATTTTGACCCAATTCTTCATCGCTCATATTTAAGTCCTAAATGCATTAGGCTGGGAATATGATGTTGACTTATTTTTGTACGCTTTCAAGCCCTACATCATAGGAAAGCGGGGATTAACGAGATGATTGCCTTGACGCGAGAGCGGTTAAGCGTAAAGCATCTTAAAAGTTAGGCCTCATTTACTCAGGCGCAGTCCAATTGCGTCCCGCATCGGGAATGATTTCATGAAATCGAATGCAGTTAATACTAGTCATCTGCGCGCATTCATTGAGCGCATCGAGAAGCTCGAGGAAGAAAAGCGAGCAATCGCAGATGATATCAAAGATGTTTACGCTGAGGCTAAAGGCACGGGATTTGACGCAAAAGTGATGCGTAAAATCGTATCGATAAGACGTCAGGATAAAAGCAAACGGCAAGAAGAAGAGGAAATTCTTGATCTCTATCTCACCGCTCTGGGTATGGAATAGAGCGCAATTATTTGCACTAAGTTTTTTTCCTAGATCTTTGCGCTTGCAATTGTGGATTGAGAGATGGGACGCTGGATATAATTCTGAAATACTAGGAAATATTTAATTTATTTCTTTATGAGACTGGCGTGTTTGAGTTGATTATTTTTAGCTATAAGAGGTTTATCCAATCTATTTTTGCTTATGTATGTGGAGGAGTGAAGTCGCTGTCGCTCTCCTTTGATTATTGTTGAGGCCTGTTAGCTGGTCGCGGCTTAAGGCGTCTTGTTGAGGACGCTTAGCGGCAGATATAGAAATGTGCGACTGAAACCGATGGGGAAATTGGGAATTTCCCCACATAATTTGAAACCAACTTTCTCATAAAAATGGGCGGTATTTACATCAAATGTATCGATATAAACGCCAATATAATTACGCTCATACGCAAGCTCCTTGGCTGCGCTGATGAGTTTTTTTGCGTATCCTTGACGGCGATAGTTCTGCTCTACCCATAGATGGCGAATATAAAGCCAGCGCCAATGTGTTAGGCCATTAAGACCCCCAATAATACCGCCATCGTCCTGTCTAATCAAAATAGAAATATGCGCCTCTTCGCGTAAGCCATAGCTTTGCGACATTTCTGAGCCTAAGCAGTTAGCTAATTCTTGAGACTCAGCTGAGGCTACTTCTATTCTCGTCTTTTCAATTGGCTCTTTCTTGTTCATAATCACACTTATGTGTCAGAAAATTTTCTTATGGTCATTGTGCGTTTTTTTAAACATGTCGGCAATGGTGATTGCTCAGGAAGAATGTGGGCCAGTGCGCCTAACACAGGAGGATTTGAATAGCGAGCGTTTGAAGGACTATCAATCTGTTTTTGAAGCATGCACGGCGCAGGACCGCTCGCGCTTAGCTATCCGACGCATGAGGATTGATGATGAGGTATTTCTACTGACGGTAGATCCGCTGTCTCTAGAAACGGGAATAGAGCGAGAGCGATGTTTAAGCTGTGCGCAGACGCAAGAAGAAGACTATGCTTCAACTCGATTTTTCCAGGCCTTAAACATCAGCCGTCCGAAACTCTTTAACGCTGGCCTAACTCATGGCGCCGGAGAGGGTGTTTATCTCACCGGCGATCTTTGCCCCAGTGGAAAACCATTGGATCGTAATTTTATAGAAGAGGTAATTAAATTTTCTCCTGGGGCCCCGCTAGCTCTGGCTGTTTCAGGCGCCTGGTTAGCTCGTCATAAGATAGATTTCGCATGGCTTTTAGATAAAGTTCAACATCAAGAGTTGAAGATAACATGGGTGAACCATTCATACACACACCCCTATATTCCTGGGTTGCCTGATCAACAAAATTATTTGCTGAGGACAGGTGTTGATCTTGATCAGGAAATATTCGAGACAGAAAAGCAATTAATTCTTCAGGGAGCCGTTCCTTCTGTTTTTTTTCGTTTTCCTGGACTTGTTGCCGATGAGGCTTTGCAGACTAAACTGCGTGCGCACCACCTTATCGCGCTGGGGGCGGACGCCTGGCTGGTTTTAGCTCCAGCGCCCAGGCCAGGATCGATTGTGCTCGTCCATCCAAATGGCAATGAGCCCCAAGGTTTGAGGCTGTTCTCGAAATACCTGCGAGACGGCAAAATGCCTTTGCCATTTCGATCTATTAACGAAGCGCCATAAAGTTTCGATTGGCAGGCTAAAGTTCCTTTCATTGACAAGGTATCCTGCGCCTCTTATCTCTCCGACGGGAAGACCGCGCCGATCGGGTAGTCCGGGATCGGGCCATGTTATAAGCGGCTGTTTTTCCATATTAATTCATCGGTTATGCCCCACCGCTGCCAGCGGTGATTGGGCCATAATAGAAAGGTCTTTTTCATGATCGGCGCCTTGGCCAAAAAGATTTTCGGCACGGCCAATGACCGTCGGTTGAAGACTTATGCGCCGAAAGTCAAAGCAATTAATGCGCTTGAGCCTCAGCTTGAGGCGCTTAGCGATGACCAGCTTCGCGAACGTACCGAATTTTTCCGGAATGAAATCGCAGCAGGCAAAAGCTTAGATGATTTGTTGGTGCCGGCTTTCGCAACGGTACGCGAAGCCGCGAAGCGAACTTTGGGGCAGCGTCATTTCGACGTTCAGCTCATTGGCGGCATGGTTTTGCATGAAGGCGCGATCGCTGAGATGCGAACTGGCGAAGGTAAGACGCTTGTTGCAACGCTTGCCGTTTATCTTAATGCCCTTTCAGGTAAGGGCGTGCATGTTGTCACTGTTAATGATTATCTTGCTAAGCGCGACAGTGAATGGATGGGGCAAATCTATCGCTTCCTGGGACTTACTGTCGGCGTTGTTGTTCATGATGTATCAGATGAAGAACGCGCCAAGGCTTATGCATGCGATATTACCTATGGCACCAACAATGAGTATGGCTTCGATTATCTGCGTGATAATATGAAGTATGAATTCTCGCAGATGGTGCAAAGAGGGCATAATTTTGCCATTGTGGATGAGGTTGACTCTATTCTTATTGACGAGGCGCGGACGCCACTCATTATTTCAGGGCCAGTTGACGATAAATCTGACCTTTACAATATAATTGATCGACTGATCCCTAAGCTGGCTTCTGATGATTTTGAGCTTGATGAAAAGCAGCGCACCATTCATCTTACAGACGCCGGTAATGAGCATATGGAGCAGCTGCTTATTGATGTTGGGGCGTTGACTGAGGGTGCTTTGTATGAAGCGCACAATGTGACGCTTGTTCACCATATTAATCAGGCCTTGAGGGCGCATAAGTTATTTCAAAAAGATAAAGATTACATCGTTCGGAAAGATGAGGTTGTCATCATTGATGAGTTTACTGGCCGCATGATGCCAGGCAGACGTTATTCAGAAGGTCTTCATCAGGCGCTAGAAGCAAAAGAACATGTCAAAGTACAACCAGAAAACGTAACGTTAGCGTCAATTACTTTCCAAAATTATTTCCGTCTTTACGATAAGCTTGCTGGAATGACGGGAACGGCTTCGACGGAGGCCAATGAATTTGCTGAGATTTATAAGCTTGATGTCGTTGAAATTCCTACTAATCGAAATGTCCAACGCATAGACGATGACGATGAAGTTTATCGTACTTCAAAAGAAAAGCTAAAAGCAATTGAAACAGAGATCCAGGCAGCTGGCGCGCGTATGCAGCCATTGCTTGTTGGCACTACCTCTATTGAGAAATCAGAGCAGCTTGCCGAGTTTTTAGTCAGTCAAGGTTATAAAATGATTGACTTTGCCGATCCAAAAGGATTGTCGAAGCTTTATGAAGCTGCGCGCTCCGGCCGGCCTTCGAAAATGTTTGCTGTTCTTAATGCTCGTTTCCACGAACAAGAAGCTTATATCGTAGCAGAAGCAGGCGTTCCTGGCGCAATTACAATCGCGACAAATATGGCGGGACGCGGCACAGATATTCAATTGGGTGGAAATGTTGAAATGCGCGTTGCGCAGGAATGCGCCTCATTAGATGGGGAGGCGCGTTCGGTGCGAGAAAAAGAAATACGCGCTGAAATTGCTGATTTCAAGGAGAAGGCCCTCGCAGCGGGAGGTCTTTACATCATAGGCACCGAACGTCACGAAAGTCGGCGTATTGATAATCAATTAAGAGGTCGTTCGGGCCGTCAAGGCGATCCAGGCCGTTCCAAGTTCTTCTTGTCTTTGCAAGATGATTTAATGCGTATCTTTGGCTCTGAGCGACTTGATAGCATGCTTGTAAAGCTTGGTCTGGAGGACGGAGAGGCAATTGTCCACCCCTGGATTAATAAAGCAATTGAGAAGGCGCAACATAAGGTAGAGGCGCGCAATTTCGATATTCGCAAAAATATTCTTAAATTTGATAATGTGATGAATGATCAGCGTAAAGTCATGTTCGAGCGTCGACGTGAAATTATGGCTGAAGAAAGTGTCGAAGAACAAGTTTCAGATATGCGGGCTGAAGTGGTGGAATCCATTGTCTCCCGCCATATTGCGCCCGACGCCTACGCCGAAGCATGGGATGTTGCGGGTTTAGAGTCCGAGGCGCGCGATACGCTTAACCTAGACCTTCCCGTAACTCTTTGGGCGCAGGAAGAGGGGATCGCTGAGGAAGAAATTAAAGAGCGATTGCTCGAGGCGGCAGACTCAGCTTATGCAGAGCGCGTCGAGAAAAATACTGAACCAATGTCCAGATTGATTGAAAAGCAAGTAGTTTTACAGTCTCTTGACACGTTGTGGCGAGAACATCTCGTCGCCTTAGATCATCTGCGTCAGGTGATTGGCTGGCGGGGTATGGCGCAAAGAGATCCGCTTAATGAGTATAAGTCTGAGGCTTTAGAGTTATTCCGTGGGCTCATGACTCGTTGGGACGAGGCTGTCACTGCGCAGCTCATGCGTGTTGAGGTGAGTTTTGAAGCTCCCCCCTCATCCTTGCCTGACTTGCCGCCAATGGAGTTCTCTCACCCTGATCCTTTGGCGCTGACCGCAGCTGAAAATACAGATCAGACGATGCTCGCTGAATTGAATGCGCGACTGTCAGCGGCAGATTTTTCATCCCCCTATGCGGGGGCAGAGACAGCCATCGCTAGAGACGCTGCAAATCCAGCAAGCTGGGGCAAGGTCGGTCGCAACGAAGCATGTCCCTGTGGCTCAGGAAAGAAATATAAGCACTGCCATGGGCAGCTTGTTTAACTAACAACGCAGCGTAAGCCTCAGATACAGTTGAGTAGAGTTTGTGCGCTCTAAAATTTCTCTCGGCGTATTGAAGATAGGTTTGCCGCTTGCTGTTGCGCAAGGCTTTGGCGAATCCTACCGATGTCGTTAACTGCATTGCTGTCTCAGATAAGAGATACGCCATGCGTGTCGCGCCAACTAAGTTGTTGATTTTAAAAAATAAAATATTCCAGCGCTTTCGCCTCAACTTAACCGAAACTCCTTAAAGTATTGGTAAATAGGCGTTTAAAAGGCGGAGGCGGAGGAGCTTGTATGATCTCTCATGAATCAGATGAGCTCTTTTAAAAATAACAAGGCGCAAATTTTATAAGAGCGACTTCTGACAACTTCTTGCTCTATGATGCATGTTGCAAATATTTATTACGCAGTGAGGAGTATACGCGTTTGACAGTCACTAATGTCCTGACGCTTGATGGCTTGCGAATATTGCTCGAGGCTTTACGAGAAGATGGGCATGCGCTGATCGCGCCACAGTTGCAAGATGGAGTTATTGTTTACGACCAGGTTGAGGGACTTGATGCGCTGCCGCGTGGGATAAATGACTTACAAACTCCAGGTGGGTATCAAACGCTTAAAACAGAAGAGCCGTCTCTTTTTCATTATGTTGTTGGACCACATTCATGGAAAAAGTTTTTACATCTACCCAAGCTACAACTGTGGCAGGCTAAAAAACACTCAGAAGAGATCCGCATTACGTCCCCTGAGCCGCCGTCGGTCAA
>Ga0214919_10012384_pt1 | contig 10487 bp, 7 predicted proteins | sample LL1503_MetaG_FD_177994 | JGI IMG/M metagenome (GOLD analysis project Ga0214919, IMG submission 177994) | Freshwater microbial communities from Lake Lanier, Atlanta, Georgia, United States - LL-1503 | ecosystem: Environmental > Aquatic > Freshwater > Lake | place: USA: Georgia | collected 2015-03-15 | reverse complement strand
TAATAAATTAAAAACTGAATATCGAAAACTTGATCATAAAAATATAAAAAATGATATAAATGAATGTTTAAAAAAATTAAATCAAACAGATATTAAAAATTGTATGCTTCATAGTTTAAAAATAATTAATACTTATAAATAATCGTTTAACTTTAACAGTTTTATTAAATTTAAACAACCCTTCTAGAATTTTTTTATAAAGATGCGTTTAAAATTATAAGGAAAAATTTTTAAAATTATAAGGAAAAAATAGTTAAAACATTTTTCTGAAATTTTAAATATTTTTTTGAAAATAATAAAAAAATAGTTAAAATATTTTTCTGAAATTTTTGAACATTTCTTTTAAAATAATAATATTTATAATTTTTATCTAATATTATTATATATGTCATTAAATATTAAAACAATACTAAATGGTTATGGTAATAATAGTGCTATTACTGATGTACTCAAGAAATATATTATGTGTAGTGATTTTAAAAGTTTTTCAGAACTTAAACCTAAAATAAATCCATATGCCATAAAAAATAAATTATTTACTAATGATAAAAAAATATATAATACTACTCAAATCGTAAAAAGTACTAGTAATAATACTACTCCAATCGTAAAAAGTACTAGTAATAATACTACTCCAATCGTAAAAAGTACTAGTAATAATACTACTCCAATCGTAAAAAGTACTAGTATTATTACTACTCCAATCAAAAAAAATCCTAATAATTATACTAATTATTATGGAAAGATCTATAAAGTTGGTAATAAAATAGACACTATTTTTTATAAAAATTTAAAAATTAAAAATGTAACACATAAGAGTAAAGAAATAATTCATCCGTATGAAGGACCTCAAAAAATAAATTTATATAACTATGAATATACAAATAGTAATGGAAAAAAATTTAATATTGAACAAAAAAGTAATGAATTAAGATATATTACAGAACCTAAATATAGTATTGGTCAATTAATAAAATTACCAATAAAAAAAAAAAGACCAATAAAAATCTATGAAGCTAATGTTTCTAATACTGAAAATAAAATATATGGAATTGTAGAAAATAATAATGGACATGATCAGAAAGTATTAATAAGTATAATCAAAAAGAATACTAAAAAATAAAAATATAATTAAAATAAACCAGTATTTACTTAAATATAAATTCTTTACAATTATATTTAAGGTTAACTGTCTAATGATTTACTTTATTTTGTTTTTCATATTTAGCAATAAATTTATTTTTACTACTTTTTGTCCAGTAATTTAGATATTAACCTTCTATATATTTTTATAAAACAGGTTCCATTTTGAAAATCATAATTGTTATTATTTGTCGCAGTAAAGAACCTACAATATTAAATTAAAATATAGCTATATAGAACATTTATATGTTCTATATAATCTTAAAATTTTAGTAAACATTAATATTTTTGTTTGCTTTTAAGAGTTTTCATTAAGAAAAACTTTCAAGTATGAATTATAATATTGTAAACAAGTTCATTTGTGTAAACATTAATAATTGTTATTATTTTTGATTGCTGTTAAAAACTTTCATACTATAACTCATATTTGAATTATATTCTTTAATAAAATAAATATAGGTAAAAATAACCGTCAATTTTTTTATAAAAACTACTTTAAAAACAAGAGGAGGGTTCTAAAGGGAACCTAGGTTCCCTTTACCTTTACCATAAACCATCCATGATTCTTTTCACCATAAGGTATTTCATAACCAAACTTTCTATAATAATTACGTGTTCCAACACCCGCTATTACACATGTGCCATTACATCCATTTTCTCTAGATATAGATTCTGCGCAATATAATAATTGTTTACCGAATCCACAATGTTGTACGCCTTTTTTTATATTTTTATCATAAGTGCTTTTCTTATTACCATATACATGTAATTCGCGTATTTTACCCATATTACACATACTTTTTGCAAAGCAGTTATTGTAAAATTTTGATGAAATACGCAATCTTAAAAAACTATAAATAATATTTTCATAACCACATCCGTAAAAATAGCTATTTAATCCAAATAATCTAAGTATATATCTCTTTATTAGAAATAATTTATATTTCCAACACCATGTACATGTACATGATTTATGTGATAAAAAAATCTCTTTACCATCGGATGCATCATAATCTACTCGAACAATGCGCGCTTTATGAATATTTTTAATATCATATTTTACTTCCATGCTACGAATATCCTTACTATTTTCAGTTTTTTTTTCAATTTCATTGTCAAGAACTTGGCGTAGATTAGTAATTTTATTACCACCTTCAATATAATTTCCAGGGAAATCTCTTTGAACGCGATTAACACGAATCCATGGAGGTATATTTAACATTACCCATACTAACATATCTAAAAATTCTGTAAAATGTGTTTCTGCATATGGTTTATATGTTCCATTGTCATACCATTCTTTAATTTTAGTATATTCTAATACAACTGTTGGATATATCTTCCACTGATCCGCTTGATAATCAGGATTATTAATTATTTCAGTAAACATTTCTCTGTCAATTTCTGGTGTTGCACCTGGAAGATCTGGCATTAAATGTATATCGATTTTAAATCCATTGTCTTTTGCTAATTTAAGAGCGCGTTTTACTTCGAATGAATTACATTCGCGATTTACATTATCAAGAATCGCGTCATCTGTGTGTTGAACACCCATTTGAATACGAGTTACTCCATAACTTCTAAAACGACGTAATTCATATTTAGTAATTTTATCAGGACGTGTCTCAATAGTAATTCCTATAATTTTACATAATGTATCTTCATTAATTAATATTTCTTCTTCAAGTGATTTTATAGTTCTCAAATTAGTTTTATCATCAAACACTGTATTTGCAGCGTAAAATAGATTTTTAATAAAATTTTCAGAATCATTATGTTTGTAACATGAAAATGTTCCACCTAAAATAATTATTTCTACTTTATCGATATGATGTCCGTTAATAAAATATGCTATTGCTCTATCATAAAATTGTTTGTATGCATCAAAATTATTACGTTCACCGCGTTGAACAGTTGGTTCACCTCTGTAGTATGAACGACTATATTTTGGATCATTCGGACAATAATAACAGTTATATGAACATGAAAAATTATCAGGTGGCATAATAACCGAAATTACTAGTACTCCAGATTGACTTCTTATACTTTTTGTTACAAATAGATCTTCTAATAATAAATTCCTTTCAATTAAATTTTTATATGTATAAATTCTATACATATAAAATAATTGAGATTTTTTAGGATGAATTTTATGAATTTTACGTAATTTTGTAAATGCTTCATGATATTTATCTTCAGGTGTTTTACTATTATTTCCAAAAATTAATTGATATATTTTATTAAATTGTACACGAGAAAAGTCTATTTTAATTAAATCTAACATAAAGTTTGTTATTTTTTCTTTATGTATAGTTGGAATCAATGAATTTTTTTTAATTTGCATATAATTATCAGAAACAATATCTTCTAAATCATAAGAATTAAGAAAGTCATTGCAACTAACTTTTAAATTTTCAAAATTTAGAAGTTTTGACATTTTTATTATTTTAATTATATAATATAATTAAAATAAATTATTAATCAATTTTTAGAATAATTATTAATTATTATAATTCTAAAGGATTTTTTAAATGTTTTTATAAATATTAATAAATATCTTATTTAGAATTATACTTAAGGTGGAATTTAATAAATATTAACTAATTTTTTTTTCCAGTATTTTTTTTAAGTGATAGTGGTAATTTTTGTTTGTTTTCTTCTAATTTTTTTTCAGTCTTTTTTTTAAATGATAGTAGTAATTTTTGTTTGTTTTCTTCTAATGTTTTTGTGTTATCTGTTATCTGTTCTGAATCTGAAGATATAGATTCTGAAGATATAGATTCATCAGAATCATCAGATGATTCTGATGAATCAGATGATTCAGATGATTCATCAGAATCAGATGATTTTGATGTAGGTTTACCTTCATGAGTAGAAGGAGAAGTTATGAAATTATTTAATTTTGTACTAGTTTCACCTGTCGTAATTAAACTGTTATTAGTTAGATTACTAAAGCTAGTATGCATAGAAATATTATTTCCACTTAATTTTTGTAATATTTTTTCAATTAGTGATTCAATTTCTTTTTCAAAATCTTGTTTTTTTATTATATTAAGTATATTTTTTTTATTCTCTTTAAATAAATTATTAGTTTCATTTTCTAATGAAGTAAAAATACTAATTAATTCATCGAAATTGTTATAATGTTTTCTTCCGTTTTGCGTAAATTGTTCAAGGCATTGAATTAGCATTTTGTATAAGTTTTCTATATCTCTTATTGAATTATCAATTTTATGAGTTATTTTATTTTTATAATTATTAATAGCAATATTTATTTTTATATTTAAATTATCTAATATATAATATATTTCATTAATTTTTTTATCAATTGTTTTATAATTTGTTTCATCAATTGTTTCATAATTTGTTTCATCAATTGTTTTTTTATCAATTGTTTTTTTATCATTTGTGTTTTTTTTATAACTAAATTTTTTGTAGTTATTTATTGTAGTATTAATATCGATTTTAAATTTATCAATATAATTAGTACAAGAATTAATTATCTTTTTATATTGGTATAATTTATTAATTAATTTTGCATCATTTAATTTATTAATACTATTTAAATTAATATTTTCTGTATTTTTTTCTAATTTTTTTTTATAATATGATAATATTTTATTATAAGAAATTTTAAATAATTTTTTAAATTCTTCATTTTTAATTTTTTCTAAAGATTCTTTTAATATATTATATTTATTTATTAACTCCCTTATTTTAAGTATATTTTCTTCTATTATTGGAATTAACACTAAATATCTAGATTGTAATATAAGTATATCTTTTGTAATTAATGCATTCTTTGATTTATACTCTTTTATTTTATCAAGTTTATTTTTTAAATCTATATAAAAAATATTTTTTTTAATAATCTCTTTCTTTAATTCTTCAATTTTAGTTGTAACTATTTTCAAATAATTATTAAATAAATTATATTTATCTTCAAAATAATTTTTAAATTTTTGTATTATATTATCATTGTTATTAATATTAATAATTAATAAATTTTCACCAAATTTTTTTATTTCTTCATCTAATTTACTAAAATATAAATCAAAATTTGTATCTAATTTTAATAAATTTTCACTTTTTTCAAATTTTTCAATATTTTTTATATTTATATTTTTAATTATTGATTTAACATTTTTTGTTTCTCTTTTTTTTAAAACTTCATTATTGTTTTTACTCATCCTTTATAATAAAAAAGAAAAAAATTTTTATAAAATAGAAAATAATTATTAAATATATCTTTATTTAAAATAATTATTCTTAATAATTATTAGAATACAATATGCCAGGAGGTATAATGCAATTAATATTTCAGGGTGCACAAGATATTTATTTATCAGGTAATCCGACAATGACATTTTTTAAAACAGTATATAAACGATATACTCAATTTGGAACTGAATATATTAGTCTTCCATTTGATCAAATCCCAACATTTACTCCTACACAAATGACAAAAGCAACATGTAAAATAAATAGAAACGCAGATTTATTATATGACACATATTTAACATATGATCTTCCAGCGATATATACAAATAATATGATTCCGTTTGGATGGGTTGAAGAATTAGGTACACATATAATTCAAGAGATTTCCATACGTGTAGATGGATCTCTTATAGATATGCAACGAGGCGATTTTATGAAAATATATTCAGATTTATATTTTAGCGGTACTAAAAAACTACAATGGTTGCGGTGCATTGGAGGAGAATCATATATGTTAAATAGTAGTCAAAATTTAAGTAATGATATTAATACTCAAAATATTGCAATTAATGCTCGTCGGTTATATATTCCGTTATTATTCTGGTATTGTCTAAATAGCGGCTTGTCAATTCCACTTATCGCACTTCAATATAATGAATTATATATTGATTGTACATTTTCACCGTTAAATGAACTTATAAGAATTGGTAATCCACCAGTATCACCAAAACAATTATTTGGAGATTATCAAAATAGTGATTTTAATATTTCTATACGTAATTATTTCTTAGCACGCGGATTTGATCAAACAAATGTTTTCTATTATTTTACTCAAAATAATTGGCGAAGTAATACAAATCTTTTATGTAATTATGTTTATTTAGGAGACGATGAACGTAAAATGTTTGCACAAACATCTCATGAATATTTAATTACACAAGTTCAATTTAATTTGTTTCAAGGATTAAAAGCAGGTCCAAATTATTTAGAAACAACATTTTCTCATCCAGTTAAGGAAATCATATGGGTATTAACAATGGATAATTTAGATCAATATAATGATTGGTATAATTTTACAGGACTTCAAGAAAATAGAAGTTTTGAATATTGGCAGTCACAATTAAAATATTATAATTTACAACATTTCAATGAACCATTATTAGGTTATATTAAGGAAAGTTTTACAACATTTGTAAATAATGTAAAAGCACAATCAGTTGATAAAATAACACCTGAACAAACACAAACATATTTTGGAGATTATTATAATATAATGGAATCTGCACAACCAGTATTTAATAATAATGATCGAATGGAAATACAAGAACATGATTTTTTTCAAAATTTACAAATATTCAAATATCACAGTGGTCTTTCGCAAAATGGTATATATGTATTATCTTTTGCATTAAAACCAGAAGACAATCAGCCATCTGGAACGCAAAATTTTTCAAGGTTGGATTATCAAGAATTTAGAATAAACATATTTAATACATATCCAATAGAACAAAAATTTAATTGTTATATGTATGCAATAAATTATAATATTTTTAGAATTATTGGAGGAATGGGAAGTACTGTTTTCAGTAATTAATAAAATAAAACTTAGGTTATTATTAACCTTAAAAGTTAATAATATATTTTACAGTATCTTTTCTAACATTTTCTTCTTAAAATTAGTTTTTAAGAATACTAAATAATATTAAATATATAAAGAAGATAATCAATATAAAATATTAAGTAAAATCCAATTTATATGTATATTATTACTTATTTTCTCAATAGTGATGAACTTTCACTAACGTTCCAGTTTTTTCTATATTAATATTAAAAATTGAATTATTTTTTATATAATTTTTATATAAAAAAGATATGATAATATTATTTAATACATATGAATGAACATATAGACAAACATATTTGTTTTAAAAGACGAAAACGATCTTATTCAAATGAAACATTATTAGAATATTCTGATACAGATTCTGATGAAATTCTTTTTGATCCAAAAAAAAGACTGAATTCAATAGATTTTAAAGGAATTAATATTCAAGAAAATAATAAAAATGAGAATGAGAATGATTTGGTAGATTTATTGAATAATATTAATAAATTAAATATTGATTCTAATAAAGATTTATTTACAAAAATTTTAAAAAAAATAAATGATTTAGAAAAAAAAGTTGAAACACTTTTTATGGTAAATGTAAAAATTGATACGTTAAAAAAAGATATAGATAAAATTTTAGTTGAAAAAGATTATGTAATTGAAAATTTGAAATATGAAATAACTGATTTAAAAGACCAATTAAAAGATACTAAATATGATATTGATTCAATAACACATAAAAATGAAGATAGTTATTATTCATAAAATTTTTAATTTAAATTATAATAATTTATTAAAATATAAATTATTTTTTTCTCTATAGTTTAATTAAATAAAAATCTTTTATATTTATATAATAAATGGATTCATCCTCAAATATTAGTTTTAGTTTTGAATATGCAGTATCAGTTTTAGTTGTAATTATTGTATGTAATTTATTAGTTAAATCATCTCCACAAATGAATACATTGGTCGTTATTGTTGCAGGTTTATTAATTGGTTATATTGTATTATATATAATGAATAATTTTTTCCCATATATAAATCAATTAGCAAATAGTATTTATCAATATTATGCTTATCAAGTAACAAATAATTATACATCAATGGGTTATATGCACATATGGCCTCCAATATTAGCAGTATTAGTAATATTTATTATATTACTGTATAATAGACAACTCGGATAAGTATATTTATTTTAAAATATTTTAAATTATATTTTTTAAAATATATATTTTAAAAAATTGACAGTTATTTTATTCTATATTTTATTTGTTAAACCTTATAATAAAAAGAAGCATATATAAATATACTTCTACATGACGAAAATGGACATCTACACAATGATGCTTTCAATTTCTCCGCAGCTTCAAATTCTCTTTATGAGAATATTCGTTACCGTCCTGAAATTCAGGACAAGGTAAAATTCGCTAAAAAAAGCGATAGACACAACTTTCGTGTTGAATTTATTCGACCCGAAGGATGTGTCCATGGGATCTATGGAATGTCCATAGCGTATCCCTCCGATGCGATGGGTAATCGTGGTTCCAAGTATGGTGAAGGTTTCCCTTCTACTATTGAAACTGCGATTTTGGGTGAAATACCTCAAAACTCAGATATCTTCCATGCAAATCTCATCAATGATGAGATTTGTGGCTATTTCGATGTTTGTCGTTTTTACGACAATGATATCGAGGGTCTAGTTGAAGAGATAGTTCGTATTTCGAATTATCTCTCATCTTGTAGAAGATGAACCAGACCAGGTTGTAGCAGAAGATATCTAGGTATAATCGTAATTATAATTAAATAATTGATTTCTATTAACTCCATTAACTCCATTAACTCCATATAAATTAAAATTATCAATATTTTCATAACATTCATACATTAAATGCTCAGAATTAAATGGAATAAAATTATTTATATAAGTCAATATTTTAAGTATACCATTTTTAGAAACAATATGTGCACATAAACTATCAAAAAAATATTTTTTAAGATTATAATAAAAAGAATTATGTTGATTTATTATTTTATAAGGATTTTTTTGAGATTCATATAATAAACAAACGTCATAATTTTCAGGTAAATATAATATATGATTTAATAAATTATTAAATGATGATATAAAATCTGAATTATCATTAATAATTAAATAATTTTTTTCAGGAAATAGTTCATTATCTAATAATTCTTCATATAATTTTATTTGATTCCATTCATAATATAATTTATTTATATCTAATTTTCTAGATAGATTACAATATTTAATAGAATCTTCATGTATTAATCTTTTTTCAAATTCTGATCCAATTATATTTTGTATAATTATATTTTCTTTATTTATTTTATTAAATATATTAATATTAAAACCTAATTCTTTTAATGTATTAATAAATGGAATTATTTTATAATTTAATATGTTTTCTGTTTGTAATATATAAATTTTAATATTTTTTGTTAATTCATTTAAGTTATTTTTAAATAAATCTTTAGTTATAATTCTTTCAACAGTTGGAAAAAAATTATAATAATTTAATATTTTATATTTTTCTTTTCTAATTATATTTATTCTTTCACTCCATAAATCATTGTTAATAGCGTTCTTTATTATATTATAAGATTCATCAAAATTATCTAAATTTAATTGTATATACGCTCTTTTATCAATATAATCAGATACATTTGGTGCTCCCCAATAAAAGCATAAACATTCACTTATTATAGGTTCCCATAATTTTTCTGTAATATAATTATGTTCACTATTATTTTCTGCCATAAAATAATATTTATATGGTAATAATCCTTCATTTTTCTTGTCAACATCTAATGATTTCATATAATTTTTAAAACCAAGTTTATTATCATTACCATAAATATCAATTTTAATAATTAAATCATTTTTATTTTCTAAAAATTTTAAAAAGTCAACTCTTTTAATATGTCCTGGATCATAATATTTAGAACTACATATTGTAGAAATATGATTACATGTTTTTATTATATCTTCTGTCATAAATTGTTTATAAGTCATATTTAACTGCCACATACAATTATTGTAATATTTTTTATGAGTTCTTACTTGTAAAAATTTAGATTCATCTGGATTACTCCATACTCCCCATGTTTTAACACCCCAATTTTGATATTCATTATTGCATTGTGGTTCCATTTGAAATATAATTGTCTTATCTTCAATATATTTTTCATTTTCATTATATGGTTTATTAATTATTATATAATAATCAATATTATTATCTTCATGTGTAATTCTTATATTATTCCATGTAAAATCACCTTTTGATAAAATATTCCATTCTTTGCATAATTTTTCAGAAGTACACCAATTACATAACATTTTTATATTTATTATTTTATTTAGATTTATGAAAATACCATGATTATCTTTTTCAAACCATTCAAGAAAATTTAAATTTTTTAGATCTATTTTATTTTTAAAATAACCTAATGTATTAAAACCTGCAATATTTATATCGTTTTTAGATATATT
>Ga0214919_10012383_pt1 | contig 10488 bp, 5 predicted proteins | sample LL1503_MetaG_FD_177994 | JGI IMG/M metagenome (GOLD analysis project Ga0214919, IMG submission 177994) | Freshwater microbial communities from Lake Lanier, Atlanta, Georgia, United States - LL-1503 | ecosystem: Environmental > Aquatic > Freshwater > Lake | place: USA: Georgia | collected 2015-03-15 | reverse complement strand
ATTTCCTCAAGCACTGCTTCTCCGGCGGGGAGGCTAAATCCGAAGAAGCAGTGCTTGAGGAAATTCGCGAAATCGCAAAAGGTGGCGGAAATGGATCAATCATTGGAAGAAATGCTTTTCAAAGAACGAAATCCGATGCCATTTCATTGCTAAACAAAATCTGTGGGGTTTATAAGTAGATAATTAAAAAATTCTTAAGGTGGGGGTAAACTCCCACACAAACCGCGTGCAAATTGCACATAAATTTCTTAATCAATCTCTTCCAAAACCATTTCGTAAGCTTCAACAGGGTTTTGGCTTTGGGTGATTGGTCTTCCGATTACAATAATACTGGAACCTTCCGCAAAAGCTTGCTTTGGCGTTGCAATTCGAACTTGGTCATCTTTTGTTTCGTACCAGCTTGGGCGAATTCCGGGTGTAATGATAATCGGTTTTTCGCCAAATTTTTCACGCACAAACTTAACTTCCATCGCAGAGCAAACAATTCCATCTGCATCGGAATCAAATGCAACTTGTGCAAGGTCAAGAACCTCTTGAATTGAAGATTTCTGGCTTGTCAATTTTGTTACACAAGTAATTTTGACATGCGAATTTGAATCATTTCGCCCCTTCACGGCCGCCTCAATCATATCCCCTTCCCCACTTGCGTGAATTGTGAGCAATTTCACATTTTTAATTGAACAAGCACTTTTCACAGCGTGGTAAACCGTGTTTGGGATATCGTGAAATTTAAGGTCAAGAAATACATCGTGATTCAATTCCGCAATTCCTTTTGAACCGAATTTCGTGAAATATTCAAGCCCAATTTTAAACATAACATTTTTTGGGAATTGAGAAGTGAATTTGAGTAATTCAAAATCGTTGTCGCTTTTGTCGATTGCTATGCAAATTATTTTCATTTTATTAACCATAGTTCTGTAAAGCCAAAGCGTGTGATTGGTGAAATGTCAAGCATATTTGCAATACTTCATTCACAATATACTATTCTTCTGTGTCAACTACATCTTCTTCAACTTCTTGAACAACGGGCTTTATTGGTTTTGGTTTTTGGTCTTCTCTGAATTTTTCAGCAATACCTTCGTTTGCCGTGTAAAGTTTTTGTGCATAATAAAGCACTTTTCGTGAAAAAGGCAATGCACACGAAGCCCCATATCCACCATTTTGGTAAATTGTAGCAATGGCAAATTTTGGTGCATGAAATGGTGCAAATCCAACAAAAAGCCCGTGGGGTTTTTCCTCCAAAACTGTATATGCCGTTCCAAGTTTAACATATTTTGAAACAACTTGTGCCGTTCCTGTTTTTCCTGCAAATTCAAAAGCAGCTTCGGCAATTCTTCCAGAATAAGATGTTCCACCTGGTGTGTTTGAAGCATTCCAAAGGCCATTTCTTAAAACACCAAGACCTTCCATGCTTAAGTTTAAAGCATCAAAATTATTTTGAGTAACCTGCATTGTTGGAATAACTTTTTTTCCCGATGCAATGCGGGCGATCATTGTTGAAAGTTGAAGTGTTGTGCAAGTAACAGAACCCTGACCAATAATTGTGTTAATCAAATCTCCCTTGTACCAACCTCTTTTAATTTTATGTGCCCATTTTTCGTCAGGAATCAAACCCTTTGCTTGGCTGTAAAACGGCAAACCTTTGTGAATTTGGTTTAAGCCAAGTTCAGTACCCGCTTCTTGAATATCATTGGAATTTATGTAATCGGCAAGATTATAAAAGTAAACATTACAAGACATCCGAATCGCGTTATGAAAATCAATCCTTCCATGTCCATTTGGCTTCCAACAACGAAATGTATGCGAACCAGCTTTGTGGCTTCCACTGCAATGAAATGTTTTTGAAGGGTCAAAACCCCGTTCAAGTGCCGCCATTGCAACAATAATTTTAAAAGTTGAACCGGGGGCATATTGTGCTTGATACGCCCTGTTAAACATCGGGTTTCTTGGATCTTTAATAATTGTGTTCCATTCTTCCTGTGAAATTTTCTGTGAAAGTTTTTCTGCATTAAATGTGGGGGAAGAAACAATTCCTAAAATTCCACCCGTAGTAATATCAATAACCGTTGAAGACATTGTGTTATCAAGGGCAAGTTCACCCATAAATTCTTGAATTCTTGAATCGATTGAAAGCTTGATATCCGTGCCATCTTTTGGTTCAACGGTTGCAAGTTCGCGAATATTATGCCCAAACGCATTTGTTTCAATTGTTCTGTAACCATACTCCCCTGTAATTTCAGTGTTGAAGTAACGCTCCAAACCTGTTGCACCAATTTTGATATCAGGGTGTTTGCTTATCCCTGAATTCAAGTCATCCATTGTTGGCGTTCTTACATATCCAATAATATTAGAATAAGCAGTTGGGTTTTTGTAATACCTTGCAACGCCTTCCATTGAATAAATACCTGGTAAATCTGAAAGGTTCAGCTCAATATCCGTCAATTGCTTTTGCGTTAAGAACTCATAAATAACAAATTCCTCAAAGTGAGTCTTCCTGTATTGCCTTAAAATAAACTCCTGATTTTCAACTGGAACTTGTAGAATTTCCAAAGTTTTTGTGACTGTTTCAAAATCTTTCTTCCTGCCCTTATGAATTACACGCCAATACTTTGAATTATAGGCAATTTTTTCGCCGTTACAGTCAAGAACTAAGCCCCTTCGTGCAGGAATTATGAATTTTTTCGTAAAGTTGTTTGTTGATTTATCCAAATATTTCCTGTGTGCAAACACTTGTAAATAAAATAATCTTCCAAAAATAATAATAAACGCCGCAAGTTTTAAAACCGCAACAACAAAAGCTCTTCTGGAAAATGTTCCAGTTTTTTTTGCATCAAGAGACATAAAAACAAAGTTTGACAATTTCAAGTTTAAGATTATTCAAAAATAAAATGCAAGTATTGTTTTCATGTGCAATTAAAATGCGAATCCACCAAATGGAAATTAAACTACGAAGCGAAAAAAATCAATCAACAATTTGCTCATTTTCTTGAAATTAATCAAATATCATTCGAAAAATCAGACATCATCAATTCCGCAATTGCCTTGGAACAATTCCTCTACGCAACATTTGCAATCTCGCACAATCTTCCAAAATGCGATGAACGAATTGTTGAAATAAAAAAAAATCTTATTCAAAAAACCGTTTTTCAGAAATATAAAAACTCCCAAGTTCCAAATTCATGGGAAAGTGAGTATCATTTTACCACCCAAACAGCATTCATTGAGGAAGCACAAAATGAAAAAAACTGGGAAAATCTTGAAAAATATTGTGCATTTGCAATTTTCACGCACAAAGGAATTTTAAAACACAAAAACGATTCCATATTCCACCTTCCAAAGAATGTGAATCAAAAAAATGATTTTCTTGAAGTTCAAAACAATTGCGTGAAATCAAAGGAAATAACGGAGCGAAACGGTTTCAACTTAAGCGACACTTTACCGCAAAAAGAAAGCATTGACTGGAATTTGGGATATTGCCTTTATTGTCATAATCGTGGGAAAGATTCCTGTTCCAAAGGTTTAAGTACTGGCTTGAATACCAGATTGAATGACGAAAAACAAGGCTGCCCTTTAAAGCAAGATATTTCTGAATCAATATTTTTAAAGCGGCAGAATTTTCACATTGCTTCCCTTGCGGTAATTATGAAGGAAAATCCACTTTGCATTTTGACGGGTCGCCGTATTTGCCAAAATTGTGAAGAGGCTTGCATTTTTCAAAAACAAGAGGCAGTTGATATTCAATCCATTGAAACGCAAATTCTTATTGATGTCCTTTCAATGGAATTTGGAATTGAAATTTACAACCTTCTTTTGCAATGGAATCCACTTTGTACTGTAGTTGATGAAAATTTTGCCGGCAAAACTGTTATGGTGGCGGGGCTTGGTCCTGCAGGGTTGTTTGCCACGCACTTGTTTTCAAAATACGGTGCAAAGGTTTTGGGAATTGATGCTCTCAACATTGAAATTTCTGCAAAAATTCAAGACATTTCGCAAAATATTATTCAAAATTCAGCAGAAATTCTTCATGAATCCCTTGAATCAAGAACTCCCTCTAACATTGGCGGAGTTATGGAATACGGCATAACTTCCAGATGGAACAAGAACTTTCTAGATGTCCTAATCGGGTTGATTCTTCGCAGGCAAAATGTTGAATTTCAAGGCAGTACAAGGGTTGGATCTCTGCTTAATTACGAAGATATTTTCCACCGTTTTCAGTTCAATCACCTTGCCTTATGCATTGGAAGCGCAACACCACAAGTTCCAAAAATTAAGGGAATTTTCAGCAAACATTCCCTTACAAAGGGCGTTGTTATGGCATCGGATTTTCTGATGTCCCTTCACATAAATCGCCAGAGTAATTTTCTTGAAACAATTGTAAATTCGCCCGTATACATTCTTGGATGTGGATTAACAGCAATTGACGTTGCCTGTGAAGTGCGGGAATTGCTCAAAAAATTTAGCAAAAAGGTTGATGTCAAAATTCTGTATTATCAAGGTTTCACAAAATCATCATCGTATAAAATTAACCACTTTGAATTTAAGAAAGCTCTGGAACAAGGTGTTGAAATTATTCAAAATGTGGAAATTGCGGAAATAAAAAAAAATAACGAACAAATTTCCCAAATTGTTCTAACTTCTGGCGAAGTTCTCGAATGCAAGCTTTTAATAATTGCCATTGGAACAAAGCCAAACATTTCACACGCAAGTGATTTTATTGGGAAAAATGATATTTCTTTTTTTGGAGACTGCAACCCACAATACACCGGAAGCGTTGTGAATGCTCTTGCATCAGTAGAAAACGAAATTCATAATTCAATTGAAAAAATAAAAAAAAATAAAAATATTACTCAAAACTACGATGAAATTTTCGCACGCAAACTTTCAATCATGGAAGCAGGAAATAACTTATTTGAAATAAAACTTCACGCACCGTTTTTTGCAAAAAAAGCAAAAGCGGGAAATGTTTTGAAGTTTCAGGTTTTCGGGAAGGAATCAATTGCCATAACAATTGCAAAAATTGAAAAAGAAACTTTAATTCTCTACCTTGAAAATTCCAATATAGAAACCTCAAGCCTCACTCAATCCATTTTAAGTGAAACAAAAGTTCACATTAACGGAATTAACTGTTCGTCATTTCCTGAAATTCCACGAAATTGCACAATTGTTGCTTGCGAAAAAGCACGACTTGTTTTTGGCGAAATTTTCAAAAACCATAAAATAATCACCCCGCAAGAATTCATTGAGTGTTCTACTGTACTAGCACACTATAACAAAAATAAAAAAACGGAAAACTTTTTCATAGCAACCCACCCAAATTCTCTTCCGGATGTTTCAAACTACACGCAGAATAACAGCAATGGAAGCGTGTTTTTGTATCAAAAAATGAACTGTATGCTTGGTGGAATTTGCGGAAGGTGTATTAAACCCGATGGCACTTACGCCTGCGTTGATAACATTACGAAATTATAACTCACTAAATAACAAACGATGCCACCCTTCTTGAAACTTCACTAGAATCAAACTCTTCGTGTGATTTCGTTCGAACAATTACGCGAGTTTTGTAAACTTTCCAGTTGGATTCCTCGGAGAAATCGTATTTACGAATTGAGTATTCGTCTTTTTTGTGAATGCGTTTATCGGTGTACCATATCGGTTTTTTTGTGCGTTCGTGAATTTCAATATCAAAAATCGTCAGAAATTCAGTTTTGGCAAAAGCATTTGAAAACCCAATGTTCAAACCCGCACCAACAGCCATTCCAATTGGTGCACCAACAATTGGCATTCCGCTTGCAGCACCAATTGCAAAACCCACAATCATTCCGGATGGATCCTCAATTAATTGGTCAATCGTCGTTTTTTTGTATTCCTCCCTCTCTTTTTCAGGCTTTGGAAATTGTTCAATATTTTCAAACGATGTTTGGTCTTGAATAATTTTTTCGTAATTTTTCGAAATAATTTTCCCGTGGAATTTCGTTTTCACTTTTAGCAAAACATTTGCACCGGCGTAATTTTGTGAAACTTTCACGCCTTCGTTTTGCAGTTCCCTAAGTAAAACATTTCGAAATTGTGGAATTGTGCCATCAATGTTTAGAAAAACGGTTTTGTCTGGTGTATCAAGAAAAATTGATTGAGTTGTCGTTATTGCATTAACATGCCTTTCTTGTGACACATACCCACACGAACCCAACAAAATAACAGCGATGGATATTCTAACGATTTGCAAAGTGTTCATCAATTTTTTTACCAATAATTTTCACGAAATGATCAAACTCCACATTCACAAGCCCGTTACTTGCAACATTTAAAAGGGAAAGAGTTGTATTATTCCAAGTATGTGGAATCACATTCAATTCAAGAATTTTACCCTTAATTCCCATAATTGTAAGGGAAATGCCATCAATTGCAATTGAACCTTTTTTAATTAAAAACTTCTTGCCCGCATTTGAAACTTCAATCGTCACTTTGTAAGTATTCTGCGAATTTTCAATTGAAACAACTTTGGAAACTTCATCAATATGACCAAGAATAATATGTCCCCCAAGTGGCGTTGAAGCAAGCATTGCGGTTTCAATATTTACGCGGTCGTTATTGGAGAGCATCATCAAAGTTGTTTGCTTTAAAGTTTCCATTGAAACATAAAACGAAAGTTCGTTTCCTTCAATTTTTATGACAGTTAAACAACAGCCGTTTATGGCGATGGAGTCTCCTATTTTAACATTTTCAACTTTTGCAAAGCGAATTTTAAGGGTTTTGCCGTCCTGTGTTTGAGTGTTGCTCACAACAAACGCAGTTTGCTGAATTATGCCTGTAAACATTGATCATTTTTACTTATCCAGCACAATAATTCCCAAGAAAAGATTTGTCAACGATAATTTCACTTGACAAATCAATTTCCAAGGGTTTAGATTGGTGTAATGCACTCGTAGCTTAATCGGATAGAGCACTTGACTACGAATCAAGAGGTTGGGGGTTCGATTCCCTCCGAGTGCACCACTCTATTGTTGGGAACAATTATTTCCTGTTTGTACATTATTTGAATTATCATTTTCTTTCACTTATTATAAAAAATATTACTCTGATTATTTTTCGAGTTTTGTAGAAAATGAGTAGAATTAAATTTTTGTTTCTGATTCTTCTCTTGTGAACTAAAATTATTATCGGCATATTCCAATACACAACTTTGGTTAGATTCCGTGTCCAAATTATCCAATACAACACTTTGTTGAGATTGTAGTTCAAGTGGATTATCATTAATTAATGATTGTATATTTTGTTTAAGACGATAGTCATCATGCGAATTATTCAATTTATTCTTATCCGATTGATGATAATACGATTGACCCTCATCATACACTGATTCATTAAATTGATTATACGATTGACCCTCATCATACACTGCATCATTCTTAATCGCATCTTCTACTGGTTCTTGCTCACCACCGCCAAACATGTATTGACTAATCGGTTCAATAACCGATTTACTAATCGGTTCAATAACCGATTTATGAAACGATTTACCAACTCCAACAAGTTGCTCAAGCAAATTTGGTTCTTGATCTTGGTTTTCATTATCTATTCCCTGATGATTTTGCTGTACATTCTGGAAAAAGTTTTGTTGTGGGTTTATTTCATCATCCATTTCCTCAATTGATACTGCTTTATGATATTGCTGAGTTTTGTTATTTGCTTTATGATATTGCTGAGTTTTGTTATTATATTGATTAAATGAATTTTGCTTGCTGTCTATCTTTTCCTCCAAATCTTCAAGCATTTGGTGAGTTAAAATATCTTGATTGTTATTGACTGAGGGTTTGTGATTAGCAGTCAAATAGTTATAGTCATCTATGAGCGGCTGTGGGAAGAGCCGGTTGACTTCTTGTTTTTTTTCGACAGCCTTACCCGCCCCATTATATTTTTGATTATGTTCAAGAGCAGCATCATTCCATATCTTTTCCATGTTATTCGCTAAATAATTTTTGTTATTTTTTAGACTCTTCGTTCTTCTTCCTGCAGCGTTTTTAGAATGATTACCGTATTTACCATTTGGCAGCCGACTATCCGAATGTGTATCATCTATTACCTTGTTTATCATTTGAATATACGCTGAAATAGTCGATAATATTGGTCTGTGATCAGGATTCTGGTGCTTCTTATGATTGTGATTGCCATAATATCCATTGTCTTGAGCAAATTTGATCATACCAGCCACTTCTTTGCCTGTTACTTTTGTTGAATCTGCAAGCCTTGAATCCAATGATAAGAGTACCTCACACATTTTTGCCGTGTATTCGTCACTAGCATCTCCTTCTCCATAACGCTTGATATTGTTTAGTTCTTCAGCGTGCGTTGCGATACAATCCATGATCGCATTCTTTCTGATACGCTTAGCTTCAATAAGTAATGCTTCAAGTTCATCTTTATTAAGTAATTCTTCAATGTCGTCGGCGTTATTTTCTGAATTTCTCAGCAATTGCGTTATCTCCCTAATCTTATTTTCGATATCTAATATCATTTGTCTTTTTTTTTTCTTGGCATCACTTTGGTTTTCGATGATTTGACTTTTGAATTTAGGACTATAATCTTGCTGTAATTTTTGTTGCTGTTTATGATGTAAAGCGCCAAATTCTTGTGTTATGTAATTATAATTGTCCTGGTTTTCTTTGAGTGTATCATGATAAGATTGAGACTGTTCATCAGTCAGATTCGGGTTGCTTTTCGTCTGTTTTTCAACCACAATAGCATTTTTTAGAGCTGCTGGCTGTTGTGCTTTATATTTTTCACATGCCTCAGACCACTGTGCTAAAGTACGATGATCATTAGTTTTTGGATTTAAATTATTGTTATTTATGAGGTTTACTAAATCTGATTTAAGGTTTGCATATTTTCGAAATATTGATACCTCATGAGTAAATGCTCTTTCTGGAACACCATTAACTATGTCGCTTAATGTGAAATAACTCGGCTGGCTGAGTCTCTCTGTAATAACATTATTGTTATGGCTATATTCATTAATAAAATCATCATATTCTTGCTTTAATCGTTCTTTCTGAACATCATTTAAAGCGTCAAATGTTTGTTTTAGATGTCCAAATGTGGTATTGTGTGCTATGATTGCTGTACGATACTTTTTAAACGCTTTGTCTGTCGGCCCAAAACATTTTTTGAATTCTTTGATATATTCGTTGTATTCGTTAATAGAATGTTCAATATCATTAGAAATATATTTTAAACGTTTCGTTTCTTCAACAAGCGAATTTTTGAATTTTTGAAAGTCTAATGCTGTCATTTCAACATTTTGGACTTGTGCTGGTGCTGGATTTAGTTGAGCTGCTGGCTGTTGTGCTTTATATTTTTCACATGCCTCAGACCACTGTGCTAAAGTACGATGATCATTAGTTTTTGGATTTAAATTATTGTTCTTTACGAGGTTTGCTAAATCTGATTTAAGGTTGCTATATAATGGATAAAGTCTTAATACCTCAGCATCAAATGCTTTTAATGTATTATCAGAGCCAGGGCTCAATATGTCTTGTAATGTGAAATGAGTCTGGCCGAGTCTCTCTTTAATAATATCTTGGTTAGATTTAAATTGTGTAGTAAAAGCATCATATTCTTCCTGTAATGCTTTTTTCTGCGTATTATTTAAATGCGTATTATTTAAATATTTAAATTGTTCTTGTGCTTTGTCAAATATGAAATTTCTGTCTTTGAGTGTTTTATTATACTTTTCAACCATAAAGTGTGGCGGCCCAGCATGTTTATTTTTCATACTTAATATAGTATCATTAGAAGATTCTATGAAAGTATTCGTATGGTTAAAAAGCCATTTTCGAAAGTCTAATGCTATCATTTCAACATTTTGGACTTGTGCTGGTGCTGGATTTAGTTGAGCTGGTGCCTTTTGTAGAACTGGGTTATATTGTTTAACTACATTAATCCACCGTGCTAAAGTAAGTTTCTCATAATTTAGAGCTAGATTGAAATTATTGTTATTTACGATGTTTGCTAGGTTTGCTAAATCTGATTGAAGGTTTTCATATCCTTGAATTTTTGATACATAATAAGCAAAAAATTCTTTTTCTATATCACCATTAGGGTTAACTATTTCTTGTAATGTGAACTGAGTCCTCTGGAAGAGTCTCTTGTTAATAGCTTCTCTGATACGTGTAGTTTCTGCAATAAAATCATCACGAAGTGACCTTAATGCTTCTTGCTGCTCAGGACTTAAAGTGTCAAATTTGCTTGTCATAATGGAAAATTCGTCCTTGCGCATTTTGAGTTGTTTAAAATCTCTCTTCGGATCAAAATCTTTCTTCGGATCAGAATTTTGTGTTATCTGTTTTTCAATAATATCAGAAACCCGTTTGCACTCTGTCGCTGCTTCAACAAGCAATGTTTTTAATTCTTTCAAAGCGTTGTCTGGTGATTTACGAAGGCTCTCTTTGAATCCGTTCAATTCTGCCAAATATCCTTTTGATAATTGCACCT
>Ga0214919_10012381_pt1 | contig 10490 bp, 22 predicted proteins | sample LL1503_MetaG_FD_177994 | JGI IMG/M metagenome (GOLD analysis project Ga0214919, IMG submission 177994) | Freshwater microbial communities from Lake Lanier, Atlanta, Georgia, United States - LL-1503 | ecosystem: Environmental > Aquatic > Freshwater > Lake | place: USA: Georgia | collected... | reverse complement strand
GTCAGCGTCCTTGTAACCAAGTTCGATGAGTCGACGTTGCAGATGATGTACTGTCAATGACTTGCGTGCATAGACATTTTTGTATACACAGTTAGCGAGTATGACATCATCGATGTCTTCTCCACTGACTGCTTGGCTAACCTGTGGCTGCTGTACAACTACAGGCTCAGGCATAGGCTCAGGCATAGGCTCCTCAGCAATTACTTGCTCAGGCTCTACGTCAGGAGCTTGTACTTCTTCTTCGGCTACCTCTACAGCTTCATCAACGGTCACAGCTTCATCAGCTACAGCTTCGATGTCACCCGCATGTTCAATATTCGTTTCTTCAGTCATGTGAATACTATATTCCTATCGTAGGTTTATGATTTAGGGAAATTGCTTAGCAAACGGGTTACCGCAAGCTCAGCCGTAGATCCATCATAGGCGTTAGGGCCTAAGCCCCATGATGACCAGTCCGTACCTCCTTGGGTCATGTAGTACACAACCTGTACGTTAGTAACTGGGTCAAATAGCTCGTTTGGTTTTAGCATACCGAACTTCTCATTGAATAGAGCAAGACGGTCCGTACCCAGGCTACCAATCATGTTGATTTGGAATAGCCCGTATGAGTTATCGCCTGTGCTTATTGTATTGTTATGCGATGTTGGGTGGCCACGTGATTCCTTCATGGCAACTGCCCAGGCAACCCGTAAAGCTTTGCCTTTGAATCCTACCGTAGACAGGAGCTCGATAAGCTCGTCATTAGTAAGAGTCTTTGCACCTCTGAACTTGTCTAGAGGATCTACTACTGCCGCTGTCTTAGCAGCCACGAGAGTAGTTTGTCTTTCAGTTGCGCTAGCAGCGACAGTAGCTACTGTTGCAACACCAATTGTTAGAGCCGTAATATAGGCTACGGTCGACATTGCTATTCCACGTAATGTGAGTTTTTGCAACGCTAGTTCGCCTCCTTAGGTCGGGGATGGGACACCTCAATACCACCGCATTGAGCTTCTTGCTACCACTGCGCTTCTCAAGCTTACGCTTGTCCTCTACCGCTTGCGCAGGGTCGGAGATAAGAAGGGATAACATTGTTAAGTCCTCCGTCTCTCCGTCACAGGCTATTTGCCTGGTGTTAACTATACCACATAGAAAGCAAAACAGGCACCCGTAAGTGCCTGCTTAGCAACAACTTGTCTAGACTGTCTGAGCTAGACACGCCCAGGCTACTGCAGATACTGCTAGGGCTAGGATAAGATTTCCCCTATCCGGTGCTAGAAGTGCCGTGAGTATGGCTAGTGTAGAGAGGGCAACTGATATGACAGCTGGCCAGATGAGGCTTTGTAGCCGCAGAAGTAGTCTGTCCATGTACTACTTAACCTTACGGGTTTTACCCTTAAGTCTATCAGAAGTATTACGTATTTGCGTACCGGAGTCTGCAATAAGTTTGCGAGCCTTACCGTATGTAATTCCTAACTCTTTAGCTACTTCGTCTACAGACTTGCCTGCACTGTAAAGAGCTGCTGCGTTGCTTGATGTTATAGTTGCTGTTGTCATTATGTACCTTTCATTGTTGTGTAATCACACGGTGTGACTACGCATATACTTGAACTATATAGGACTGCTTAAGATTTAGTTGTCTTTTCAGGTTTTGGTGGCTTTTTTCCGTGAAAGTTGCACAATGACTTTCCACCCCACGCTCCGCGAGGTTTTATGTTATCATCGCACTCTGTGCCGTATCCATAAAGATAGCATGGTACTTTTGTTTGTGCGTTTGGTAGCACGGCGCTTAGAGCGAGTAACGCTCGCTTAAACACTGTTGTTCCAACATGCAAAACTCCGTTTTCATTATGGCATGGCACACATAAGTACTCATTACGACGATGAACTGGGTCTCGCGCAGCTTTTGGCGCTCCGCATTTATCGCAGGGTTGCGTCCACCTAGTTCCGCGAATAAGTGTGCGGTAGTCAGTAGCACATATGAGTGTGTTGTTGTGGGTGTAAAGCAAAACGTTCACTTCACCGCACATTGGACACACACCGCGAACGTACTGCTGCTCGCGTTGATTTGTTCCTTGCGTCATTTGTCCTCCAGTGTTAGGTAGACTATAATCCTTCTACCTCTTCTTGTAAAATTTAGTTCTCGTCTAGATATTCTTGAATTTGTTGAAGGTGCCAGAGCTCAACATTATCCTTGAACTGCTCTAGTTTTTGCTGGTACTGCCAAGCGCTGGTGCTCAACCGATATGCTATCATCTCCGCTTCAAGTGGAGACATAGCTACAATTCTTTTTTCCTTCACTGGTACATTCATTTGCGTTCCTTTGGACCTACAACTCCGAGAAGAGATGTTGGTTGGTTCTTGCGAAGTGCACGAAGGTTACCGAACTCCTCCTTAGCGATATACTCCGTGTGGCGGGAAAGAATCCACAACGGGATTGCTCCTCCAGCTACGAGGAAGATAGCAGCAACGAAAGATGCGATGCTAGGAAATATAAAGAATGTGTAAGCTGCGTACGGAGTCCAAGCAAGAGCTAGGAGACGTAGAGCTGCTGTGTAACGGCGGTACCTATGTCCGCGGAATGTGCTGAGTTTCATTTTCTATTCCTTTCGTCGTTTTGGCGTACAGGTTAATTATAACAGGATAATCAAGAAAAGCAACCTTTAGCACCCGAATGACTTACGACACTCGGGTCCAAGGAAGAAGGCTCGGCTTTGCGGATCCGTTAGTTCAGCCCCACACTTACCGCAGCATGAATAGTTCTCACCGAATAAGCGTGTGTACTTATAAGGATGTGTGGCAATTAGGTCCACGATGATCTTGACGTCACCCGCAGGCATCTTGTCACGATTGAAGGCGCCTGGGGCTCCGGTGAGGCGACGCATGTACAGAACGTCATGGTACTCACGGACCTCGATGAAAAGAAGATCGCCGGTAAGTGGAGTTCCGGTAAGAGGAGCGATGTCTAGCTCGTCTACAGGAATTGCGTACTTAGATTTAGGTATACTGGCAAGAATGTGCTGTAGGGAAGACTCGGCAGGAGTAGCAAGCTTTGGTAGACCAAGCAGCGCGGAGATAACCGCAGAGGCTGTGCGCTTGTCAATGGTGCTCAATATACCGAACCGGTCAACGGTGAATCCTCGTAGGATTGGGTCCATTGGTGGAATCACACGAGAATCCAAGAGTTCGTTGATGAAGGTGATTTGCTTATCTGAAGCTGGAAATGTAGTAGTCATTATGGACGAACTCCCCACCACTTGAGCCCACCGGTGTGAGCAACTGAACCTTCGTAGGTAACTGCCCAGGAGGCAGCCTCGCCGTAGCTGGCGCATGTCTGAAATACTGGAGCCATTCCGTAGAATGTATACATATAGACTGTTTGATTTCCAGCCTCGTATCTTTTTGTCATTTTGGGTTCCAATCCGTTGATATGGTTAATTATATCAGGAAGGTTGGGAAAATGTAACTACCTAACGCGGAAGGTGTTTCTAAGACCAGGTATTTTTCTACCGGCTGGGGACTTAGCCGTAATCTTCCCGCCTACGAATCCAGCGGGTGGTTTGATAAGTAGAGCCGTAAGGGCGTGGACGAGGGCATCAACGCGGTCCGGGGATTTACCTTCGCCTGGAATCCACGAGGTCATCTGGGACTCCAGCTCCGCGAGGTAGCCAACGTGGTGAACACGATTCTGCTCGTAAGCTAGGGTGATAGGCTCTGCTCTAAGGGCTTTTCCGTATTTGGAGTGGACTTCAAGTACCTTTACAGTTGGGTCAATTGTGTTTATGGCGTTGCGAACAAGCGCACCACCTTGGTTTACTTCCGCAATAACAGGGCAACCCCATTTACGAGCCATAGCTACTACCTTGTTTGCCCACACCTCGGGAGAACCTAAGATTGAAGCATCCTCAAGTACCCAGCTCTGACGCTTATAAAGATCTCTGTCCGCTGTTGAAGCTACAACAACGATGCCGCATTCATCTCGTGGATTTTCAGCTACCGATGGGTCAACACCAATGCAGCGAAGTGGAGCGCCTTGCGGCATAACAAGTTCTCGTGTTCTTTCAATAAGCTCGATAGTCCAGAGTGCTCCTTCAACATCTGAAAGCATTTCGCCGTAGAGTTCTTGCGCAGCTAAACGAGTTCCTTCATACACACCGAGGATACCGTCAAGGTAAGCTGCAGAAAGGTTTCCGGTGTTATCCATAGTTGAACCTTTAGTAATAATAACTTTACCTGGATGTTTTTCTGACTCTTTAATGAGTTCATACAGCAGCGGTACGCGTTTTGGTGTTGTGGTAATCATAATCTTTGGATTCTTACCAAGACGAGTACCGATACGTAAGTTCTCGAACGCCGTAAGCCCAGCACCATCTGGAGTCTGGCGCCAAGCGGCAACCTCATCTCCCCAGGCATGCGTAAATTGAGGACCGCGAAGAGAATCTGGTTCATCAGCTGTGAAACATGTAGCGGTATTACCGTTAGGCCAAGTTAGTCTTCGCTTTGACGGCTCGTATAAAGGACGTTCACTAGGAGGTGTAACATTGATAATACCTGATTCACCTTCAACGATAACGTCACGCACGTCAGCTGCAGTACGAGCTACTAGCGCGAAACGTAATTGTCCTTTATCTGTATGCTTAGCTTCTTCGCGCACCCACTCGGCTGCTGTACGAGTTTTACCCGCACCGCGGCCAGCAAGGTACATCCAGATATTCCACTCATCACCTGCAGGACGTTGCTGTTCAGGACGTCCCCAGAAACTCCAGTCCCATTGAAGAGCGTCTGGGTCTAGACCTGCTAGAACTTCAATACGCTCTTCATCGGACATAGCGGCAATAATTTGTGCAAGACTTTTAGCCATGTGTACTATAGTACCTTATAAAAGGAAACTTTATACGGTTACTTCGCTACTAATAGTTGAGTACACCTTAGCTACTACCTGTGCCCATACTTTAGGGGTATGAGTAAGTGGTTGGTACCCGCCAGCTCCTCCAATAAGCACTCGACCCTTTGCATGTTTGTTAGCAATGTTACCCACGATTTGAGCTGCTGCTCGGTATCCAGGATAATCAAAGTTAAGACTCGACAGAGGGTCGGAGTAATGTGAATCAGCTCCGGTAGCTAGAAGAATAACATCTGGCTGAATCTCATCCGCAAGCAATTCGATTTCTTGCATTGCATCTAGAAATTCCACGTCTCCAGCTGTATGGTCCAACGCCCAGTTGTACGCTCCGTTTTCTGGCTCACTCTTGAGACCAGTTCCCGGAAAGATTCCACCTTCGTGAATACTTGCCGTAACTATATTTGGGTACGCTCGTAGAATATTTTCTACACCATCACCGTGATGCGCATCCCAATCGATGTACATAGGCTTTAGCCCCGCAGCCATAAATAGCTTTGCGGCTAGCGCCATGTCATTGAATACACAGAACCCAGAGCTACGGTCATACTGTGCATGATGCTTAGCTCCCTGCGGATTGAAAGCTACCTGAGCTTCTCCGCTAAGAATCTTTTCATACAAGCGAATAGTTCCCGCAGCCATTTCAAGAGCTACAGCTCCAAGATGTGGTTGGTCAGGATGCCATTCACCGCTGTGTCCTTTATCTAGAACTTTAGAAATGTATTCATCGCTGTGAACATGATTCAAAAGATCTCTGTCAGACTCAGTTGCAGACGGCGTAATCACTATCGGATCTAAGTTTTCAAGAAACTCAGTCGCAAGCTTAGCACGAATTGGATTAGTTGGGTGACTGCCATCACCATTACCTAATTGCCAATCGAGATAGATATCGTCGTATGCGACGTATAGCTTACTCATTGTCAGTCTCGTTTAACGTTCGTAGGAACGCTTCAAACTCGCCGTTACACAGAACATACTTGCTTCGCTTACCGCGAAGAAGAGTGATAGCTTCATCAGCCGTATAACCACTCTGCATAAGAACTAGAGCCGCAGTTAGACCAGAACGGTTTAACCCAGCTTGGCAACGAATCAAAACTTTTTTACCAGCTTGCCATTTACGGTGTGCAAACCCAACCGCACTAGCTAGAGCTTCTCTGTCGATGTGTTCTACATCTGAATCGTAAAAACCAAATCGCAGTTCCTCAACCATCCAGTCAACTGGATTTGCCCACGCGTATAGAGTTACTACTGCATCAAAATCTTTCTTTGCGATTGCCTTAGGAGCGTGCAAGTTTTCAGAATACTCAATCGTATCCAAGTCATCAGTTCCGCCTACCCATAAACCTGGCAAGATCTCGCTGTATAGAGGAAAGTCCCAGTCATCAATCTCGTGCGCTGGTGCGTATCCTTCGTTTGTTTCAATGAGCTTCGCCATTGTGTTTCTCCTTTTGTCATTTTGTCATTTGATATTACTATTATATCAGGATAAGTTACCGCTTAGTAACCTACTCTTCTTGTATAAACGTGTGGATGTTACCGCCGGAGTAGATATCATGCTTGATGGCAATTTCTACTGCACGGTAAACAATCTTCTCAGCTTCCTTTGCAGTCTTACATTTTTGATAGTTGAGAGCTTCAAGAACGCCGAGAGCTAAATCCGAACCGCTACCTGAGTGGTAGACGTTTCTTTCTTCTCTATCCCAAGAGTAATCTTCGTAAATTGGATACAGAACTCCATGTATTGAAACAATGAACTCTGAATCGTGAGCCGCAGCTTCGCCGTCGTCCTTCATGTCATAACCAGACTCGATAAATACCTTACGTATAGACGGTATAAAAATTTTTGTCATGAACACGTCCAGGTCTTGTCCAGCTTTAGGCCTAGGAGCTCTCCAACCAAATTGAAGTATGTTTGAGCCGCGACCTGCGCCAGAACCTGCAATTAAGATACCGTTATTTTCTACGACCTTGTGCGTAGCCATCTCTAGGAAGCGACCGGTTTCGTCTGACGAACGCGAGTCACAGCCGATGACAGACCAACCGTCACCTTGGATTGCAATTAGCGTAGTCATGCGCGCCTCTCCAAATAATAAGACGCCAACCAGGCGCTAGGTAAACTGTATCCTAAGTGCCTTGGTTGCGTCTTACTTTACAAGATCAATTATAGCCACAGGAACAACAATATCAGAAGATTCTGACTTTCCTGTTATTGAATTGATCCTTTCAAATCTTCCAACGGGTGTCTCCAGTCTTACAACAACCTTCTTCTGTTTCATCCCTGTCACGGTTGCCTTGCGGCCAACCATGTAGCGAGTCCCAGTTAGATCGTTGAAGACCACCGTGTCTCCGATGTGAAAATCCGCAATTGTGCGTAAGACACGAGATGCCTTTAGGCGTGTGTCTACCGCTTCCTTGATTTTTGCCAAGGAAGAATCAAATGTGCCTGACTCGATCTCAGATATAAGTTGTTCGATGTTCATGTCTTTTCCCTTCATTCCGTCATTAGGTATACGCAGGGCACCGGGATTGTTTCTGACCCTCTAGAGTTAAAGTCATTCAGGTGACCACCGGTGCACCCTGTGTATAGTACTATTATATCAGGTATACTGATAAAAGTAAACTAGACTGTTTGGCTAGGGCAATGCCCGAATAACTGGGCAGTCAGTTGCATACTGGTTTTCCCGGTACGGGTCCAGTCTTGATAAACTCGCTTCCACTCTTTAGAAGCACCCTTAGGATGATAGACCAAGCACTGACAAGGAGACGTAGACAGTTCATCCACGGCTCTTGTCTGCTCGGCTATCTGAGAATTAAACATCGACCTCGGCACGGAAGTATCCGATACCTTCAGCTGACTGAACCTTATCTTCTACCCAAGGGAGACGCTTACGCTCAGTATCCAAGAATGAACTGGCATAGAGAACTGCCTCACGCTTTGCAGCGCCTAGAGACTTGAATGCACCATAGCGTGCTTCACCGCTACCGATATCTTTTACGGTAACAAGCCAAGCGGCGTTAGGAGCCTTACTTCTGTGCAACGTTGCTACTATCATGATGTCCTTTCGACATTGTTAGGTAGGCAGTTTAATGACGTACCCAGGTCGTTCTGTGGCGCGGATTGGAGTACGCGCCACAGAAATCTAATTTATACGGCGTAAGCTAATTCGTAACCTTTTGCAAGCTTTTCCTGAACCTTCATGAATCCAGCTTGGCGTGCATAGAACTCGTCACGATAATTCTTTACCTCGCTTTGGCGAACTGGCTTTTCTGCCATTCCCCAGCTGGTGCGAACTACTGGACCGTCTACAGTTACCTCATAGATCTTGCGCTTTCCGTTTGCTCCACGTTGACCATCGCTGGATTTGAGGAGACACCATTTCTTTTGCATTTTGTTTCCTTCCGTCGTTTGTCGTTTTCACCGTTTCCGATGATAGTACTATTATATCAGGAAGATCTAAGAAAGTACACCTTACTCATCGGTAACATCCTCGGTATCCGGCCACATCTCCGGGCGGAGTGCAAATTCGTATTGGTCGCCCCTCCAGGAGTTTGTCCCGAAGGAGATGTCTTCTTCCATGAGCTTGTTGAGCGAGAGGACAGCGGTATGTCCTTCAGCCTGGAACATGATGACCAGCTTTGTGTCTGACTGTTCAGGGTCATCAACGAGAGCTACAGCGAACGGCATCCCGCCAATTCCATTTCGGTGGGTATCCATATCCACGATTTCAAGTTTTGTTGCATCCATTACTTTCTGCTCCATTCTGGTCTTCGCTTAGAAATCTCACACTTAGTAAGATCTAATTTATGTTTCTTCAGCCAATCCTTTGCAACTTCTTCATTGATGAATTCGCCAAGCCAGATTCCTTGCTCGTCAAATACATTTACTAAATCATATAGCGAACTCATTGTGTCACCGCGCGATTCGTTTGCTTGACAGGTTGGTAGCATTTACTCTTTCCTGTTTTTGGCATTAAGTATCCATAACGTGCAAGACGGAATCTAAGAGCTCCATGTGTCACGCCAAGACGTTTTGCAAGACGATACAGGGTTACACCTTCAACTGAATGTGTGTTCCAGATAAGAGCTGTGTACTCCTCTGCTTCCTTACGGTAAGTTGTATGGTCGTAGCGAACTTTCTGTGCAAGAGGTTTTAGCTCAAGTAGACGAGCTAGAGCTTCAGGTGAAGGTTCGATGTAGACAGGTGGACCTGGAACTTCAATCTCCATGGTGTCAAGCTCTGGGACAGGGAAAGATCCTGGATCTGCAAGTACGTGCAGAGCTAGAGAAGACGAAGCTTTAGCTTCAATTTGACGAATACGCTCGCGTGTAAGTTCAAGAGCGTCGGCAAGTGCCTGAAGATTCCACCCTTTCATGCGAAGTACATAGATGTACGCCGCACGCATCTCCTTGTCCTCGACGAGGTGAAGTGCAGTGATAGTGACAAACGGCAGTGTCTGTTGCCGCGTCACCGGAACCTGCTTTTTAATCATGATTCTTTTAGGCATTTGGTTTCCTTAATCTATCGCTAGTGGGTCACAGGCTGGGAACGAATGTGTTCGCCAATCAACGAGAATTTCAGTAAGTACTTGTCTGTAGTCAGATGGCAACTGATTTGCAACCTGCTCCATGATGAGTAAATTTGCAGCTCGCTCTGCTTGAAGACCTTGGTGGTCTGACTCGTTGAATCCACATATATCACATAACTCATTTAACATCCACTGGCACCTGACTCTTAATACGAGCTTGAAGATCTGAAACTTCATGTGCGAGATGATGTAATCCTGCACTTTGGCAAGAAGCTTTTTCCTTACCAAGCGAGCGAAGAATTACTTCAATGTCATTGTCGGCAAGTTCAATAAGTTTAATTTTCATAATTACACTAGTCTTTCTTTTGCAAGAACCGCGTTCTTTACGAGTTCAACTACATCTCGGTTGAATCCACCGATGTTGTACTCCATAAGTTCATCCATGTCAGGCGCACCTAAATCATAGCGCTTCCAGTCATAAATTGTTGCAACTGAGCCATCTGAAAACGTGTGGGTCCATTCAACAGTTACTTTGTCTCCTGGGTAGTAAAACGTTGGTTCATCAAACGCTTTAATGAGATCTCTCATTGTAGTTGTGACATACCCTTGTAGGGATGTTCCCTCTGCGATGTGCATTTTCTTGTCCTTTCGTCGTTGTTAGTACTATTATATCATGGTTACTTGTCGAAGTACACTATCTCCACAAATTCGTTTGCCCACGCTGCGAGCCCAACTTCCATCTTGTTCTTGTGATGACCACAGAAGAAGAGGTCTCCGGAGGTTCCGGTCACCTTCCAAATTGCCTGGGCAATTCTGCAAGAATCACAAGGAACCCAACCGTACGACTCGGCGGCTGCCTTTTCTACTACTTCTTCAGTAATTGCAGACTCCACGCCTTCTCCTTTGGTTGAGCTAATAATACTTGGTTTACGAGTTATCGTTTGGGTCATACCAACCTTCACGGGCATTTTGTTCACCGCACTTGTTACACACCCATTCGGCAGTCCATGTCACAATTCCATGTGAGTACTCTTCAATGCTTGAGACTTCGTAGCATGCGCCACATTCGTCATTACCGCAATCGAGTT
>Ga0214919_10012379_pt1 | contig 10491 bp, 8 predicted proteins | sample LL1503_MetaG_FD_177994 | JGI IMG/M metagenome (GOLD analysis project Ga0214919, IMG submission 177994) | Freshwater microbial communities from Lake Lanier, Atlanta, Georgia, United States - LL-1503 | ecosystem: Environmental > Aquatic > Freshwater > Lake | place: USA: Georgia | collected 2015-03-15 | reverse complement strand
CCTCAAAACACTGCAACCAGTTGGCATGCCACAGGCCTTTGAAGGCAAAGCTGTGGCTGGCGGGTGCCAAAAAAGCGTCGATGGCGGGCAAGGGGGGCGGTGCCACATCGGTGGGCCCCATCCAGGCAAACACCACACCGTTGCGCTCTGCCACAGGGTAGCTGCGTTGTTGAACCCGGTCACACAAACGGCTGCCCAGGGGCTCGGCGGGAGTATCCAGGCAGCGGCCTGACACATCAAACTTCCAGCCATGAAACGGGCAACGCAGCCCGTCGCCCTCGTGGCGGCCAAAAGACAAATCGGCGCCCCGGTGCGGGCAGTCGCGGTCGATCAAGCCCCAGCGTTGCTGATCGTCCTTGAACAACACCAGGTCTTGGCCCATCAAGCGCACGGCTTTGACGGGGCGCTGTGCCATGCGCGCATCCAGCGCCGGGTTGAATTCATCCACCAGCGCGGCCGGTTGCCAGTAGCGGCGCAGCAGTTGACCAGCAGGGGTGCCCGGACCCACCCGGGTGATGCGTTCGTTGAGTTCGGCTTTCATGGCGTGTGCTAGAAGTGGCTAAGAGGGGCAAACGATAACAGCGAATGACCTGGGCATCAACGGGGCATTGGTGTGCTCTAAAGCATCGGCTTGATGTTCCCAGGATTTTGGATGAAAGGCCCAAACGTCTGAGCGCTAAGGACTGGGATAAATGGTGTGAGACAGATGCGCACCGTTTTGATTCACCTTGACCAAGACCATGTCGCCCACACCCACCACCTTGCCGGTGAAGGCCTGGATATTGACATGGTGCGTCACCAGGATGAGCGGCGATTTGGTTGGTTTGGCCAATTCATTTTTAATGAAGCCTTCCAATGCTTTGGTTTGTTTCTTTTCCAGACCCATATCGTCGAAAAATGATCCGAGTGAAGGCTCGGTCTTGACGGCACCTTTGTTCAAAAGATGAGCGGTGTCCAAACATCTGCACCACGGACTGCTGAAAACTTGTGCGGTTGCTATGCCTTGTTGGCTCAGCCAAGCACCGATCGCTTTGGCTTGCTTTTTACCCGCATCGCCCAAATTACGCTGGGTGGCGCACTGACCGAGCACATAGCCAGCAGGATCGCCATACCCGGGGGCATCGGCATGCCGCATCAGCAAGACATGATGGCCGCCCTGTAAGTCATTGGCCAAACCTGCTTGGGCTGGCGCAATCCAGCAAAAACTGGCCAGTAAAAAAAGAACAGGGGGCAAGATTCGATGGAATGAAATCATAAAAGGGGCGGCAGACAACATCAAAAAGCGCATCCTATCTGACATCAAAATTTTTGGCCCAGAACGACCCTAAAACCCAAGACGGAGCTTGTCTAGGTGTTCAGCGGCCACAACGCTGGGCTGGCAAATGCATTGTTCCGTTACATTCTTCTCATGCGCATGGCTTCTGCAAAAAAGCAGGCCTGACTTGACACCGTGCCCATCGGGTCAGATCAAGCGGTTGTCTATCAATGAAATTATTCATCGTGTCAATACGGCATCCATATAAAAAATAGCATGAAATCAAATACTTACCCCAATAAATGGCAGTTCTGGATCGATCGTGGCGGCACCTTCACCGACATCGTGGGCAAGCGGCCCGATGGTTCGCTGACCACCCATAAGTTGCTCAGCGACAACCCCGAGCAATACCGCGATGCAGCGGTGGCGGGGATTCGGTATTTGTTGGGCCTGAATTCATCTGAACCGGTGACCCCAGACCTGGTGGCCTGCGTGAAGATGGGCACCACGGTGGCGACCAATGCACTGCTTGAACGCAAAGGCGAGCCCACGCTGTTGGTGACCACCCAAGGCTTTCGCGATGCCTTGCGCATTGCCTACCAAAACCGCCCGCGCTTGTTTGATCGGCAAATTGTGTTGCCCGAGTTGCTCTACACCGAGGTGATCGAAGCGCAAGAGCGCGTGGGCGCGCACGGTGAGGTGCTGCAAGCCTTGGAGGTGGCGCACTTGCGCGCACAACTGCTGGCCGCCCATGGGCGAGGCCTTCGCAGCGTGGCCATTGTGTTCATGCACGGCTATCGCTACACCACCCACGAGGCGCAGGCAGCGCAATTGGCACGCGATGTGGGTTTTGCACAGGTCAGTACTTCGCACGAGACCAGCCCCTTGATGAAGTTGGTCAGCCGAGGCGACACCACGGTGGTGGACGCGTATTTGTCGCCCATCTTGCGCCGCTATGTCGAGCAAGTGGCCAGCGAAATGCCGGGCGTGCCCTTGTATTTCATGCAGTCTTCAGGCGGCCTGACCGATGCCCTTGCGTTTCAGGGCAAGGACGCGATTTTGTCGGGGCCTGCCGGGGGCATTGTGGGCATGGCCCGCACGGCCGAGTTGGCCTTCGCCCATGGCGAAGCTTTGGAGGGCCCCACGCGGGTGATTGGCTTTGACATGGGCGGCACCTCCACCGATGTCAGCCATTTTGCGGGTGAGTTTGAGCGCGAATTTGAAACCCAGGTGGCGGGGGTGCGCATGCGCGCGCCGATGATGAGCATCCACACCGTGGCCGCTGGCGGGGGCTCTTTGTTGCAGTTTGATGGGGCGCGGTTTCGGGTGGGTCCGCAAAGCGCGGGGGCCAACCCGGGACCGGCCAGTTACCGCCGGGGCGGCCCCTTGGCCTTGACCGATGCCAATGTGCTGTTGGGCAAAATTCAGCCGCAGCATTTCCCCGCTGTGTTTGGACCGGCTGGCGACCAAGCGCTTGACGCGCAAGCGGTGCGCGCGCGCTTTGATGCACTGCTGGTGCAAATCAAAGCCACGCCTGCGGCAGCCCCCGACATGACGGTGGAGTCGGTGGCCGAGGGTTTTGTGCACATCGCGGTGCAGCAAATGGCCAATGCGATCAAAAAAATCTCTGTGGCCCGTGGCTACGACGTGACAAATTACACCTTGCAGTGTTTTGGCGGGGCCGGTGGTCAACACGCTTGTTTGGTGGCCGACGCTTTGGGCATGTCGCGCGTGTTGGTACACCCTTTGGCGGGCGTGTTATCAGCGTACGGCATGGGCTTGGCCGATCAAAGTTTGATTCGCGAGCAAGCGGTCGAGATGCGCTTGAGCGCCGAGACCATGCACGCATGGCAGCCTGTCTTGCAGGCTTTGGCGCAACGTGCCGAGCAAGAGTTGCGCGCCCAACCTTTGGGCAACGGGCAGATTGTCTTGCGCCAACGCGTGCATCTTCGCTACGAAGGCAGCGACGCGGCCTTGATCGTGCCGTTTGGTTCATATCAAGACATTCAAGCCGGGTTTGAGCAGGCCTACCGCCAGCGTTTTGCTTTTTTGATGAGCGGCAAAGCTTTGGTGGTGGAGGCGGTATCGGTGGAGGCCGTGATCACGGGGGACGCACCCAGCGAGCAACTGCAAGCCTTGAGCCCGCTGCGCGAAGTACCCCAGCGTGACAGTGTGCGCATGTATGGGCAGGGTCGCTGGGAGAAGGCGGCCTTGGTGGTACGCGCGGACATGCGAGCGGGTGACCAAATTGCAGGGCCAGCGATCATTGCCGAGCCCAACGCCACTACCGTGATCGAACCGGGTTGGCGTGCCCAATTGACCGCCTTGGACCATTTGGTGCTCACGCGGGTCACGCCACGGGCCGTGACCTATGCGGCGGGTACACGGGTCGACCCGGTGCTGCTGGAGGTGTTCAACAACTTGTTCATGAACATTGCCGAACAAATGGGTTTGCAATTGCAGAACACCGCGTACTCGGTCAACATCAAAGAGCGTTTGGATTTTTCGTGTGCGCTGTTTGATGCGCACGGCAACCTGATTGCCAACGCGCCGCACATGCCGGTGCACTTGGGTTCGATGGGCGAGAGCATCAAAACCGTGATCCATGAAAACCAAGGCCGTATGCAGCCTGGGGATGTGTTTGTGCTCAATGACCCCTACCACGGCGGCACCCATTTGCCCGATGTGACAGTGATCACGCCGGTGTATTTGCCCGACCATCAAGCGCCGCTTTTTTACATGGGTTCGCGCGGCCACCATGCCGACATTGGCGGTACATCGCCGGGCTCGATGCCACCGTTTTCCACCTCTATTGAGGAAGAGGGGGTGCAGATTCAAAACTTCAAATTGGTCGAGCGCGGCGTGTTGCGCGAAGCCGCCATGGTGGCGCTGCTCAGCGCGGGGGCCCATCCCAGCCGCAACCCAGCGCAAAACATGGCCGACTTGCGCGCCCAAATTGCTGCCAATGAAAAAGGCGTGCAAGAGCTGCGCCGCATGGTGGCGCACTATGGCTTGGCGGTGGTGCAAGCCTATATGGGCCATGTGCAAGACAACGCCGAAGAGTCGGTGCGCCGCGCCATTGCGGTGTTGGGGCAGCGTTTGGTGTCAGCCCATGCAGCGCAAGCGCCCCAAGCTTTTGTGTTGGAGCTCGACAACGGCGCTCGCATCCAGGTGGTGGTGCGCATCGATGCGCAAACCCGCTCGGCGGTGGTGGACTTCAGTGGCACCTCGGCCCAACAAAGCAATAACTTCAATGCCCCCAAAGCGGTGTGCATGGCAGCGGTGTTGTATGTGTTTCGCAGTTTGGTCAATGACGACATTCCGCTCAATGCCGGTTGCCTCAAACCCATTGATGTCATCATCCCAGAGGGCTGCATGCTCAACCCGCAGTACCCGGCATCGGTGGTGGCTGGCAACGTGGAAACATCGAGTTGCATCACCAACGCCTTGATGGGCGCATTGGGCGTGATGGCGGGCAGCCAACCGACCATGAACAACTTCACCTTTGGCAATGCCAGCCACCAGTATTACGAGACCATTGCCGGCGGCAGCGGGGCCGGTGGCGTGTTTGGTGACAAGGGTGAAGCCTTGGGTGGATTTGCGGGCACCAACGTGGTTCAGACCCACATGACCAACTCGCGGCTGACCGACCCAGAGGTGCTGGAGTTTCGCTTCCCAGTGCGCTTGCAGTCGTTTGCATTGCGCACCGGTTCGGGTGGCCAGGGGCGCTGGCGTGGCGGGGAGGGCGGTGTGCGCCGGGTTGAGTTTTTGCAGCCCATGACCGCGGCCATCTTGTCCAATGGGCGCGTGCATCCAGCGTTTGGCATGCAAGGCGGCCAGTCGGGCGCGGTGGGCATCAACCGGGTGATCCGCGCCGATGGATCGGCGCAAGACCTGGGCCACATCGGGCAGGTGCAAATGGCGGTGGGCGATGTGTTTGAAATCAGCACCCCAGGCGGGGGTGGTTATGGCTTGGTGGATGCCGAGGCTGGCAACCCCTGACCATTGACCGTCAGGCCCTGGGCGGCAAAGCGCTCGGCGCTGGCTGGACCAATGCCTTTGACGCGGCGCATCAAGTCGGCCCAGTTTGCAAATGGTTTGATTTGTCTTTCTGCCAAGATGGCCCGGCTGATGGTGGGTCCCAGGCCGCGCACGCTGTCGAGTTCGGCCTCATTGGCGTGGTTGATTTCCAGGGCATGTGCAGTGCCCATCAAGCAGGCCCACAGCGCGGCTTGGCGCACCCACTGCCAACCGGCCCGAAGGACATTGATCGCCAACAGACAGGGTGAAGCGACTGTTCCCATGGACTCAGGTCGGGCTGGGGGCGGCAGACAAGGTCTGCATGTATTGGGCCACGCCACTTTGCACGTCGGCAAACACATGGTCGCAACCGGCGTGGCGCAAGGCGCTCAGATCGGCCTGGGTAAAACATTGGTACTTGCCGCGCAAGGCGTCGGGGAAGGCAATGTAGTCGATCAGTCTTTGAGCTTGGGCCTGGGCCAAGCTCAGTTGTTTTTGCGCGCTCAGGCTTTGCACCACCGCCAAGGCCACCTCGTTGAAGCTTTGTGCCCGTCCGGTGCCCAAGTTGAACAGGCCGCTGGCCTTGGGATGGTCGAAAAACCACAGGTTGACCGCGACCACATCGCCGACCCAAACAAAATCGCGCAGTTGTTGCCCCGGGCCGTAGCCGCCATATTCACCAAACAAGCGCACCCGGCCATCGGCTTTGAACTGCCCAAATTGGTGAAACGCCACGCTGGCCATGCGGCCCTTGTGTTGTTCACGCGGACCATACACATTGAAGTAGCGAAAGCCGCACACCTGGTGCGCCACTTTGGAAAAATCTGGGCCGCATTCGCGCCGCATGCGTTGGTCAAACAGCAGCTTGGAGTAGCCATACACATTGAGCGGGTGCTCATGTTCGGGGGTTTCCACAAATGTGGCCGAGCCGCCATAGGTGGCCGCTGAAGAGGCGTACAGCAAGCGCGTGCCATGGCGCTGGCAAGCGGCGAACAAGTCGCACGACAACTGGTAGTTGTTGTTCATCATGAATTGACCGTTGGTCTCCATGGTGTCGCTGCAAGCGCCTTCATGAAACACCGCTTCCACGCTGCCGTAGTCGCCCTTGGCAAAACGCTCATAAAACTCCCCAGCGTCTTGGTAGTGGGCGATGTGCAGGTCGGCCAGGTTGCGAAATTTGTCGCCGTCGCGCAAATCGTCCACCGCAATGATGTCGGTGATGCCGCGCAGGTTCAGGCCTTGGATGATGTTGCTGCCGATGAAGCCGGCCGCGCCAGTGACAACGATGCGCATGGATGTTCCCTTATAGCGGCGCTGCTGCGCCAAACAACTCGGCATGTGACACGGTGGCCGTGCCCAGTTTGCCCACCACAAAGCCACCGGCTTTGTTGGCCCAGGGCATGGCTTGGCGCAAACTCAAGCCCGCGCCTACCAGCACGGCCAAGGTCGCGATCACTGTGTCGCCCGCGCCGGTGACGTCAAACACTTCTTGCGCTTGAGCCCCGACGTGGCTGGCGCCATCGGCGTCAAACAAGCTCATGCCCTCTTCGCTGCGGGTGACGATCACCGCTTGCAGGTCCAGTTGTTGGCGCAGGTTTTGGGCTTTGTCAGCGAGTTCTTGTTCAGAGTGCCAAGCGCCCACGACTTGTTGCATCTCGCTGCGGTTGGGCGTGATCACGCTGGCCCCGGCGTAGGCGCTGTAGTCGCTGCCCTTGGGGTCGACCAAGATCGGTTTGCCCAACGCGCGGGCGGCGGCAATCATGGCAGCCACGTGGGTCAGGCAGCCTTTGCCATAGTCAGAGAACAGCACCACGCCGTGGGTGGGCATGACACGCCCAAAGCGCTCGGTTTGCAGTTGCAGCACTGACGCGTTGGGGCGGCTTTCAAAGTCGGCGCGCAGCAGTTGTTGTTGGCGTCCGATCAAACGCAGTTTGACGGTCGTGTGCAGTTGGGGGTCGCGTGCGAGTTCGGGTTGAATGCCACTTTGCGCCACCAAGGCCTCAAACTGGCGACTGGCGTCGTCGTCACCGAGCACACTGAGCAAGCTGACTTGTCCGCCCAGGGCGGCCACGTTGCTGGCCACGTTGGCCGCGCCGCCCAGGCGCTCTTCTTCGCGGGTCACACGCAGCACGGGCACGGGGGCCTCTGGGCTGATGCGATCAACCGCGCCGTACCAGTAGCGGTCGAGCATGACGTCGCCCACCACCAATACGTGGCTGGTGTGCAGTTGAGCAGGGGTCAGGTGTTTCACAATTCCTCCACCCGCCGAGCGGGGTAACTGTCCCAGGCCTGGCAGCCAGGACATTGCCAAAAGTGTTGGGTGGCTTCAAAACCGCAGGCCGCACAGCGGTACCGCAGCAGGGGTTTGACCGCCCGGTCCAGCGCTTTTTGCAAGTTGGCCGGGGTATTGGTTTGGCCTTGCATCCACTGGCTGGCCACCACCAGCGAGGGCTCGCGCTCCAAGTGGCGCAACAACAAAGCGGGTACCGATGCGGGCGCATCGAGCGCGACCAACTCGGCCAGGGCTTTCAAAACATCGAGCGAGGGTGTGTGCTCATAGGCTTTTTGCAGCAAGTCACGAACCGCTGGTACCCGACCCAAAGCGGGTGCCCATTGGGCCAATGGGGCGGCGATCAAAGGCAGGGCCTGGGGTTGGGCCTGGGCCAATTCAAGCAGCAGGTCCAGGGCCTTTGCAGCTTGGCCACAGCGGTGCAAGCCCAGGGCCAGGGTTAGGCTGGCGCGCACATTGTGGGGGGCCATGGCCAAGGCCCGCTCAAGCAAAGCTTTCGCTTGTGGCCATTGTTCGGGTGCACTCAGGGCAAGGGATTGTTCGCACAAGTAATGGGCCTGGCGGGCTTTGAAGCTGCCTTCGCCCGCTTGGGCCAATTTATCGGCCATCAATGCGGCTTGGCCCCAGTCGCGGGAGCGCTCGTAAATGCTCAGCAGGGCCAGGTGCGACATGGACGCAAACGCGGTGCCCTCCAGTTGTTGCAATGCCGCCTCGGCGCGGTCGAGCAAGCCGGCTTTGAGGTAGTCCAGCGCCAGCGCGTGTTGTGCCCGGTCGCGGTCGCCTTGGCTCAGGTCGGCGCGGGCCAGCAAATGCTGGTGCACCCGAACCGCGCGCTCATACTCGCCTCGGCGGCGAAACAAATTGCCCAGCGCGAAATGCAACTCCGAGGTGTCGGGGTCGTTTTGGACGGCTTCGATGAAGGCGTCAATGGCCTGGTCCTGTTGCTCGTTGAGCAAGTGGTTCAAGCCTTTGAAATAGGCCTTGGGGGTGCGCTGGTTATCGAGTTTGAGTTGGCGCAAGTCAAAGCGCGACGCCAGCCAGCCCAGTGCAAACGCCATGGGCAGGCCCAGCAATATCCAACCTTGGTCAAACTCCATGCGCTTGGGTCTCGCTCAGGGGCTTGCTGGGGGCTTTGTCTTGTTCGGGTGGGGCTGCGCGCGCGCGGCGCACTTGGCGGTGCTCGCGCCACCATTTGGGCACCATCAGCAGCACGCCCAACACCAGACCCAAGACAAACACCGCCAACAGCACCAGCACCTGAGGGGCAAGCCACTGTTGGCCAAAAAAGAAATGCACGGTCACATCGTGCTGGTTGTTCAGCGCGAAGGCAAACAGGGTGAAAAAAATGGCTGCTTTCAGCGTCCACTGAAGCAGCCCGATGAGTTTCTTCAAGTGGATTCCTCAGGGGCTTGAAGATTCTAAGACCGTTGCAAGCAAAGCGGTCGCTTCAAGGCGGGGGTTGCTTGAGCAACTTGGAAGTGCGTTGATCCACCTCTTCGCGCAAGGCTTTGCCAGGCTTGAAATGGGGGACGCGCTTTTCGGGAATGGCCACTTGCTCACCCGAGCGTGGATTGCGACCCATGCGCGGAGGCCGGTGGCTGATGGTGAAGCTGCCAAAACCGCGCAGTTCAATGCGGTGCCCACGGGCCAACGACTCGCTCATGGCTTCGAGCAAGGCTTTGACAGCAAATTCGGCGTCGCGGTGGGTCAATTGACCAAACCGCTCTGCCAGTGCTTCAACCAAATCGGAACGTGTCATGGGTCTGATAAAGCTAAATTCGATCCAATGCCAACCAAAGAGGGGCTGGGCCACCACCTGCCAACCAGAGGTCAGCGAGGTGGGGGCACGGCCCCATCTTCAACTCAGTTGTTGTCGAGCTTGGCGCGCAGCAATGCACCCAAGCTGGTGGTGCCCGCGTTTTCACGCGAGGACTGCTGGCTGAGGTTTTGCATGGCGTCGGCTTGATCGGCTGCATCCTTGGCCTTGATGGACAACTGGATGTTGCGGGTCTTGCGGTCCACATTGACCACCACAGCGGTGACTTCGTCGCCCTCTTTGAGGACGCTGCGTGCGTCTTCAATGCGGTCGCGTGAAATTTCGCTCACACGCAGGTAGCCGATGATGTCTTCGCCCAGGTCGATCTCGGCGCCCTTGGCGTCGACCGTCTTGACCTTGCCGGTGACCACTTGGCCTTTGTCGTTGATGGCGGCAAAGGTGGTGAAGGGGTCGGCGTCCAACTGCTTGATGCCCAAGGAGATGCGCTCGCGCTCGACGTCCACGGCCAACACCAGGGCTTCGACTTCTTGGCCCTTTTTGAAGTTGCGCACAGCGGCTTCGCCGGTTTCGTTCCAAGACAGGTCGGACAAATGCACCAGGCCGTCGATGCCAGCGGCCAAGCCGACAAACACGCCGAAGTCGGTGATGGATTTGATCGGGCCTTTGACGCGGTCACCGCGTTTGGTGTTTTGCGCAAACTCTTGCCAGGGGTTGGCACGGCATTGCTTCATGCCCAAGGAGATGCGGCGCTTGTCTTCGTCGATTTCCAGGACCATGACTTCGACTTCATCGCCCAGGGCCACGATTTTGGAAGGGGCCACGTTTTTGTTGGTCCAGTCCATTTCGGACACGTGCACCAAGCCTTCGATACCGGGCTCGAGTTCGACAAACGCGCCGTAGTCGGCGATGTTGGTGATTTTGCCAAACATGCGGGTGCTTTGCGGATAGCGGCGGTTCACGCCCATCCAAGGGTCGTCGCCCATTTGTTTCAAGCCCAATGACACGCGGTTTTTCTCGGTGTCGAACTTGAGAATTTTGGCGGTGATTTCTTGACCAGCGACCACCACCTCGGAGGGGTGACGCACGCGGCGCCAGGCCATGTCGGTGATGTGCAACAAACCGTCGATGCCACCCAAGTCGACAAATGCG
>Ga0214919_10012378_pt1 | contig 10492 bp, 7 predicted proteins | sample LL1503_MetaG_FD_177994 | JGI IMG/M metagenome (GOLD analysis project Ga0214919, IMG submission 177994) | Freshwater microbial communities from Lake Lanier, Atlanta, Georgia, United States - LL-1503 | ecosystem: Environmental > Aquatic > Freshwater > Lake | place: USA: Georgia | collected 2015-03-15 | reverse complement strand
CGGCATTTGCGGCATTGGCGGCATTTGCGGCATTTGCGGCATTTGCGGCATTTGCGGCATTTGCGGCATTTGCGGCATTTGCGGTTTGGTCGGTCGCGGATAGCCCTCCCCTTCGACAGCTCAACGCTGTCTGCGGGAAGGGCTACCCACTCCCTCCCGATCGCCCTGCGACCGAGCGGCAATGACGCCACCGCCGAACAAAGAGACGCCAAAACGAAACGGCCGGCGATCTCTCGCCGGCCGTTCGTTTCCTACACCTACGCTACTAACTGCTTAGCAACCCGGGCCCGCGAACGGAGCAACCTTGCCCGCACGCACGAGGCACTCACTCTGCGGCACTGGAATCACCCGCGCGACAAAGTGCTTGTAGGTTCCCGACGTGATGTCGATCGGCAGCGTGCTGAGGAGCCCGTACTTCCGGAGATCCACCCAGCGCGTGGCTTCCATCAACGTCGACATCCGCTTCTCCTTCAGGATGGCAGCAAGGATGGTCGCGGTCGGGCTGGACGCAGTCACCGTCGTCACCGGCAAGCCACCCGACTTGGTGCGGAGGATGTTGATGTCGGTGATTGCCGCTGCCGCATTGCCAGCACCAAGGCTCGCCTCGGCGTGCAGCGCGATCAGCTCTTCGTTGCGGATGGACGAAATCGGCGTGCTGCCGGTCGCCCAGATGTTAAACCGCAGCGTCGACGTAATACCGATTCCGCCGGCCGGCGTACGTGAAGTGCCGGTCACGACCTTCGCGGCATAACGCAGGTCACCAGTCTCTGCGTCGGTCGCGATCGACATATGCGCGTAGATGTCGGCATTCGTCGCGATGTTCAGGCCGTTCGACGCATCGCCCGAGGCCGTCGAGTACACGTGGTAGACACCCTTGTCGAGGTCAGCACGGGTGGTGGCGGCCAAGTTCAAGAACGACGCGCTCAGTGCGGTCAGCGCCGTGTTCCACATTGCCGTGCCACCCCCGATCGGGGCGTAGTTCGCGGCAACGCGGGCCTTCAGTGCCTGCGTGTAGGTCGCGAACGTCGCCGGCGTATTGAAGCCGGTGAAGCCGCTGTGCATGGTGAAGGGGAAGGCACTGCCGCCGGCGGCAAGCTTCGTAGCTGCATCGTCGAACGCAGCCAACGCCGTCTTGTACGCCGAATCACGCGAGACGAAGGGCGCCAGTTCCGAGGCGTTCTCCTTGATCTCCACGACGATGCCGATCGAATCACGGGTCATAAGCAACTCATACAGCATCTGTCCTTCAAGAGTCCGCGCGAAACCGATGGCCGCGTTCTTCTGCGCATCCGTCAGCGTCGTGTTGCTCGTAATCGTCTTCTTGAAGTTGTAGATGTTGCGGAGTGCGTTGTACTGCCCGCTCCAGTCACCGCTGGCAAATCCGGTGTTGTCAATCACCTGATTGCCGCCGACCAGGATACCAATCAGGTAGTGCGAGGTCGAGCGGCCGTCAGTCGGGAAGTAGTTGTACGATTCACGGCCGAAGATTCCAGCGTCCGAAATCAACCCGGCACGTCCCGACCGGAAGTTCGACAGCAACCCGGTCGCCAGGAGCTGGAGCGCTGACGGATCGCCTGCCGCGGCTGTCACGGTTGGCGAGTTCGGATTGGTGATGCTGAGCTGCGTGTCGCTGCAGGCCGCAAGAGTCACAGCCATCAGCGCAGCGCCCACAATGCGCATGCGCGTCATGAGATGATTCGTTGAGGTAGTCATCGGTTAGTACCCCAGGTCGATGCTAAAGAAGAACTGACGCATCGCCGGATACGGCGCGAGGTCGATGAAGCGATTGAAGTTCTGGTTGCCGAAGTTGTTGAACTCTGGATCAAAGCTCCAGTACTTCGACCACATCGCGAGGTTACGACCACTGAGGCTGATGCGCAGGTCACGCGCCTTGAACAGCTCTGCGTACTTCCGCGGGGCTTCATACGAGATGGTGACTTCGCGGAGCTTCACATAGGTGCCGTCATCAACGTACGGACGGATATCGCTGGCACTGAAGATGCCGTAGCGATAGTCGCCCATCAGGACGCCGGTCTTCGGCGACGGATCGTTGAAGTCGAACGACTGACCACCTTCGTCGAACAGGTTCTTGGTCATCGTCGAGGTATGGCCACCATTACGCCAGTCGAGCAAGCCTGAGATCGACCAGTTCTTGTAGGTGATGGCATTGTTCCACTGCACCGAGCCGCGTGGGTTGGCGTCGGCGATGATCGAGTCACGGATCACTGAACCGGTGAGCGTCTCGCCCATGGCGAGCATGCGGCAGTTCTGCCCATCGGAGCCCTTGACCTGCGTAAACACGCCGGCGACCGTCGTATTCACACAGGAGAACGGGACGTTGCCCCAAATCTTGGAGCTCACAGTACCCTGGGCGATACGGTTACGGCCGTAGGCTGCGCCGAACGAGCCGCCCGGAGCGTTGAAGGCCGGAACTGGGAGCACGTCCACGGTCTGGACGCTCTGGTTGTACGACACACGCGTCTGCCACTCGAGGTCACGCGTCCGGACGGGGATGATCGTGATGCCACCCTCGATGCCGTGCGTGGACATCTGCCCGCCGTTGACAATCTGCGACGAAAGGCCAGAGCTCGCCGGGAGCGGGAAGGTCAAGAGCAGGTCCTTGATGACACGGCGATACGACGTGGCTTCAAACGCGACACGCGAGTTCCACATCGTGCCGTCCATGCCGAACTCGGTTTCGTTCATGTTCTCCGGCTTGATTGCCGGGTTACCGAGCGAGGTCGACGCCACAAACGACGAGGCGCCGCCAACAATGCCGCCGGAGCCGATGAGCACGTCACGGGCACCGTAGTTCGGACGGTTGCCCGACTGGCCGATGCCGCCGCGCAGCTTGATTTCGTCAAACGCCTTGCCGATAACCGGCACGAACGACAACGGCTTCACGAAGCGATAGCTGGCCGAGAACTTCGGGAAGGCGTAGAACGTCTTACGGTCGCCGTTGGCGCTCGAACGGTCGGCACGGACGCCGGCGCTGAGCGAGAGCTTTTCGTCGAGTGCAATGATCTGCTCGTTGGCGTAGTACGACTGATCGCGGAACTCAGATATTCCATCGCCGATCGCCGCCGGTTCAGCCGAGCTCGTCACCAGCTGACGGGTCGGGAGCAGGCCACGCGCGCGGACGGAATAGCTGCGAACCTTCTGGTTCTCGTAGGTGCCACCGACCGAGGTCTGGAGCGACGTGAGCCAGCGATTCTGGCGCGGAGTGAACGTCCACACGCCGTTGATGCTCTGGTTGAACTGCATGCTCGAGACGTTGGTGATCAGCGACGTGCCGAGGTAGCCGTCCGCCGGCTCATACTGCATGTAGTTCGGCGAGTACACCGTGCCTTCGTCCTGGAAGCGGTCGATGCCGGCGAGGTACGAAACCGAAATCGTGTTGCGCTCCGTGGCGAGCAACGAATAGTTGGCGCGAATGTTCCCCATCTGGCGCCAGACTTCTTCGTTCGACGTGACGTTGGTGAGCACTTCGAACGGATTCGAGTTCACCGAGCCGCCGCCATTGAACGGCACGTTCACGTAGTGACCGTTCGCCGTCTTCTGCTGGAGATCCATGATCGCGGGCGAGTAGCCGAAGTTGTAAATCGGGCTGACGCCGGCGTTGTCGTTATTGCCGATACCGTTCTGCGTGAAGTTGTGCGTGACATTGAGGCCGATGCTCAGCGTCAACTTATCGCCGACCGTCTGGTCAATGTTCAGGCGGCCATCGGTACGACGTGCGCCGGTGGTCAGCTGAATGCCCTTATTCAGGCGGTCGTTGATCGATCCGTAGAACCGGGTGTTCCCCGAGCCACCGCGGGTCGACACCACGGTCTCGAAGGACGGATCCTTCTGCCCGTAGAGCTGCCCCTGCCAGTCATACCACTTGCAGGTGGTGACGCAGTTGGCGCGCGCCACCGAATCAGAACCGGCACCGCCGCCAAGGTACGGCGCGACTTCCGCGTAGCTCGAGAACTTACGCGATCCGAGGAGCTTGAGCGGGTTCTGCGTGCCGACGCGCTGCGAGATGTTCCACTTCGTCGTGCCAGCAGTACCCTTCTTGGTCGTGATCACGACCACGCCGTTCGTCGCGCGCGAGCCGTAGATGGCGCTGGCGGCGGCGGACTTCAGGACTTCGATGCTCTCGATGTCGTTCGGGTTCAGGTCGGCCAAACGATTGACCGTCTGGTCCTGCGACGACGTCGTGCTGCCGCTCGAGCGCGTCACGGCCGCGAGGCCGGCGCCAATCGACGCGTTGGACACGATGATGCCGTCCACCACGTAGAGCGGGTCGCCCTGTCCGAGAATCGACGTCGCGCCGCGGATCTGCACCTGCATGCCGCCGCCCGGGGTGCCGCTGTTCTCAGAGATGCGCGCGCCGATCACCTTACCGGCGAGCTGCCCTTCCACCGACTTCGCCGGCGTGCGGTTGAGCTCCTCGGCCGACACCGTCGCGATCGCCGTCGAGGCGTTGCGACGATCCACCGTGGTGGCCTGGCCGGTCACGACCACGCCTTCCAGCTGCAGCACGTCCTTCTCCAGCGAGAAGTTCGCCGTCGAGGCACCAGCCGCGACAACCACCGACATGCGCTTGAACCCAATCGCCCGGGTAAGCACCGTGACCTGGCCTGCCGGAACGCGAAGGCGATACTCACCCTTCTCGTTCGTGCGCACTCCGACCTGCTGTCCAAGAACGGACACGGTCGCGTCCGGGAGCGGAGTCCCGGCACCGCTCACGGTCACCGTACCGGTGATCTCACGAGCTTGCGCCTGCAAATTCGCAGGCAATGCCGCTAGCAGAGCTGCGGCCGCCAACAGTACAATCCTTCTCACGGAGCCTCCTAATGGAGTGGGGGATCTGGGCATGACGTACATAACGATTGCCCGCGCTGACGCGTGGGTAATCGTTGGCAAGCCTGCCGGTGCAGCAACACTAACCTTCAACTGGAATACTACTAAGGTCAACGTTGCGTCACAATACTGGGCAATGATCAGCTCCGCCAGGGTGTCGAAACACGGGTCCGGGCGGCCAGATTCACTTAAAAATAACCATCAAGCCGGTTATTATTGTCAGTCGCTCGCGCTGGGCAGCACATCACATATCTTCAAGCTTGCCATGATCATCTTCGACAACATCCACAAAGCCTTCGGCGACCGCCAAGTCCTCTCCGGTTTCTCCCTCGAAGTCCCCGAGGGTGAAACGATGGTCATTATTGGCTATTCCGGCACCGGAAAGAGCGTCGCGATCAAGCATATCGTCGGCCTCCTCATCCCCGACGAGGGGAAAGTGACGGTTGACGGACAGCACGTGGCTTCCCTCGCACGTCGCGAGCTCTATGCCCTCCGCGCCCAGATCGGCTACGTCTTCCAGTTCTCCGCGCTCTTCGATTCGCTCTCGGTCTTCGAGAACGTCGCCATGGGGGTCCGCAAACAAGGACACCTCACCCCCGCCGAACTCGATACCCGGGTGCACGAGGCGCTCGAACTGGTCGACCTGCCAGACGCCGCAGACCAGCTCCCGGTCGAACTCTCGGGCGGGATGCGCAAACGGGTGGGCATTGCCCGCGCGATCGCGCTGCGCCCCAAGTATCTCCTCTATGATGAGCCCACCACGGGGCTCGATCCGGTCACCAGCGCCGTCATCGACGAGCTGATGCTCCGGATGCAAAAACAGCTCGGCGTCACCGGAATCGTCATCACGCACGACATGCGCAGCGCCTACACCGTCGGCACGCGTATCGCCATGCTTTATGAAGGGCGCGTCCAACAGGTCGGCACTGTGGACGAAATTCGGCACTCCACCGATCCAATTGTGCGTCAGTTCATTGAAGGGCGCGCCACTCCGATGCCGGCGGGTCCCTTCGCGTGACCGAGCGCCCGCGTCCTCCACGTCCGCCACGTCGGCCCGAATCGCGACGCGTGCAGGTCGAGACCTCGGCCGGGGGGATCGTGTATCGCCGCGATGGAGACGACACGCTCTTTCTCCTGATCCGCGACAGCTATCACAACTGGGGCTTTCCCAAGGGCCATCTCGAATCCAACGAAGCAGCCGATCACGCGGCACTCCGTGAGGTGCAGGAAGAGACAGGGCTAGGGGTGCTTCGCGTGCAAGGGACCCTCGACACGATTGACTGGCATTTCCGCTTTCGCGGGAAGCGCGTACACAAAGTCTGCCACTTCTTTTTGATCGAAACGGCGGAGCAGGCCACAACACCCCAGCACGCCGAAGGCATCACCGAGTGCGCGTGGGTGCCCTACGATCAGGCGGAACGGCTGATTGCCTACGACAATGCACGCGCGCTCCTCCTGCAAGCGAAAGCCTTGCTCGTTAGGGCCGGTGTCATTGGTGAAGCGCCGAACAGCCCAGTGCTGCCAGCGCTGCCAGCGCTGCCAGCGCTGCCAGAGCCTCCGGAGCTTCCGGCATGACGGAACGCAGCGCACCGCCGCTTGCCCCGGCGCTGCAAATTCTCGCGCTCACCCCTCGCGAGCGCACCCGCACGTTGTTGCGCCGCATCTTCCCGCGTCGGAGAGGGAAGTTGACGCTGGTACGTACCTCCCAGGAGTTCACCGCAGCAATCCGCGGTGACTTGATGGACGCCGTAATCATCGACACGGCCCACCCGACCGACGACATCTGGCTCGCAGCAGCGCTCGCACGGGAGTTCCCGAGCCTCCCCTTCTTTGCGTTCGCCCCGATGCGAACGGCCGACGCCCCTATGGTAGCCCGCTGCATGGCCTACGAGTTCGCCGACATCATGGCGGAGGGAACGGACGATGCCGCGTTGGCTGAGTTGGTGACCCCGAAGTCCTTTAGCGTTCGCTTTGCGCAGGCGCTGCGGGATGCCCACCGAGCGCTAGGACTCGAGGCGCCGCTTCAGCAGCGCGCCTGGCGAGCCATTGTTGCGCACGGCGGACGAACCGTGCGGACCGAGGCGATCGCCGAGCAGTTGGGGGTGACCCGGGAGCATTTGAGCCGCAGTTTCAGTGTCGCTGATGTTCCTAACCTCAAGCGTGTCATAGACTTAGTAAGAGTCATTGCAGCTGCAGAACTGGCCAAGAACTCTGGCTACGATTTAAGCGACGTTTCCCAGGTGCTGGGATTCGCCAGCCCCAGCCACCTCACCAGTACCGCGCAGCGGATCGTAGGGACGCGGTCGGCCTCGCTGGCGCGACTCCGAACGACCGATCTGATCGAGCGTTTTCGGGCCGGCCGCGGCCGGTCTCGAACCGCGGACTGACTGTTGCACGAACGCGTGGCTTGTGATAATTTTCACAAGCTAGACCAGAACCGGCGCGCCTCGCGCGCGCGACCACACGACGGACCTCTCGACGTACCCGCTCTTTTTACCGCACTCAACGCCAACTGACCATGGCTTCTTCGACGCTCCGCCCCGGTGAAATCAAGGACATCCTGCTTCGCGAAATCGAAGCGGCTGACCTCAATGCCCTCGACGTAGAGGAAGTCGGTACCGTCCTCGAAGTAAAAGACGGCATCGCACGCATCTACGGCCTCCAGAAGGCTATGGCTGGTGAGATGCTCGAGATCACTTCGTCCGAAACGGGCGAGAAGATCACGGGACTCGCGCTGAACCTCGAAGAGGACAACATCGGCGCGGTCATTCTCGGCGACTATCTCCGCCTGAAGGAAGGCGACGATGTCCGCCGTACCGGCCGCGTCCTCGAAGTCCCGGTCGGCCCGGAGCTCATCGGCCGCGTGGTCGATTCGCTTGGCCGCCCAATCGACGGACTCGGCCCGATCAACGCCAAGCATTCGCGGAAGGTGGAGAGCGAGGCCCCAGGCATCATTGTTCGTCAGCCCGTTAAGGAGCCGCTGCAGACCGGCATCAAGTCGATCGACGCGATGATTCCTATTGGCAGAGGTCAGCGTGAGTTGATCATCGGTGACCGTGGCACGGGCAAGACCGCCATCGCCATCGACACCATTATCAACCAGAAGGGCACGGGCGTCATCTGCGTGTACGTCGCGATCGGCCAGAAGGCCTCGACCGTGGCGAGCGTCGTGGAGAAGCTGAAGGCGACGGGCGCGATGGAGTTCACCATCGTCGTCGCCGCCACCGCCTCTGATCCGGCCCCCATGCAGTACATCGCCCCCTACTCGGGTGCGGCGATGGCCGAGTACTTCATGTACAACGAAGGCATGGCGACGCTCGCGGTGTACGACGACCTCTCCAAGCAGGCCGCCGCGTATCGCCAGCTCTCGCTCGTGCTGCGCCGTCCGCCGGGTCGCGAAGCCTTCCCGGGCGACGTGTTCTATCTCCACTCGCGTCTCCTCGAGCGCGCGGCCAAGATGTCCGAAGATCCGTCGGTGGTGGATGGCAAGACCATCCTCAAGGCGGGCGGTTCCATGACGGCATTGCCGATCATTGAGACGCAGGCCGGTGACGTCTCCGCCTACATTCCGACGAACGTAATTTCGATCACCGACGGGCAGATCTTCTTGCAGTCGGATCTCTTCTACTCTGGGGTGCGCCCCGCGGTGAACGTCGGCATCTCGGTGTCGCGCGTCGGTGGCGCGGCGCAGACGAAGGCCATGAAGAATGTGGCCGGCCGTTTGCGCCTCGACTTGGCGCAGTATCGCGAGCTCGAAGCCTTCTCGGCGTTCGCCTCGGATCTCGACGCCGCCACCAAGCGCCAGCTCGATCGTGGCGCGCGCACGGTGGAAATGCTCAAGCAGGGGCAGTACCAGCCGATGGCGTTCGAGTCGCAGGCGATGATCATTTACGCCGTGACCAACGGCTACATCGACGACGTGGATGTCGCCAAGGTGCGCGAGTGGGAGGCGGGGTTCCACGCCTTTGCCAAGGCGCAGTTCCCGCAGGTCGGTGACACGATTCGCTCCGAGAAGCAGATCTCCAAGGAGACGGAAGTCGAACTGAAGCGCTGCCTCGACCAGTACAAGAAGAGCATCGCGTAATGGCCAAGGGTCGCGAGCTCGTCGGGCGTATCAAATCCACCGAGAACACTCGGAAGATCACGCGCACGATGGAAATGGTCTCCGCTTCGAAGATGAAGCGGGCGATGGACCGAGTGATCGCCGCGCGTCCCTACGCGACAGCGCTCGGTGACGTCATTTCGAGTCTCTACAATCCAGAGCTGGCCGAGAGCTTCCCGTTGCTGCGCCAGCCGCAGCAGATCAAGCGCGCGGCCATCATTCTGATCACGAGCAATCGCGGTCTGGCCGGTGCGTTTAGCGCGAACTTGATCAAGGAAGCGCGAGCGCTGATCACGCGCCTTGAGAGTGAAGGCACCGACGTGGAGTTGCACGCGGTCGGCAAGAAGGGGATCGGCTACTTCAAGTACGTCGGTCGTCCGCTCGCTACGCAGCGCAACGACATCAGCGATCGTCCCACGGCAGCCGATGCGGCCTCGCTCGTGGATGCGCTGATGCACCAGTTTGTTGACGGCTCGCTCGACGCGGTCTATGTCGTGCAGTCCGTGTACAAGTCGGCGCTTTCGGCGCCGCCCCACAGCACGCGAGTGCTGCCGGTTGCGCGTCCGGAGCAGAAGAGCGCGCAGAAGGACTACCTGCTCTACCCGTCGGCGGCGGCAATCCTCACGGAGCTGCTCCCGGCGTATGTGCGCAACGCCGTGTATCGCGCGCTGGTTGAGACGGTGGCCGCCGAACATTCGGCGCGCCGCACGGCGATGAAGAACGCGACCGACAACGCCACCGACATGCTCACGCTCTACCGCCGCGACTACAATCGCGCGCGTCAGGCCAACATCACCCAGGAAATCGCCGAGATCGTCGGCGGTGCCTCTGCGCTCCAAGGCTAACTCATGACTACCGCCACTGCGAACAACGTTGGGAAGATTGTCCAGATCATCGGACCCGTCATCGACATCGCCTTCGAGTCGGGGCACCTTCCCGAGATCTACAACGCCATCGAGATCAAGGGCACGACCGATTCCGGTCAGCCGATCCGCGTGACCGTCGAGGTGCAGCAGCACATCGGGCGCAACCAGGTCCGCACGGTCGCCATGAGCACCACCGACGGGATCGTCCGCGGAATGGACGCCGTCGACACGGGCTCTGCAATCACGGTCCCAGTTGGCGCCCCCGCGCTCGGTCGTATTCTGAACGTGCTCGGCGAGCCCGTCGACAACGGCGAGCCGATTCCGGCGACCGCTGAGCGTTGGGCGATCCATCGCAAGCGCCCGGACTTTGTGAACCTCGAGCCGAAGACGGAAGTCTTCGAGACGGGCATCAAGGTCATCGACTTGATCGCGCCGTTCGTCAAGGGCGGAAAGATCGGGCTCTTCGGCGGCGCCGGCGTCGGCAAGACGGTCGTCATTCAGGAGCTCATCAACAACGTCGCCAAGGGACACGGCGGTAAGTCGGTGTTCTGCGGCGTGGGTGAGCGGACCCGCGAAGGGAACGACCTCTACCTCGAGTTCAAGGAAGCGGGCATTCTCGACAAGGTCGCGCTGATTTACGGCCAGATGAACGAGCCGCCGGGAGCGCGTCTGCGCG
>Ga0214919_10012377_pt1 | contig 10492 bp, 11 predicted proteins | sample LL1503_MetaG_FD_177994 | JGI IMG/M metagenome (GOLD analysis project Ga0214919, IMG submission 177994) | Freshwater microbial communities from Lake Lanier, Atlanta, Georgia, United States - LL-1503 | ecosystem: Environmental > Aquatic > Freshwater > Lake | place: USA: Georgia | collected... | reverse complement strand
TATACTGCTATCGGCTATAAAAAAGTAACTAGACTTTTCTTTAAACCTTGTACCATCAGTAAATAATAGCCATATAAAGGCTAATGCTGTTGCAATAGATCCAATAAATATCAAACGGAAAAATGATTTCATTCGGCTGGTTTAAGGAAAGATTTGAACCATTTACAGGTTCAAATTAATTAAAAAACCCCGTCTGTTTACATAGACGGGGTTTAAATAATATTACAGTCACCTTATTTTTTCCCGGAATCGCTTTTTAGCGGAACGGTATTACTAGGCATAGCAGCTGGTGCAGCTGGGGCACTTGTAGTGGTATTAATTTTTTGTAAAAGATTGGTATCCACAGCTGTAGAAGCACCGCCTTTTAAAAATAAGCTAGAGAAAATGGCTAATAAAGCAATGATGCCAGCAAATAGCCAAGTACCTTTTTCTAGAACATCAGTGGTTTGTTTAACACCCATTAAATTGTTGCTTAATCCACCAACATTAGCTGATAAACCGCCTCCTTTGGGGTTTTGAACCAAAACAATAAAACCTAAAGCCGCGCAGGCTAATACAATTAAAATCAAAAATAAAATTATCATTATATACCTTTTAGATGTTGAATTTTCGCAGCAAAATAAGCGGATTTTTCAGGATTTATGAAACTTAATTTAATATAGAGCTGAATTGCCTTTTGTATCTGCCCTTGTTTTTGGAATATTTCAGCCATTGTTTCAGTTACAATTTCCTTTTGTTCGTTAGAGGTTTTGGCTATTAATATCACCGCTTCTTCTAAATCATGCCTTGTTTCTAGGTCTACGGCTGTTGGATTGTCTGTTTTCATGTATTTAAGCCAGTCTGTGAACCTTCTAAGCTGTGTGGTTAACTTATCTTGTGGAATTTGAGATAAGTCTATTTTAATGCCCTGAGAGGCGAAATAATCGGTGGTGTGTAATGGTTCTCTGGTAATCTCTAATTTGGCTTCTTCCGAAACAGGCTTTTTAAAATCGGCCAATTGTTCAGAAAGCAAGTTGGCTATTTTGGTATTACTTTCTGCAGTTGCAGCGGCTTCTTCGTAAGGATGGTTAATGCGCTGTAATAAATCAACCACGGATTCAACAGTAGGGATTTGAATGTTACTAGCCTTATTAAGGCTAGTAGCCTCAATTGCTGCAACTGATTCGTTGGTATCGACGGCTAAAACTTTTGCTGAAGTACTTTCTAAACTACTTATTGGTTGACTAATTGAATGCGCTGCATTAGGTTGACTTACTGCAGTTAACAAAGGATTGATTTGGTTTATTGCATTATTTTGGCTTCCAAAATCAGATAATAAGTAGTGAACCCAGTACGGATTGCTAAAATAAAAATTAGTTTTTTGTGCCTGGATTGTAAATGAATTTGCGTTTGTTTCTTTCAATTTAGCAGATAGCAACAACTGAATGGGAGCAAAATAAGGACATTCATTGGCTAATTCCAACAAACTATCTTCTTCTAGGCTGCCAAGGTTGTCGGTTCCTGTTAAATGAAACAATGCTTTATTTTGTATTAAACTCATTTCAATAAATGTACGAATAGATGTATTACCAGTTCGAAAATATATGGTTAAAAATTTCGTCTGTTAGGTTTCTAACCAATTCGTCTAGTAATTGACCTTCTGCTTGTTGTAAAGATAAATTAGCAGAGAAATCGGCACTTCTGCTTACATCAAATTCTTCGGTTTTGTTTTCTAAAGTTTTTTTAAGCACCACATGTACCCCAACAGTTAAACGGTTGGTGGTTGCTTGCTGAGCGCTTACACCAACTGTTTGTGAACCACTATAGCTTGTAACTGTGGCTAATATTTGATAATGGGCATCGTCATTATTGGTTTTAGTTAACTTAGTAGAATTGGTTACTTTTTGTTGTAGTTTATCGTACAACTTAGGGCTCAATTGCGGATTAATATAACTGGCTTTATTTTCAATAAAGAAAACTTTAATGGTTTTGATTTTTGTATAATCAATTGACACATCATTCAAGGTATAAATACCACAACTAGATAATCCTAATAAGAGTATTAATAAGAGTAAAAAATTTGCTTTTAAAAATAATTTCATTTTTTGCAACATAGCTGTTGTTGGTTTATTTTTTTGAATGTACTATTAACCATTTAATCATTCATCAATATTATATTCTTTTAATTTTCTGTAAAGTGTTCTCTCACTAATGCCTAAATCCAAAGAAGCGTCTCTGCGTTTTCCTTTGTGCTTTTTTAATGCTTTTACAATTAGTTCTTTTTCTTTATCCATGATATTTAAGGATTCTTCAATTTCTTCATGGAGTTGAATACGCTCTTCACTTAAAATCATTGGTTGAGAATGGTGCTGCTGTGGGCTGATAAAATTAGGCTGATGATTTGATTGATTATTAGCTGGCGGGTTGTTTGCCATATTGTTGGATAACTCGCCTGATGTTTGAAAATCTTCCATTAAAGAATCTCTAGTAAATTTCGCTGCAGTATTTGCTAGCGCTGGGTTTTGTAAAATTTCAAAAAACATTTTCTTTAATTCTGTAACATCTTTTTTCATGTCAAAAAAAAGTTTATACAAAATTTCTCTTTCATTACTAAACTCATTCAAACTAGCGGCATTTGCTAATACGGGTAATCTATTTTTATTTTTTTCAGGTAAGAATTTTAATAATTCTGAAGCATTAATTTGAGGATTGGTACTTAATACAGAAATCTGTTCTGCAATATTTTTCAACTCTCTAACATTACCTTGCCAACCATAATTAATTAAAAGTTGTTTGGCTTCTTCGTCTAATTGTACTGGAACAGTTTTATATCTTTCTGAAAAATCTACTACAAATTTTCTAAACAATAATTGAATATCTTCTTTACGGTCTCTTAGTGAGGGTACTCGAATAGGTACGGTACTTAAACGATAATATAGGTCTTCTCTAAAACGCCCTTTTTGTGTAAACTCTAGTAACTCACGATTGGTTGCCGCAATAACACGTACATCGGTTTTTTGTACTTTTGATGAACCCACTCTTATGAATTCACCGGTTTCTAAAACCCTTAGTAATCTTGCTTGAGTACCCAAAGGCATTTCACCTATTTCGTCTAAAAAAATAGTGCCGCCACTTACTGTTTCAAAATAGCCTTTTCTACTATCAATTGCACCAGTGAAAGATCCTTTTTCATGACCAAATAATTCAGAGTCGATGGTGCCTTCTGGAATGGCACCACAGTTTACAGCAATAAAAGGGTTGTGCTTTCTAGTAGATAATGCATGTATTATTTGAGAAAAAACTTCTTTACCCACACCGCTTTCTCCAACAATTAAAACTGTTAAATCGGTAGCTGCTACTTGCACTGCTGTATTGAGTGCATAGTTAAGTGCAGGGGCATTTCCAATAATGCCAAATCTGTTCTTTATTGATTGAAGATCCATTCGTCTATTTTTAATATTGCGTATTGCTACACAAGAATAATATTGTTAGTCTTTTACATACTCACCTAAAAGTGTTCCCTTGGTACAAGCATTTATTTTTACTTGTACATAATCGCCTTTTTTAATTGGAAAATTTTCTTTTGCAAAAACGGCTACTTTGTTTTGATCGTTGCGTCCTTTCCAAAAATTAATGTCTTTTTTACTTTCGCCATCCACCAAAATTTTAAATGTTTTACCTACATCATTTTTATTGCTTTGTAGGGATAGTTGGTATTGTACTTCTACAATTTCAGCAAGGCGACGTTTTTTAATTTCTTCAGGTATATCATCTTCATACCTTCTAGCAGCAAGGGTTCCGGGTCTTTCACTATAAAAATACATGTACCCGTAATCGTATTTACTGTACTGCATTATATCAATTGTTTCTTGGTGTTCTTCTTCTGTTTCGGTACAAAATCCTGCAATAATATCAGCACTGATTCCACAGTCTGGTATAAGCTCTCTTATTCTATCAATCTTTGCCATATACCATTCTCTAGTATAGGTTCTGTTCATTAATTGTAAGATTCTATTGTTGCCACTTTGAACTGGCAAATGAATATAGTTACAAATGTTTTCGTATTTAGCAATGGTATGCAATACTTCATCGGTAATATCTTTTGGATGTGAGGTGCTAAATCTTACGCGTAAACTTGGGCTAATCAAAGCAATTTTTTCTAATAACAATGCAAATGTGATAGTGTTATTATTTACTTCGTCTATCCAATAATAACTATCAACATTTTGTCCGAGGAGGGTAATCTCTTTATATCCTTTGTCAAATAAGTCTTTCGCTTCAGCTGCTATGGAATGGGCATCTCTGCTTCTTTCACGGCCTCTAGTAAAGGGCACCACACAAAAACTACACATATTATTGCATCCGCGCATAATAGACACAAATGCAGATACGCCATTACTGTTTAAACGAATAGGAGAGATGTCGGCATAAGTTTCGTCTCTGCTTAACAATACATTCACTGCTTTCTGCCCAGTTTCTGCTTCTGATATTAAAGCTGGTAAACTCCTATAAGCATCGGGTCCTACTACTAAATCCACCAATTTTTCTTCTTCTAATAGCTGCGATTTAAGTCTTTCAGCCATACAACCTAATACACCCACTAATCGGCCAGATTTACTTTCTTTGGCTTTTCTAAATTCGGTAAGTCTTTTGCGAATGGTGAGTTCGGCTTTTTCTCTGATTGAGCAGGTGTTTACTAATATTAAATCGGCTTCTTCAAAATGTTTGGTTGCGCCATAGCCACTTTCTTGTAAAATAGATGCTACCACTTCACTGTCGGCAAAATTCATGGCACATCCATAACTTTCTATATAGAACTTCTTGTTTGTAACACGGTTGGGTGAAAAAGATGGGTTTTCAAACACGTCTCCATTGTGCTCGTAAGGATTTTTTGTGCTTCCTATTGTTTGAATTGCTGTTGCTTTATAGTCTATCATTGTTTTTATATCTCTCTCATTTGTATGTATTTGACTAGGTGGTTGCTATTTTTGATAATGAAATAAACAATGATCTAGCCTTTAATAAACGCAAATTTAGTTATTTTAAATCAATTTTAGTGTCATTTTGTCACATTTCAGACTGATTTAACACTCGGAATGAAAAAAAACTAATACCCATTTCTATTAGGTATGTTAATGGGGCTATTTTAATTAATTGCTTTTGCACATTTTTAATAATGGTATAATAACCTACTATTTTTGCGCAGTTAATAAATAGTTGGCATGAAGCAAATAGTTTTTATTTTCTTACTTTTTATTGGAGTTAAACTTAATGGACAAGAATTGGCGGTAAATAAATTCCGAGCCGAAACAACCAGGACAATAAAGAAAGAAGTAGATACTAGTCATTGGCAATGGAAGAGTGGTGGGTTATTTAGTTTCACTGTATCGCAGGGGTCATTAAGTAACTGGGCATCTGGGGGAGATAATTTTTCATTAGCAGCAAATGGTTATTTAAACTATTTTTTCTATTACAAGCATGGACGTCATAGTTGGGACAATAATGTTGATTTGAATTTAGGCTATGTAAATACTACAAGTTCTGGCGGAAGAAAGAATGACGATAGAATGGACTATTTGAGTAAATGGGGTTACAAAATTGATTCAATGGGAAGAACCTATTTAACGGGCTTGTTTAATTTTCGTTCGCAATTTTTTGATGGATACAATTATGGTGTGAGGCCAGCAGATTTATCTTCCTCATTTTTATCTCCAGCTTATGTGATTACTTCGGTTGGGCTTGACTTTAAGCACAGTGATCGTTTCTCTTTATTCTTGAGTCCTATTACTTCAAGATGGACGCTAATTGCTAATAATTCATTATCGCAAAAAGGATTATATGGCTTACCCAAAGGGGCTCATTCACTAAATGAATTTGGTGCTTTTGCAACCATTAATTTCTTTACAAAAATCGGTCAAAACATTGGTTATAAAGGAAGGCTAGATTTGTTCTCGAATTATGCATTAGATCCACAAAATGTTGACGTATTTATGACCAATCAATTCAGTTTTAAAATCAATAAAAATTTCTCTGCTACTTATGGCTTAGATTTTATTTATGACGACAATGTGCGCCTTTTTGGTGGAGAGCATAATGCGCCAGGATTACAATTGAAAAGTTTAATTGGGATAGGTTTTTTAAAGCCACTTAATTTACATAAAAGACAATAAAGTACTATTCTGCATTGACTTTTAGCAAATGTTTGATTTTATTCGCTTGATGAATAAGGTCTTGATAATCTGAACTAATAATAGTTATATGCCCCATTTTTCTGCCAGGTTTGGTATGTGTTTTTCCATACAGGTGTACAAAAACATATTCCATCTTTAATACCTCTTCTAACCCTTTATAAACCGCTTGTCCATTGTGTTCAGGATACCCTAACAAGTTTACAATAGCTGATGGCATTATAGGATCTGTATTGCCCAATGGATAGCCTAATATAATTCGCCACAACATATCATATTGGCTACAGTAATTTGCTTCAATGGTATGGTGTCCGCTATTGTGTACCCTTGGGGCGGTTTCGTTTACCCATACATTTCCTTGAGGGTCTACAAATAATTCTACTGCAAATAACCCTGCGCTATTTAATGATTTGGCCACTTTTAAGGCAATTGCTTCTGCCTTCCACAAAATAGATTCTGGTAAACGAGCTGGAGAGAGCTGGTAATCTAATAGGTTGAGTTGTTGGTTCACCAGCATTTCGGCTGCCGGATAAATAGCAGTTTCACCTTTATCATTAACAGCAATAATTAAAGCAATCTCTTTTTGAATATCCACCATTTTTTCAAGTACCGAGGGTGCATCAAACCCTTTTGGTATATCTGCTGCTTCAATTAGAACCTGAACGCCTTTTCCATCGTATCCTCCTTCGCCAATTTTATGCACAGCTGGTAAAAAGTCTTTTTGTAGTAATAATTCTTCTAATGAATTGGTTATTAAATAATTAGGAGAAGGTATTTCGTTATTTTTATAAAATTCTTTTTGGGTGATTTTGTTTTTGATAATGCGAATGGCAGCTGGATTAGGATAAATTTTAACTCCTTCTGAAGCTAGTTTTTCGAGTGCTTCAATATTTACAGCCTCAATTTCAATGGTTATGGCGTTTAAATTTTTACCAAATTCATAGACGGTATTAAAATCTTTAATATCCCCCTTACTAAAGTGGTGGCATAGATGTGCTGCCGGACAATTGGTGTCGTTTTCTAGTACAAAAGTTTCAACTGTGTAGTTGGCCGCCGCTTGTAAAAGCATTCTTCCTAGTTGTCCTCCTCCTAAAATACCTACTTTCATGTAACAATTTAAGCTGCTAAGATAACTATCCTATTTAAATATTTAATGAATCGCTATTTTTGATTCCATGAATCGACTGGTACTTTTTTTATTGGGCTTTATTATTGCAAGTGTTACACTTGCTCAAAAACCTTTTATTGAAAATCAAAAAAGCTTTCCAAGGGTTCAATCTGCCTTATCTAGCAAAAATGAAAAATTAAAAAAAGAATATGAGGACAAGCATTTGCAATGGCCTCCCAAACAAATTTATCTTAGAAGTTTTAAATACGATAGTAAGTTAGAAGTATGGGCTAGAAATACAGTAGCTGATACTTTTAGTTTATTTAAAACATACAAGGTTTGTGCTTTGTCTGGCAGTATTGGGCCTAAGCGAATAGTAGGAGACTATCAGGTTCCAGAAGGATTTTATTATGTGAATGAGTTTAATCCTAATAGTAATTATCATTTGTCTTTGGGTTTAAATTATCCGAATATTTCAGATCAAAAGCTCAGTGATCCTACCATGCCAGGTAATAATATTTTTATTCATGGAAGTTGTGTAACACAAGGTTGTATTCCATTACAAGACGAACAAATAGAAGAGCTATACTTGTTAGCGGCTTATGCAAAATCTGCCGGACAAGATTTTATACCAGTGCATATTTTTCCCATAAATTATAGTATAGAAAAAAGTAAGGATTATTTAGTAAAAAATACAACTACCAATTTGGATTATCAGCAATTTTCGAACAAATTAAAATTGGTATTTGATTTTTTTGAGCAGTATAAAAAGCTGCCCGTTATTGCCATCAATAAAGAAGGCACTTATCAAATGTATTAATTTACACTAATTAGTATTAAAAACGGCATTGAAAATAACAGTAGCGTCTATTGCTTCAACTCTTCCATAAATAGTACTCTCGTTATCGTCGGTAGCCCCCGTATTGCTTTGTGTAACTAGCATTTTAGAGCTTAGTGGGTTTAAAAATAGGGCTTTAATTTTTTCAGTAGATATAGTTTTGTTTACTTGTGCATCCGAGAATTGATTATCAGTTCTAATAATATCTCTTGCGTCTATCCATGTATTTTGTATACCTGATTCGTTTAAATAATAACTAATAATACAACTACTTAATAATTCGCCTAAACATAAAATTTGATTGGAGTAATAATTAAATTGACGAACTGGTTTGTCGTGTAATAACCATTCAATTTCAGTAAAAAAATCTGCTAAATGTTGTATGCAATTTTCGTTTTGTCGATTCATTAATTGGTTGCAAAGAATGTAATGGTCTTCTTTTAATAGTTGAAATAATGCAAGGGCTTCTTGTTGTTTTTGTGCAAAAAAAAGTTCGCTGATATTAATTAATTGGTAGTTAGTTTTTTCAGCAGCACCAATTACTAAAACCAATTCGGATGATTTGTCAGCCAACAATTCAGTAGGTATTTTTTTTATTTCTGCTAAACTATTTATTCGATTTAAAGCTACTGCCAATGCTTGCATATACTTGAATATTGAAAGAGTTGAAATTCAATGGCAAATATAAGTCAGTTAACTGCGTGATAATTGTAAAAATTAATAATAGGTAAGCCTGCTAGTATTACCTTTATATAAAAAAAATAAAGTACATGATAATTAATCGGAACATTTTAACCCTAGATGAATTTACTATTCAACAGCTACGCCAAGTTCCAAATGCTACAGGTGAATTGAGTTCTTTGTTGCGTGATATAGGATTAGCGGCAAAACGTATTAATGTAGAAGTGAATAAAGCAGGTTTAGTAGATATTTTGGGTGATGCTGGAAGTGTGAATGTTCAAGGAGAAGACGTAAAGAAATTAGATTTATTTGCTAATACACAAATGGTGGGTGTTTTAAAACACGGAATTAGTTGTGCAGGAGTTGGTAGCGAAGAGTTAGACGATTTTGTTGTTTTTGACGATGAGATTAGTAATAATAGTAAGTATATAGTGTTAATGGATCCATTAGACGGTAGTGGCAATATTGATGTAAATGTATCAATAGGTACTATTTTCAGCGTTTATAGAAGGGTTAGTGAAAAAGGAACACCTTGTACCGAAGCAGATTTCTTGCAAGCTGGAGTGTGTCAGGTAGCGGCAGGATATATTATTTATGGCTCTAGTACCATGATGGTCTATGCAACGCGCAGGGGAGTCAATGGTTTTACACTTGATCCTTCTATTGGAGAATTTTCTTTAAGCCACCCCAATATACAATGCCCGCCATCTGGAAAATTTTATTCAGTAAACCATGGCAATTTCTTTCAGTTCTCTGATGGGGTTCGCAAATACATTAATGTTTGCCAACAAAAAACTGTTGAAACTGGTGGCCCATATTCGCAGCGCTATATTGGTAGCATGGTGGCTGATTTGCATAGGAACCTAATAAAAGGAGGAATTTTTATGTATCCAACCACCACAGACAAACCAGCTGGAAAGCTTCGATTATTGTATGAAGCCAATCCTTTTGCGTTTATTGTAGAAGTTGCTGGCGGTAAGGCAACCAATGGTAAGCAACGTATTTTAGACATTGTACCTACAAAAATACACCAAAGGACATCACTTTTCATTGGGAGTATCAATATGATGGAAGAATTAGAATCATACATCGTGGAAGATCTTTAATTTTGTACCATCAAAGATTAGACTGAATTTTATTTAAGATTGAAGCAAGCAAAGAGATGTATTTAAGAAACGCAATTAGCAAAATTATTATCGCACTGTTTTTTTTACTAATTGCGCAATCACTTTTTGCACAACCCTCTACCGTTGAATCTCAGCAGTATTATGAAGGCAATAAAGGAATTTCTTATATTCCTGTATTATCAAAGCCAGCACTAATTTATCAAGGAAAATTATACACTGGTAAAAAGCAATTAGATTATTTAATGGACCAATTAAAAGATCCTTCAAGTACCATTTTATATAGTCAATATCGAGAGAATAGAACATGGGCAACTATTTTAACAGTTTTTGGTACCGCAACATCAATCGTTGGTTTATTTGGTAAAAACAATGAAAATAAAATCAATTGGTATTTATTAGGTGGAGGTTTATTGTTAAATGGTACAGCTGGTGCGTTAAATAATATTGCAGCACAACAGTTAAGGGCCATTGCAGTACAAGCAAATAAAAAGAATAATAGTTTAGGAATGATTCAGTTGCCAAATAATTTGCAGATTCGCTTGTCTTTAAAAAATTAGTAATGCGTCAAACG
>Ga0214919_10012376_pt1 | contig 10492 bp, 8 predicted proteins | sample LL1503_MetaG_FD_177994 | JGI IMG/M metagenome (GOLD analysis project Ga0214919, IMG submission 177994) | Freshwater microbial communities from Lake Lanier, Atlanta, Georgia, United States - LL-1503 | ecosystem: Environmental > Aquatic > Freshwater > Lake | place: USA: Georgia | collected 2015-03-15 | reverse complement strand
CCAGCGAGGAGTTGGAACACCGTTGCACCGCTTTTGACCTGTACCGCGCTTTGGACGGCAACGAGCTGTGGCGCAAACGCTGGATGCGCCTGGTGTCCTTGCATTTCGCCATCGATGTGTTGCGCCAAACCGCCCACCACTTGTGGCGCGATGGCCAGTTGTTCAAAGTTTCCACTTGGCGGGGTGCCCAGCACTGGTTGTTCGGTCGCCAAGGTTTGATGCGTTGGGGCGCCAGCCATTGGCGGGCTTATTTTCGCGCTGACTTTCACCCCAGCCAATTCGATGATGGCTTGGCCCTGCAATGGCTGGGGCAGCATCAAGATCAATGGCGCACCATCTCCAAGCCCTGACCGCCCACGGGCCCGCATCAGCAACACAGGTCCCCCGGCGTGTTTGCCGGCTTGTGACCACACCCATGGAGATGGCACGGGCATGACAAGCCGGCAACCCTGAGCACCCATGGCCGACACCCGCGCCGACTTGCACGGCTTGACTGATCTGCATGCATACCCCTATCCCGTGCACTGGCATGGGCAGCCCGGCACAGCCCTGGCCTACATCGATGAAGGCCCGCCGCAGGCACCCCCGATCGTGCTGCTGCACAGCTTGCCCACTTGGGGCTATGTGTTTCGCAGCGTGATCCCCTGGCTGGTGCAGGCTGGCCACCGGGTGTTGGTGCCCGACCTGCTGGGCTGTGGCCGCTCTGACAAACCCCACGACCCCGCCGCGCATGGCCTGGGTGCTCAACTCAACAACCTGTCACAGTGGATGCAAGACTTGGGCTTGCAAAACACCACCTTATATGGTCAGGGCTTGGGTGGCTTGCTGGCGTTTCGCCTGGCTTTGTTGCAATCCGAACGCGTCGAGCGCCTGGCCTTGGCCAACACCCGCTCACCGCTGGACCCGCGTGGCCGCAGTCGGCTGGCTTCCTTGGTCGCGCAGTGGCCAGCATGGAGCCCGCTCTATCCCTTGAACGGGGTGTTGCGCACGGCCTGCCAAACCCGGCTGGATACCACCACGCTGCAAGCCTATGCTGCCCCCTACCCGCAGCGCCACTTGCTGGCCGCTGTGCGCCACCTGTCGGCCTGGCACCAATGGGATGTGCGCAAAGAAAAAAACCCGGAAGTCATCCAAGCCTGGATGGCCATGACCCTGTGGCACAAACCCCTGTTGACCTTGTTTGGCAGCCGCGACCACCTGACCCGTGGGGGCCAACACTGGTTCATCGATCAAGTGCCCGGCGCCAAACGGCAACCGCACCAACTGATTCACCAAACCGGGCATTGCCTGACCGAAGACAAAGGGCCCGAGGTGGCCTTGGCCTTGCTGCAATTCATAGCCCGTCCCCAAGTCACACCCCACTTGCCGCAAACCACAACCTGGGCGCAGACCTGAACGAGCGGGCGACCTGAGCGCGACTGGATTCAGCGCCGCCATGCCCAAGGGCACAACCCCGCATCACCCCAATGGGTCAGGGTCAGGTTTGTGGGTGGGGTTAGATCAAAGGGACTCGAATCAAGCCTGACACAAGCGGCGCACTTCGTCGGGGATGGGCAAGCCCACAATGCCCGGCACCTTGCCTTCTTTGATCCCGGCAAACAAGCGCACCTCGGTGCACTCCATGATCAATTCGCTGTCGCGCATCACCCGATGTAAAAAAGTAAAGCTCTTGTTGCCCCAGTGGGTCACGCTGGTGTGGATATCGAGCCGGTCGCCGTAACTCGTGGTTTGCACAAACCGCGCCTGGGTGTTGACGATGGGCGTGCCAATGATGCCCCAGGTGGCTGTGGTTTCATGCCAAGGCGGCACGCCGGCTGAGATAAAAAAATGCCGTGCCGAGGCATCGATCCAGCGGAAAAAATTGGGAAACCACACAATGCGTGCCGGGTCACAGTCACCGAACTCCACCTGAATGGTGAATACCGTTGAGCGGGGGGTGGGGGAATCTGACAACTCAGTCACCTCGGATGTTGCGGGTTTTGATCAGCTGGCCAAAGCGTTCGCTATCGGTTTTGGCGCTTTGTCCAAAATCAGCGGCGCTCATGGGTGCGGGAATGCCGCCCAGGGCCTGGATGCGGTCTTTCACCGCAGGGGTGACGAGCGCGGCATTGATTTCTCGGTTCAAGCGTTGCACCACCTCGGCCGGTGTGCCCGCCGGGGCGTAAAAACCAAACCAAGAGTCGGCATCAAAACCCTTCAAACCCAGCTCGTCCAAGGTGGGCACGTCGGGGAACAAGGGCGAGCGCTTGGGGCTGCCCACGGCCAGCATTTTGAGCTTGCCCGAGCGCACATGTTGCAGGCCAATGCCGGGGTCAAACATGAAATCAATTTGACCGGCGAGCAAGTCTTGCATGGCGGGCGCCGCGCCGCGGTAGGGCACATGCACGGCAAAGGTGTTCGATTGCGCCTTCATCATCTCGGCAGCCAAATGTGGCGAACTCCCATTGCCCGGCGAGCCAAAACTGAGCTTGCCCGGATTGGCCTTGATGAAATCCAAGAAGGTTTTGAAATCGTTGATTTGCAAGCTGGGGCGCACCTCTAAAAACACCAAGACGCGGGCCGCCGCAGCCACCGGCACCAGGTCTTTCATGGGGTCAAACGGCATCTTGTTGTACAGGTGCGGGTTGATCGACACCATGCCACCCGAGCTCATCAACAAGGTGTGGCCATCGGCCAAACTTTTGGCCACGGCCTCACCGCCAATGTTGCCGTTGGCCCCGCCGCGGTTTTCCACCACCACGCTTTGGCCCAAGGCCTCGCCCAGCGGTTGGGCGACGGCGCGGGCAATTTGGTCGGCCGCCCCACCCGGTGGGAAATTGACAATCACACGGATGGGTTTTTGCGGCCAACTTTGGGCCTGCGCCAGACCCATGAAAGCCAAACCACACAGCATCAAGCCCCTGAGCATGAGGCGGCGCAAGCGTTGAGAAGAAACAAACAGCGTCATGAAAAATCTCCTGATAGGGAATGTTTAAGGGGCATCAGCCCAGGGCGGGTGGCGGTGAAGCGTTCAGCGCGGCGCCGACGCGCCGGGTTTGCGCATGAAGCGAATGGGCTGCTCGGCAACGGGCCGTGCCGGTGCGCCATGGGCGCGCAGCGTGAGGTCCAGGGCCTTGCCCGCATCGTCTTGTAAAGCGGCGGCGCGCGCCTGGGCCACCGCTTGAGCAGCGGCTTGGGGGTCGGGCAAAGTCGCCAAATGGCCCACCAAGTGCTGCAAATGCAATTTGCCACGCTCGTTGGTCGCGCCATAGCCTTTGATCAATTGACCACAACACGCCAATTCATGGCCCAAGCCCCAATGGCGTGCCAGCCCTTGCACCACGGCTTGCAACCAGCCCTCGATGGCCAATTGCTCGTGGGCAAAGCGCTGGCCATACACCCGCCAACCCTTCAGGCTGGCCAGGCCGCGCAAGGCCAGCATGCCCCCCACCGAGTGGGTGCCAATTTTCAAGGGCAAGGCCCAGGGTTCGCGGCCACGCAACACCCGCGCCCGGTCCCAAGCCGTCAAACGCTGCGCCCAGCGACTTGGCAACAAAGCGGCAAATTCGGGCACGCCGGGCTTGAAATGGTCGTACACCTTGAGCAAATCATCGGGACCCGCTCGAACTTCTTTGACCACCCGCTCCAGCCGGGTGGATCGGCTTTTCAAATCGGCCACGCGGATGATGTCGTCAAACGCCATCCACAGGGCCAGCCAACGTGCCATTTCGCGCGTGACCGCCCATCCGTGGGCACCGTCGCTGGCGGCCTCGGCCTGCCAAACCTGGCGCATGCGGCGCAAATACACCTGGCCATAGGCGCGGTTTTGGTAGTCGGTGACCCGCGCCAAGCCCAAGGCCAACATGGCGCGCGCGGGCTCTGGAAACGCTTCCACGGCAGCCTGGTCCGCAGGGCTCAACGGGCTGACAGCGCCCTCGGGCAAGACCTGAGCGGCCACTTCGGCCCATTGGCGCGGGGTGTCCACCGCGTCAAAAGCCAGGGCAAAGCCGCGCAAACTGGCCGCCGCTTGGGCCCCTTGACCAATCGCTGCTTCAAAATGCGCGCGCTCAAAAGGCAGCAAGCCACTGCCTGCAATGGCCCCCAGCATCACCGCACTGACCACCGTGCCCGCTTGCTGAGCCATGGCCGCCATGTCCAGCACATGGTGCTCTTGGCTGAAGCGGCGCACCACATCGACCAATTGGGCGCTGTCGCGACGACCATCGGCGAGCTGCATACGCTCGTGGGTGGTGAAACTGCGTGCGCTCGATGTGATGACGCGGGTGCGATCGGGCGAGGCGTAGCCCAAACCGATCTGGCGTGTGGTCTCCAACAGCTCCGACGAGACCAGGGCATCCAAGGCCCCTGGTACCGGGTTCAGGCTCAACACCGGACGGCGCCCGCCCAGCTCGGCCAAAGGCTGGGGGAACACCTCCACGTAGTAAGTGGTCGCGCCCGTGCGCTGGGCCACGCCGGGGATGGACGTGCTTTGCGCCGGGTAACCAGCGATGCGCGCGGCCTCGACCAGCCATTGGCTGAGCACGCCGCCGCCTTCGCCACCCAAGGCGCACAACAGCAGAGAAATGGGTCGGGTTGTGTTCATGGTGTCAAGCCGGTTGTAAGGCACGCACCAAGCGCGAGCGCAATCCGGCCCAGACACGCTCCCAGGGTTTGGGGTTTTGCACCACCTCGGCGCGGTAAAAACTCGGGCACAAGGTGGCGGCATGGGCATTGGCCCCACACAAACCGCAACCCACACAACCGTCGATCACGGTGGCCACTGGATCGACCTTGAGCGGGTCGGGGTTGTCTTTGAGGGTCAAGGTGGGACAGCCCGACAAACGGATGCAAGCGTGGTCGCCATTGCAGACATCTTCATCCACACCGTATTTCACGCGCACCACCCGCTCGCCACCGCGCAGCATCTTGGCGATCCAAGGTTTGATGCGGCGTTGGCGTTCAAGTTGGCATTCACCCTCGGCAATGATGACTTTCAGGCCCGAAAAATCATGGGTCAAGGCCTCTTTGAGGGTGCGCTTCATGTGCGCTACCTCATAGGTGTGCACGGTGCGCATCCACTGCACGCCCATGCCACGCAAGGTGGATTCAATGGTTTGGTTGGTGTGGGCCAAGCTGTGCTGCTTGTCCGGCGCCCCCGCCTTGGCGGCATCGCTGGGTGTGGAATGGATGTCTTGTGTGCCCGTGGCCGAGGTGTAGCCGTTTTTAAAGATGAGCAACACCGCATCGTCGTTGTTGAACAAGGCGCTTTGCACCCCGGTGAGCAAGCCGTTGTGCCAAAAACCGCCGTCGCCCATGATGGCCAGGCTGCGCCGCTGCATCATGGGTGACACCCCAGCCCGACTGGCCAAACTCATGCCATAACCCAAGATCGAATGACCGCTGGAAAACGGCTCGAAAGTGGCCAAGGCATGGCAGCCAATGTCGGCCGCAATGTGCACCGGCCCAATCTCTTGCTGGGCCAATTTGAGTGCGGCAAACACGGGGCGCTCGGGGCAACCCACGCAAAAACTGGGCGGGCGCGCGGGCAACGGCACACCCAGCACCTGGGCCACTTCGCCGCGCCGATGTTGGTTGCGCGCCAGCCAATCTTGCGCGCCTTCGGTCAACGCTGGGTCTAAATAGTGTTGGGCAAAGGCGGTCAGCCCGGTGGACAAGACCTCCACGCTGTACTCCCCGGCCAGGGGCAACCAGTCTTTGCCATGCAAAGGGGTGTTCAGGCCGCGCCGGCGCAACAAGGTGGCGATGTCTTGCTCGATGTACTCGGGTTGGCCCTCCTCGATCACCATCACCGCTTGTTTGTCAGCGCAAAAGTCGGCGATTTCATCGGGCACCAATGGGTAAGTCACGTTGAGCACCAAGATGGGGATATCGCTCTCACCCCAGGCGTTGGCCAAGCCCAGTTGCTGCAAGCTGCGCACCAAGGCGTTGTACAAGCCGCCTTGCACCACCAAACCCACATCGGTGTGGCGGCCCGGCATGTGCTCATTCAGGCCATGTTCGGCGATGTAGCGGCAAGCGGCCGGAATGCGCTCTTGGGTTTTGAGCTTTTCATGGCGAAAAGTCACCGGCGGGTGGGCCAAACGCATGTAATCAAATGCCGCCGGGTCTTCCATCAAGGCGCGGGTGGACAAGGCGGGCGAGCGATTGGCCTTGGTGACAAAGCTGCCCCGCACATGGCAGGCACGGATGCGCAACTCCAAAATGGTCGGCATGTTGGAGGCCTCGGACAAGGCAAAGCCATGCTCAACCATCTCCACCATTTTGGGCAAATCGGGGCGGGGGTCGAGCAGGCACAAAGTGCTTTTCAGGGCATAGGCATGGGTGCGCTCTTGGATCACCGAGGCCCCCTCACCATAGTCCTCGCCCACCACGATCAACGTACCCCCGAGCACGCCAGGGGAGGCCAAATTGGACAAGGCATCGGCCGCCACATTGGTGCCCACAATCGACTTCCAGGTCACCGCGCCGCGCAACGGGTAGTGCAGGCTGGCACCGAGCATGGCAGCGGCCGAGGCCTCATTGGCACAGGCTTCGACGTGCACGCCCAGCTCGTCCATCAATGGTTTGGCCTGGACCATCACATCCAGCAAATGCGACACCGGCGCCCCTTGGTAGCCGCCCACGTAAGCCACACCCGACTGGAGCAAGGCTTTGGTGATGGCCAAAATGCCCTCGCCATGGAAGGTGTCGCCCTCGCCCAAGCGCAAAGACCCGATCTCATGCTCAAATGAAACTTCCACAGTGCGCTCCGATACCGACCTTGTCCTGGGCCATTCCCAGGGCTGGGGCATTTTCACATGCCGATCGGGCATGATTGGGCTTTTCTGGAAACACCTACACCCCATGACCTGGTCCATCATCGCCCGTGACAGCCAAGGCCACTTTGGCGTGGCCATTGCCTCCAAGTTTTTTGCCGTTGGCGCCTTGTGCGTGCACACCCGACGTGGCGTGGGGGCGGTGGCCACCCAAGCCTTGATGAACCCGTTGTATGGCCAGGCCGGTCTTGACGCCTTGGCGCAGGGTTTAACCCCCAGCGCGGTGGTGGCCCAACTCACTGGAGCCGATGCCGGTCGCGACCAACGCCAATTGCATGTGCTGCCAGCCCATGGTGCGCCAGCGGCCCATACCGGTGCGGCCTGCATCGATTGGTGCGGCCACCTGTGCTTTGACGACTTCAGCGTGGCGGGCAATATGCTCGCTGGCCCCGAAGTGGTGCAAGAAACCGCCCGCGCCTACCAAGCCAGCGCCGGTCAACCCATGGCACGGCGTTTGCTGGATGCCATGGCCGCTGGCGAAGCCGCTGGCGGCGACAAGCGTGGCAAACAAGGCGCGGCCTTGCGCATCCATGGCGACGAAGACCACCCCCAACTCGACCTGCGGGTCGATGACCATGAAGAGCCTATTGTGGAATTGCACCGCCTGTATGAAAAAAGCCTGGAGCGCTACCAGCCCTTCATGGCCTGTCTGGCCGGTCGGCATGACCCGGTGGGCTTGATCGATCGCCAACAAATCGAAGCCCGCGTGCAAGCTTTCCATGACGCCTTGCTGAAACCATGACAGCTTTGCTGGAAGTGCGCGGGCTGCGCACCTGCTTCACCACCGACGAAGGCGAGTTCGCTGCCGTGGACGGGGTCAGTTTTGAGGTCCAGGCCGGCAAAACATTGGCCATCGTGGGCGAGTCGGGCTGCGGCAAAAGTGTTACCTCCCTGTCCATCATGGGCTTGGTCAGCGCACCCGCAGGGACCATCCGTGCAGGTTCCATCCGATTTGAAGGCCAAGAACTGGTTGGGGCCAGCGACGAAACCCTGCAAAACCTGCGTGGCAACGGCATGGCCATGGTGTTTCAAGAACCCATGACCTCGCTCAACCCGGCCTATACCGTGGGCGAGCAAATCATGGAAGCCTTGCTGCGCCACCGACCCATGGACCGCGCCCAAGCCCTGGAACGGGCCTTGGAGATGCTGGCCCAAGTGCGCATCCCGGCCCCAGAACAACGCTTGCACGAGTACCCGCACCAACTCTCTGGCGGCATGCGCCAGCGGGTGATGATCGCCATGGCCTTGGTGTGCCAGCCGCGCTTGCTGATTGCCGACGAACCCACCACTGCACTGGACGTGACCATCCAAGCCCAAATTTTGGCCTTGATGGCGCAGTTGCAAAGCGACATGGGCACCGCCATCGTGCTCATCACCCACGATCTGGGGGTGGTGGCCGAGGTGGCCGATGAGGTGGTCGTGATGTACGCCGGCAAAGTGGTCGAACGCGCCCCGGTCCAAGCCTTGTTTGACACCCCCCAGCACCCCTACACCGTGGGCTTGCTTGGCGCCATCCCACGCTTGGACCTGGCCCAGCACCGGCTCGCATCGATCGAAGGCCAGGTGCCCAGCCCCTTGCAGCGACCAGCGGGTTGTGGCTTTGCACCTCGCTGTCCGTTTGCGCAAGAACGCTGCCACAGCCAGGCACCAGAACTGCAAGCCGTGGGGCTTGACCACACCAGCGCTTGTTGGCGCGCGCCGCTCGACCCCATGGCCTTGCTGGCCACTGAGGAAGCCGCGGCATGAGCCCCTCGGCACCCCTGCTGGAAGTGAGCCAACTGCGCAAACACTTTGTGGTGCGCCAAGGCCTGTGGGGCCGTGCCCGCGGCGCGGTGCGCGCGGTCGATGGCGTGAACTTGCACATCCGCGCTGGCGAAACCTTGGGCGTGGTGGGTGAGTCGGGTTGCGGCAAATCCACACTGGGCCGCTTGGTGCTGCGTTTGCTTGAGCCCAGCGGCGGCCAGGTGCGCTTTAAGGGCCAAGACCTGGGCCAACTCAGTGGGCCTGCGTTGCGCGGACAACGCCGGGCCATGCAAATCATCTTTCAAGACCCCTATGCCTCCCTCAACCCGCGCATGACCGTGGCCCAGTCGCTCACCGAGCCGCTGCAACTGCATGGCCTGCACATCGGACGCCATCCTGAGCGGGTGCAAGAACTTTTAAAAACCGTGGGCCTGGCACCAGAACACGCCCAACGCTATCCGCATGAGTTTTCGGGCGGCCAGCGCCAGCGCATTGGCATTGCCCGCGCCTTGGCGGTGGAGCCCGAACTCATCGTCTGCGACGAAGCGGTGTCGGCCTTGGACGTGTCGGTGCAAGCCCAGGTGATCAATTTGCTGCAAGATTTGCAAGCCCAATTTGGGCTGGCGTATTTGTTCATCGCCCATGACCTGGCCGTGGTCAAGCATGTGGCGCACCGCATCGCCGTGATGTACCTGGGCCGGGTGGTGGAAATCGCCGACAGCCAAGCATTGTTTGCCCACCCACGCCACCCCTACACCCAGGCCTTGCTGGGGGCGATACCGCGCCCGGTGCCCAACCCAGTGGGGGTGCGCCCCTTGCTCAGCGGCGATGTGCCCAGCCCGATCAACCCACCTTCGGGTTGCCACTTTCACACCCGTTGCCCACATGCCCAAAGCGCGTGCCAACACAACGCACCGCCATTGGCAGCGGTTGATGGACATGCCGTGGCCTGTCACCTGTGGCGCGACTTGCCAGCGCAGCCCGTGGCCACCGGCCCGGGCATGATGACGGCCAACCAGTGGCGCCTGCAACAATTGCAATCTGCTTTTTTACCCGCCCATGCCCCACGGCCTTGAACCCTTTTCACTTTGGAGAACCCCGCATGAAAAAAATAATTTCCCTGGCCTGTTTGGGCACTTGTTTGGCATTGAGCGCGGCCAGTGCATCGGCGCAAAACTTGCGCATCGGTCTGGCCGAAGACCCCGATGTGTTGGACCCGACCTTGGCGCGCAGTTTTGTCGGCCGCATTGTGTTTTCTTCCCTGTGCGACAAGCTGTTTGATGTGGATGAAAAACTCAACATCGTGCCGCAACTGGCCACCGGCCACGAGTGGTCGGCCGACAACAAAAGCCTGACCTTGAAAATCCGCACCGGCGTGACCTTCCACGACGGCGAAAAACTCGACGCTGCCGCAGTGAAATTCAACATCGATCGGCACAAAAATTTGGCCGGCTCGAGCCGCCGAGGCGAGCTGGCCCCGGTCAGCAGCGTTGACGTGGTCGATGCCCAAACCGTGCGCCTGAACCTGTCGGCACCGTTCTCACCCTTGCTGGCCCAACTCACCGACCGCGCCGGCATGATGGTCTCGCCCAAGGCTGCGCAAGCGGCGGGCGACAAATTTGGCACTGCACCGGTGTGCTCTGGCCCCTTTAAATTTGTCGAGCGAGTGGCACAAGACCGCATCGTCCTCGAAAAATACGCTGGCTACTGGAACAAAGCCGCGGTCAACTTCGACAAGGTCACCTACATACCCATCCCCGACGCCACCGTGCGCCTGGCCAACCTGCGGTCTGGGCAACTCGACTTCATCGAGCGGGTGGCCACCAACGACATGGAAAAGCTGCAAACCGATAAAAAATTCAAAACCTCGCGCATCACTGAAATTGGTTACCAGGGCATCACCATCAACGTGGGCAAAAGCGATCGAGCCAAAA
>Ga0214919_10012375_pt1 | contig 10494 bp, 7 predicted proteins | sample LL1503_MetaG_FD_177994 | JGI IMG/M metagenome (GOLD analysis project Ga0214919, IMG submission 177994) | Freshwater microbial communities from Lake Lanier, Atlanta, Georgia, United States - LL-1503 | ecosystem: Environmental > Aquatic > Freshwater > Lake | place: USA: Georgia | collected 2015-03-15 | reverse complement strand
AGCAATGTTGGCAAAGATATTTGAGAAGCTAGAGGCCAAGGTAGACAAATGAACCCGCTGGTCATATCAGGTCTGTTCTCTGCTGCTCAGTCTTTGATTGAGCGTTTCTTCCCTGACCCGGAGAAGAAAGCTGCTGCCCAGCTTGAACTACTGAAGATGCAGCAGAACGGTGATCTTGCCCAGCTTGCCGCTGAAACTGATTTGGCAAAGCTGCAAGTGCAAGTTAATCTGGAAGAAGCTAAGAGTGCTAACTGGTTTGTAGCTGGATGGAGACCCTTTATTGGCTGGACTTGTGGTTTTGGGTTGGCTTACATATCCATCATTGAACCTATTGCTAGGTTTTCTGCACAGGTTTGGTTTCACTATGCTGGGTCTTTTCCAGTCATAGACACCACTATAACGATGCAAGTCTTGCTGGGCATGTTGGGTCTAGCCGCCGCCAGAACTGTAGAAAAGGTAAAAAACGTAGAAGGACATAGATGATTACCGTAGCCCAGTATCTAGGTCAGCATCTGAAAGGGCATGAGATGGAGTTGACCGAAGATATCAAGACGAATGCTGCTATTATCTGTGAGAAGGCTAACCAGCTAATGTCGGCTTTCGGTGAAGACCGGGGGCTACGGTCAGGCTGGCGTCCTTCGTCTGTAAACCACCGTGTTGGCGGCGCTCCGCATTCAAAGCACAAGACGGGTCACGCAGTAGACATTGAAGACAACGACGGAGAGTTGGATAAGTTCTGTCGCAACAATGTCCAGATACTAGAGGGCATAGGTCTTTGGCTAGAGGATGATGTGGCTACGCCGACTTGGTGCCATATCCAGTGTGTTCCACCACGTTCTGGACATAGGTTTTTTATACCATAATGCCACTACAAAAATTACAGCTAAGACCGGGCATCAACCGGGAAAGCACTACCTACGCCAATGAGGGCGGGTGGTTTGAATCTGAAAAGATCAGGTTCCGTTCCGGTCAGCCTGAAAAGATTGGCGGCTGGACTAACTTGGCTGCATCAACTGGCGGGGTGGTTAATACCTACAATGGTGTAAATAGGAACATGACCAACTGGGTTACGCTTAACTACAGCAACCTGAACGCGGTTGGCACCAACCAGAAATTTTACGTTGAGAACGGTGGGTTGTATCACGACATCACACCGCTGACTGCGGCGTCTCCGGTGGCTGTTGGTGGGGCTGGCCCGTTTGCCACTACCAATACTTCCAAGCTCGTTACGGTTACTGTCTCAGCGCATGGTATCTCTCCCGGCACTTGGGTTACATTCTCTGGCGCTGTAGCGGGTGGCGGCTTGACGCTTAATGGTGAGTTTGAAGCCATATCAACCCCAACAGGTAACACGTTTACCATCATTAGCCCGACTGCGGCTACATCTACAAGCGCCAATACTGGTGGAGCTTCTGTTGTTGCTAACTTTCAAATCGCCGCTGGCAGCGCCACTTACACTACTAGCAACGGTTGGGGCGCTGGCCCATATAACGCTGTTATCTTTGGCACTGGTAGCTCTACCCTGTCTTCAACTATTTCGGCGGCTGCAACTTCTATCAGCGTAGCTTCAACTGCATCGTTTTCCGCTTCTGGAACTATCGTTATTGAGTCTGAAATTATTACCTACACCGGCCTCTCCGGTGGTATCACGTTTACCGGTTGCACTAGGGCTACCGATGAGAGCATGGCAACTATCCATGTGTCTGGGGTAACTGTTCAACAATACTCCAGTGAGACTTCTGGAACTTCAGCCTATGCGTGGGGCGCTGCTTCTGCTACTGCAAACTCTATTGGCACACAGCTTCGGTTGTGGACTGCGGATAACTTCGGTCAAGACCTGATCTTTGCTCCGCGTGGCGGCGCTATTTACTATTGGGCTGTGGATACTTCTGCCTATGCACGGGCAGTGACACTGACAAGTTTGGCAACTACATACAATGCAACAAACGGCCCGTATACTCCAACAACTACGCTTGCTGTCATAGCCTCAGATGTTCAACGGTTTGTCATAGCGTTCGGTTCAAACCCATACGTCCCCGGTAACTCAGCTACGACATTTGACCCGATGATTGTGCGTTGGTCTGACCAAGAAGATGCATATACATGGGTTCCCGCTGCAACCAACCAATCTGGGGAATACAAGCTTGCTGGTGGTTCTACGATTGTTACTGCAAGAACGGCAAAGCAGGAAGTCTTGATTTGGACGGACGCGGCGTTGTTCACCATGCAGTATTTGGGGCCACCCTATGTCTGGGGCTTCAACCTGCTGATGGACAACATATCCATCATATCGCCTAACGCTATCGCTTCGGTAAATAACCAGACGTTCTGGATGGGTGTGGATAAGTTCTACGTTTACACAGGTCGTGTTGATACTGTGCCCTGCACCCTGCGGCAATATGTCTTTAATGACATAAACCTAGCGCAAAAATATCAAATAGTCGCTGGCACTAATGAGGGCTTTAACGAGGTGTGGTGGTTCTATCCGTCTGCCAATAGCCCGGTAAATAACCGCTATGTGATCTATAACCATCTTGAGAAGATTTGGTATTACGGCTCCATGAACCGCACGGCATGGCTGGATTCTCCGCTTCGTGACTTTCCAATGGGCGCACAGAGTGTGCAGAACTCCTACTTGGCAACAGCAATAACTTCAACGACTGCTACGTCGCTGACACTGCTTAACGGGTACTCCTATCCCAATTCAGGCACTCTGGTTATTGACTCTGAGTATATAAGCTATACCGCACACGATAGTGCTGACGGTAATACGTTGACGGGGTGTTCTCGTGGTGCGGTTAATCCGGTTACTGGGACTCCTACGACTGCCGCTACGCACGTTCAATACTCGGCGGTAACTTACCTAACGCCTAATCAAGTCATGTTCCACGAGAACGGAACAGACGATTACTCTGGTGTGACCCCTGCGGCTATCGACTCTTACGTTCAGTCTTCTGACTTTGATATTGGTGACGGGCATAACTTTGGTTTTGTATGGCGGATGCTGCCTGACGTTACGTTTGACGGTTCTACGGTAGCTGCACCCCAAGTCAATCTGTCCGTGCGTCCGCGTCAGAACTCAGGCACCAACTACGGTGTTGGTAATGCTCCTGCTGTAATCAGCGGTAACAACTACTCCTCCCCTCTGAACCATAACTATGTTGTTCAGCTTTTCACTGGGCAGGTTTACACGCGGATACGCGGGCGGCAGATGGCGTTCAAGATTGAGTCTACGGAGATTGGTGTAGCGTGGCAGTTGGGCGCTACCAGAATTGATGTCAGACCTGATGGACGTAGATAACCTTGGCTATCTCACCCAACACACTCATACCACCCAAGTCACCCAGCTTACCTGTTGGGCCGACTGAGTATGACCAACGCTATCAAGATCAGTTATTAAATGTTCTGCGGCTTTACTTTAATACGCTGGATAACACCTTTGGCTCGTTGCTTGGGGTTGGTGGTGGGGGTGGTAAGTTTATTAGGTCGCCTTATGGGTCGTTCCAAGACACCACAGTTCAAACCGCCCCAGCTAATACCGCTCAAGTAATGCGGTTTGATACCACTGATTTAACTAATGACGTAAGCGTTGTTTCGCACACGGTGGCTTTTACTGCTTCTAGGGCGCTGACTACATTAACTGTTTCGGCGGTTAGTTCAGGCACTATTTATCTTGGTATGACGATCACTGGAGCGGGGGTTCCAAGCGGAACACTGATAACGGCTTTTGGCACTGGAACCGGCACTACAGGAACCTATACCGTCAGCACATCTGGAACCATATCCTCTGAAGCTATGACCGGATCAGTGGCTTCTAAAATAACCGTAGCCCAAGCGGGGATATATAACCTGCAATGGTCAGGGCAGTTTCTTAACACGGCGGCAGCTATCCACGAAGTTAGCGTTTGGCTACGTTTAAACGGTGTAGATGTCGCGGGGTCTACTGGCAGGGTATCTATTAATTCCAAGCATGGTGCCTTTGATGGCGGCGCTCTTCCGGCTTGGAACTACTTTGTCCAGCTTCAAGCTAATGAATATGTGGAGTTGTGGTGGTCTACCCCAGACACTGCGGCCTACCTTACTTCCTACGTTGCTGGAACCAGTCCAACCCGCCCTACCACTGCGTCTGTCATAGCTACGCTATCCTTTGTATCAGCGCTACCATAATGATATTATTGACAAAACCCACCGAATTGAGGTTCATATGCAACAACTAGCCCGAGGTATTGCTTCATTAGGCCGTGGTGAGGACACCCAGCTTGTTCATATGACCCCCGGCGAGGTGCGCGGGTTACAACAATTAGCTCTCGCCCACGGCGGCTCCCTGACCATTAACCCCCAAACCGGGCTGGCTGAGGCGGGGTTTCTACGCTCCCTGCTTCCGACGTTGATTGGTGCTGGGCTGATGATGATACCGGGTATGCAGCCGTTGGGTGCCGCCGCTATTACAGGTGTAGGGTTTGGGGTGGCCGAAGGCAACTTGAAAAAAGGGTTGATGGCGGGTCTTGGTGCCTACGGTGGTGCTGGGCTGGCTGGGAACTTAGGCGGGATGGGTGCGGAGACGCTGGCTAATGAAGCTACTAAGGCTAATGCCTTAGCGGTAGGTGAAGGGGCTTCCAAAGTGGCAACTGGTATAGGGCAGCAAGCCTATGATACGGCGTTAAGCAGTGTCACTTCGGGCGAGGTTACACCGGCAATGTTAGACACTATGGGTATGACCCCCCAGCAATATGCTGCACAGCAGATGGAAGTAGCCTCAGCAAATACCCCAATGCCCGACCTCACTAACCCTAACCCGTTACCCAAATACGCTGATATGGATACGGGGCAACGGATCGATGCTATGAAAAGGGGGTTTAGTTCAGTAAATCCGCTGAGTTCTGACTTCAATAAAACGGCAGCGATGAGTTTCCTAGACAAGAATAAGTACCAACTGGCGGGGGCTGCTGCTGGCCCTGTGCTGGAAGCTATGAAACCCCAAGCTCCTATGGCTCCGGCTAAACCCGAACCTGACCAGTATGATCGGGAGTTGGCAAGATATCATTTGTCTCCTGACTATAAAGCTTATGTACCACCGCAGCCTAACCCCTACTACCGCGCTGTGTATGCCGCCGAGGGTGGGGATGTTTCTCGTATGGCAGCAGGTGGAACGTCCCGCGCAAAGCCTTTATCCCGAGAAGCCGATATTCCTAGTGTGGGTATTGCTAAAGATACCGACATGGATACCGCAACCAAAGACGCTTATACCGCTGCTATTCTGCGGCTCAAAAAACAAGCTTCTGGCGCAAACCTGACGCCATATACTCCTGAGAAAACCGCCATTAAAGGGCTTGGTGATATTGGGCCACCCACATCTATGATGGCTGCGGGTGGGGTTACTGGTATGGCAGATGGGGGTTACACCTACAACGAGGCCAACGGTGCATATACGGAAGAGGCTCCCCAAGATAATATGCCTTTCGGGTTTAATCCAAAGGGTTTGTTGGGCACACTGTTTAAACAGAATCCTCAATTGTTAAACCAACTAAAAGGGCCAAGCAAAATGGCCCAAGGCGGCGTTGCCTCCCTGTCCAGTGAGTACGCTGCGGGTGGTAAACTGCTCCAAGGGCCGGGGGACGGCATGTCTGACTCTATCCCTGCGGTAATCAAGGGTGCCAGACCCCAACGGGCGGCACTGGCTCAAGGTGAGTTTGTTATCCCTGCTGACGTAGTTTCGCACTTGGGCAACGGTTCGACGGATGCTGGGGCCAAGAGGCTTTATGCCATGATGGACAAGATTCGTCACGCAAGAACTGGCAACAAGAAACAGGGGCGTCAGATTAACCCCAGCAAATTTATGCCTGCATGACAACTTTAACGTATGAGGACACCGACCCCTTCCGCTTTGTGGAGGAGATGAAGCAACTGTTCCCCGTACATTATGATGAGCTTTGTGTAACTAAAGATTTTGTACTAGAACCGGACTACGACGCGTACAAACGGCTATGCGATGCGGGTATGTTGCGGTGCATCACTTGTAGGGCAGATAGCGAGTTGATTGGGTATATAATTTTCTATATACAGCCGCACTTGCATTACAAGTCCTGTAAAACGGCTTTCGAGGATATTTACTTCGTAAAGAAGGAATACAGAAAGGGCCGCATCGGTATCAAACTGTTTCAGTATGCAGAAGAAGTCCTGAAGGGTATCGGGGTAAACAGGATAATTATGCATACAAAGATTCATTTGGATAACTCCAGACTGTTTGAGTATCTGGGTTATAAACTGACGGACAAACTCTTTACGAAATTGCTGGGGTAGAACATGAGATACAACCATTTTACGATGCTGCCTGAACGGGCTTTCCAATCTCTTGGCGGTAAGATGACCCTTGAGGGTGGTGGTGACCAACCTGCTCCAGCGCAACCTACAACGGCTACCCAGTACAACACCAACATTCCTGAGTACGCTAAGCCCTACGTCACAAATATGCTGGGGGCTACCCAGCAGCAGCTATTCAATATGGACTCCAGCGGGGCCATTAGTGGCTTCAAGCCCTACCAGCCGTATAGCTCTAATGTTAATGACTACTTTGCTGGCTTCTCCCCGATGCAGCAGCAGGCACAACAATCCGTAGCGAATATGCAGGTGCCGGGGCAGTATGGGCAAGCTTCTGGTTTAGCTGGTGCCGCTAGTATGGGTAGTTTGGGCGCGGGTCAGCAATACAATCAGATGGCAACCAACCCGTACGCTATGCAAGCATTCATGTCGCCGTATCAACAGAACGTCACTGACTTTCAAAAGCAGCAAGCGGTGATGGACTACGGACGGGCATTGCCGGGAATGGGTGCGGCGGCAACGAACAAAGGGGCGTTTGGTGGTAGCCGTCAAGCCATCGTAGAGGGCGAGGGTCAACGCAACTTACAAAATACTCTGGCTGGTATCCAAGCCACCGGTAGCCAGAACGCATTTCAGAACGCCCAGCAAGCTCAGCAGTTTGGCGCTAACTTAGGTATGACAGGGTACAACCAAGCTTTGCAAGGGGCTAGCACACTGGCTAACATTGGTGGTCAAGAGTTGGGTGCGCAACAAGGTATTGCCAATGCCCAGAACGCTATGGGTGGGCAGCAACAAGCATTGGAGCAGAGTAAGATTAACCAAGGCATCCAGAACTACGCTACCCAGCAACAATACCCAATGATGCAGTTGGGCATGATGTCTAACATGCTGCGCGGCCTACCGATGCAGTCCACCACGACCCAGACTTACCAAGCTGCTCCTAGCACGGCATCACAAGTTGTGGGTTCGGCGGGTGCTTTGGCTAGCGCATATAAAGGTCTGACTAACAAAGAAGGTGGAGTCATCAAAGGACTGGCTCACGGTGGCTCAATTGATGGTCAGGGCTATGCTATAGGCGGGGAGATTAAACAACAACTCTCTATGATGTCTGACGATCAACTCCAGCAAATTATGCGCACTTCGGCAAGCAACGAGATTCGTGCAATGGCCGCTGAGATTCTCGCCACGCATAGGATGGCCGAGCAAATGACTAACCGTCCCGAGGCAGGGATAGGACAAGCGGGACAAGGGGGACAAGGGGGACAGGGTCTGATGGCGGCTAACACAGGCGATACGTTCACCAGTATGGCTGACGGTGGCATCATTGCTTTCGCTCCGGGGGGGTATACAGACGATGAGTTAGCGGCTAACCGAGCTAAACTACGGGAAGAGGAAAATGCACCTAAACTAACTGACGCTGAACTGGCCGAACGTATGGCACAGCCGGTAATACCGGGGCTTCCTGCTCCCACTAAGGCAGAAGTGCGCAACATACAACCAGACGCCAGTGCTTCTATAGAGGACTTCGCTAATTACTTGGGTAATATACGCACCAACGCAGGTATTGGTAAACCGCGTGAAGCAGAACGTGAGATGCTTGATAAGCGTATGGCAGCGCGGGATAAACAAGAGACTAGCCAGAACTATTTCAAAGCCGCAGAGTTCTTCGCTAAGATGGCTAACACGCCGGGGGGTCTGCTTCGTAGTGCTACAGAAGCGGGTGCTGAGGTACTGCCGGGATTTGCTAAGCTCAGAGAAGAGCAGCTTAAGATTCGTGAAAAAGATGCTCAGGTTATGGCTGACATTAACGAAGCCAATCGCCTTGATAAACTGGGTCTGTTCGATCAGGCTGCAAAAATACGCGGTGAAGCCCAAAAACTTCAAGGTGAGAACGACCGCAGCAAAGCTGAGATTAAAGGGCGTCTGGAGGTGGCGGGAATAACTGGGCAATTTGGTCTTGAGGGACATAAACTAGATGCGGCGTCCCGAGAAAGAGTAGCAAATATACATGCGGGTATGCCTAGTCCTGCGAAGTCGGAACAAGCCATATACCAAAACTACGTTAAAGCTGTAGGCGTGGAACATCCTGATTGGACACCAGAGAAGGTAGGGGTAGAAGCTTACAGCCGTATGCAAGCGGATAATAGATTTGCAGGGGGCAAAACTGATGCGGTTTTGACTGCAACAATGAGCAGAACATATGCCGGGCTGCTTACACGCAGTAAATCTTTGATAAACGGCTTAGAACGTGAAATTAGAGACGCGGATACCCCCGCTATAAAAGCAGCAAAAACTAAGGAATTAGCTGACGTAAAACAAAAATTACGAGAGGAGGCTAAATTCATGACCTACGGCGATGATGCCCCTGCCCCTGCCCCTGCCCCTGCTCCTGATGCCGGTGCAAGACCCCCGCTTGCTAGTTTTGAAAAAGGTTAAGCTATGCCTTTCGATATAGCGGGTGCAAAACAAGCTGGGTACACCGACGCGGAAATACTTAAGTATCTAGCCCCGGAAACTAAGTTTGACACCGAGGGTGCTAGAAAGGCCGGGTATAACGACGCTGAAATACTTGGCTTTATCGGCCAAAAAACAGGCACTCCTACGCAAGCAGCACCCCCTCAAGAAGCGGCACCGCAACCTGCTGCACTTGCTCCGGGGCCGCTTAACCAACCGCCAATAGTGCCCGAGGAAACCGGTGCGGCGTTTGGTAATCGTAACCTTATGACGCAGGGTGAAAAAGCACGTGCAACCGCTGCGGCAAACGCCGCACGTGAACCTGAAAAACTTGGGTATCTTGCAGCGTCTACTAAAGCAGGTGCGCTTAATTTAGTGGGTACAGCGGCTAAATTAGTAGACGCACTCAATCCTTTTACTACTAGCGAAGCAGAACTTGCAGTTCTATATAAGAACGAACCGGAAAAGTTAGCCAAGCTACAGGCGGAAGGAGCGGCTACATTTCTACAACGCTTTGGCCGTGCCATGCAACAGGGTAGCGAAAACGTGATGGAAGACGTCGCACCTGAGGATAAAGAAAAGTATGGAAAATTAAAATACGCCACTATAGACCCCAATAAAGCGGCCTATCTTTCACCTATAAAAGTTGTTGGCGACGTACTTTCATCTTTACCAACAACATTAGCCTTGGGTGTTTCATTATACTTAACCAAAGGTACCGCCGCTCGTGTTGAAGCACAAGCATTGGCGGAGGGGCTTACGCCAGAAGCTGCCCGCCGTTTAGGGGTTAACGCGGCTGTTGATACAATGGCTAAGGTTGGAGCAGGTTCTGAAGGATCAATAGGATACGCCCAACAAGCATTGCAAACCCGCGAGGAAGCTGACAAGGTAACAAAAAAAGCAATCGAAGCATCCCCGGAGTATAAAAAACTAATTGCGGATGGGTTTTCACCTGAGACTGCTCGTATACGTGTGTCGGCGTTAGCCGCTGAAACTTCTGGTGCAGTGGCGGGCGCAGCCGATGCAGTACTCAATTTCTTTGGGGGTAGAGTTCTTGGCAAAGTAATTGGTGAAGGTGGAAGCTTACTCAAGCGTACTGGTAAAGGCTTTTTAACGGAAGCCGCTGTTGAAGCGCCGCAAAGTGGAGCCGAACAAGCCGCACAAAATATGGCGGTTAAGCAATTTTTAGATAATAAAAAAGAAGCGTTAGACGGGGTAGTAGAAGCAATAGCGCAAGGTCTTTTTGTAGGGGGTGTATCCGGTGGTGGATTTGCCGCAGTATTAGGTGGGGGAGGAGGCAAAGGTTCAGCTAATGTTGCTCCCGCTCCCGCTCCCGCTCCCGCTGCGCCTACCGTTGCGCCTTCGGTTAGCCCAGAACAACGTAATGCTTTAATCGCCGCCTACCAAACAGACCTTGGTTTGCCGTTGGATGTGGCTACCTCTATGGTGGATCAGCAGCTTGCTGCAACTCAACCTCCTCCTGCTGCGCCTCCTGCACCTCCCGCACCTAGACCCGCTGCCACTGATATACCGGCTGGTGTTGACCCTAATCGGGTTGCAGATATAGAGTCGGAGTTAATTGACTACGGTGTTGACCCCGCCGCAGCAAGAATCGGTGCAATTAAACAAGCTGCGCAAGAGAAACAAGCAGACGATGCCGCCGAAGCGGAAGCCGCTGCTACCAAACAGGAGGCACCCAGTGCAACAGTACCTACCGATACA
>Ga0214919_10012374_pt1 | contig 10495 bp, 6 predicted proteins | sample LL1503_MetaG_FD_177994 | JGI IMG/M metagenome (GOLD analysis project Ga0214919, IMG submission 177994) | Freshwater microbial communities from Lake Lanier, Atlanta, Georgia, United States - LL-1503 | ecosystem: Environmental > Aquatic > Freshwater > Lake | place: USA: Georgia | collected 2015-03-15 | reverse complement strand
CTCGTAGCTGATCGTCTCCACCTTCGCAGGCACACTCACCACCGGCACTTCACCCAACGGCAAACTGGCCTGCAAGCGGTCGAGCTTTTCGCTTTTTCCGGGACCAAACAACTGGCGCTTCAACCAAGCGTTTTCCGCTTTCACGGCCGCCAGCTCCGCCCGTAACTCTTGGAGTTGGGTGAGGATGTCTGGTGTTGGAACCATATATCCATCAATGTATTACATTTTATAAATGTCCAGCATTTTTATCGTTCATACCACGCTTTTTTACACCCATCTTTCAAGTCTATGCCCGCCAAGAGCATCGTCAGCGCCGCCGGCTCCAGATGGATCTTCTCTGACCCCTTCGCCTGCGGCCAACTGAACCGGCCTTTCTCCAGCCGCTTCGCCAACACCCACACCCCAGACCCATCCCAATACAGGATTTTTAGCCGATCCCGATCCTGGTTGGTAAAAACAAACATCGATCCTTTGAACGGATCCTCCCGGAGTTTTTCCGATGCGAGCGCCCACAGCCCGTTAAACTGCTTGCGCATGTCCACGGGCTCGACGGCTAAATAGATGCGTTGCGTGGTGGCAAAGTTGAACATCGTTCGAGTTTAGCCACGCATCACGTTGAGCAGTTGCGCCAACCCTGACGCATCCGCCGCTCTCACGACCCAGCCATTCGGCAGCGTCAGTTCAAAGGCCCAGGCCGGAACCGCTCCGGCGATCGGTGCGGTCGATGCACCCAACTTCACTTCGGCAAAGTTCAGTGTCTTCGCTCGCACTCGCCCATCTCGCCCGTGCCGATAGCACCACTTCGAGAGCGTGTGCCAATTAACTCCTTCCCGCTTAGCGAACTGTTCAAGAGTTAAACCGCTCGCACGATAGCCCTCCACCAGTTCTTCGCGCCTTGCCACCGATGTGATCGGCCGACCGCGGCGGTCTCTCTTTTCATCCTGCACCTCTGTCTCGATTGTTATCATCTCGACAGATTACACGAACGCCAATCATCCCGCTATGAGGTCTCCAGCCGGACGCTTACCACCATTGCCAAGGGCTTCGTTATCTTCTCCGCGATCGCCCTAGATTCCATCCGGTATCGGGGGGAGTTGCGGTAGCTTCTGTTTGGATTCCGCAGGTGCCGCAAGGCCATCCACAATGACACAACACAATTCATTCAACCCGACACCAACATTCCAGCGCGGGACGGATACGCGTCCGTCCATGCAACAAGTTCATCCTGTAGCTGGTCGCGTGAAAAGCCGGCGCCCATGGCCGCTCATTGCGATGGAGAATACGTTGTTCCTCGATTCTTCTCTGGGTTGGGCGGAACGCTGTGCCGCCATTGTGGAGGCTGGATTCGTCGGGGTTCACGCCGTACCTTATCCATTGGGAGACGACGATTTTGTCCGTCTGCGCCAGCTGGGGCGGGAGCCCGCCCGGCATGGATTGCGACTCACGAGCGTTTACGTAAATGTCGATCTGGCGTTTCCCACCGGCTCGGACGCTTATCGCCGGGTTGAACGGTTGTTTCGGGAGACCGAGGGCGCGCCGCGGATCGAGCTGAGTTTCAAGTGTTCCGATCCCGGCTGCCTGCCTGCTCAGGTGTGGACGGCGATTCTCTCTCGTTTGGAGCCGCTGCTCAAAATTGCGGAACAGCGGGGTGTCGACGTGGCGCTTTACCCTCATTCGTTTTATCCATTGGAGACTCCTGCTGAGGCCGCACGACTCGTGCAGTTGGTCGGGCATCCGCGACTTTCCTACCTCTTTCCGACCAATCATGTTTTTGCTGTTCATGACCCAATGGAAGTTGCCCCTCAGCTCTCGGCCCATGCGTCAGCCATATCCAGCTTCAACGTATGCGGCTGCCGACGGGCGACGCCCGGTCCGCGCGCGAAGCCCGTCAGTCTGCCGCTGGACGAAGGGGATCTGCCACTGGCCCCGGTTTTTTCCGCCCTCGCTGCGGGTGGATACTCGGGTGATGTCATAGTGCAAGGTCACCTTTGGAAGGACGATCTTCCCGGCAAGTTGCGGCGTTCCGTTGCGTTCTACACTGAGCTTACCCGGAATTTGTTTCCGCCCGATCCCGCATAGCAAGCAGGGAGCATGTCGCAAACTACACCGGTGCTATTATGCTCATGTAATTTCTTCGTGAAGCAGTAACCACTTCTTAATCTGCCGCCGCAAATGGGACGTGTGCAAACCTGTACTACCTTCCAGACTGGAGAATGCAACCAGGAATGGTCCCGATCGTTTGAAGAAGACGCGAAAAGACTTCCGTCTACTTTTCCAGGAGGGCCTTCTGCAAGCCACGGCACTTCGCTGCTTGGATTGCTTTTCGTGATTGGTCTGGCGACTTGCTGTGCCAAGGTCCAAGCGGGCCCCGAGCCGTACACTTCTCTCGTGCCGCGCCAAAAGTTTTCGGAAACCCTTTTGGAACAGGAAAAGGAACTGGCCAACGATCTGCAGATGCTGCGTTTTGTTGCCTCTCGGAAAAGGCTAGCCGCCGATCGCTACCGTCCACTCTATCATTTTGTCAGTCCTGAGAGTCAATTGAATGACCCAAACGGACTGTGTTTCTGGCAGGGGCGTTGGCATCTTTTTTATCAAGGGTATCCTCCGGACGAATTCCCTGATCCGGCCGATCTAGCCAGGCGACGCCAGCACTGGGGACATGCGGTCAGCGAGGATCTGGTACATTGGCGCGATTTGCCTTACGCGATATATCCGGGAATGGAAAAGATGTGTTTCTCCGGCGGGGTAGTTGTCGAGGAACGCCAGGCGGTCGCCTTTTATCCCGGCATTTCTGCTGGCCAGATGGTCGCGGTCGCAAAGGATCCCCTGCTTTTGAATTGGGAGAAGCTGGAAGGGAATCCGGTACTCCCAACGACAGGCGATTCCTATATCTGGAAGGAAGGCGACACCTACTACGGCCTGATTAAGGCAAACCATCTCCACTCTTCGAGGAATCTGGTCGATTGGGTTTCCCTCGGTGAGTTTGTCGACGACAACCCGTTCCCTTTGGTTGCTAACAGTGGCTCTAATCCTTGGGTGGATGCCACGGCCTGTCCCAATTTTGTGCCCATCGGCGACAAGCATATCCTCCTTTCTTTTAGCCATGCCACTGGCGGCCAGTACCGACTCGGCGAATACGACCGGCAACGCCATAAATTCAAGCCGTATGCGCAGGGGAGATTCAATCATGGCGCGGTTTCCCCGGGCGGTGTTCATGCGCCGTCCGCGTCGGCGGATGGGAAGGGAGGGGTGATCAACATCCTCAACATCAACGATGGAGAAAGCAGCAAGGAGTGGGACCAAGTCATGTCGCTTGCGCAGCGTTTGACCTTGGGTCCGGACTCACTGCTGCGGATCGCACCGGTGGGAGCCGTGGCTTCGCTGCGGGGCGCTCACGAGTACATCGGCGAGACCGTTCTGCCTGCCAACCAGGATGTCCTGTTGGATTCGATTAAGGGCAACGCGATGGAACTGGCAGTGGAGATCGACCCGAAATTATCGCGCTGGGTGCAAATCAGCGTCTTGCGGTCGCCGAATGCCGAGGAACAGACCACCATCACGTTCTACAACTTCGATCGGAAACTGAGCGTGTGGTATCAGACGATAGGTGTCGTTTGCCTCGACGGCACGCGTTCGAGCAACAATCCGAATACATGGATCCGGCCGCCGGAACGTGCGGACATGGATCGGGCTGGCGAGCCGCTGAGGGTGCGCGTATTTGTTGATCGCAGCGTGGTGGAGGTGTTCGTAAACGAGAAGTTGTACCTCGCCATGCGCGTCTATCCGGATCGTCCAGACAGCATCGGGGTTGCGCTGCGCGCCCAAGGGCAGGATGCGATCCTCAAGAAACTGGATGCCTGGACGATGAAATCAATCTGGGACTAAGTGAATGGAGAAGTTGGAGAGGCAAGCACAGTACCGAATCTCCTAAAGGGAAATGAACCTGCCGTGAAGTCCTCCGAGACGGGTGTTGGCCGGTTTTGGCAACGCTTACGGTTGCATCTGCGAGGACTGCTGAAAGAGAAGGGCAGGTGCCCGGTCAGGGCTTTCATGCAAGAGTACTGGGAAGAGGTTAGGGAAACGGAACTCAGGCATTTTGTAGGTTCAAAAAAACAAACGCTATTGACAAAAGATAAATGAGGCAAGACGAGTGATATGTCATGCACTCCCAGCATCGGCAGGCTTTCTTAGATTACGGTTTCAACAGGAAGTCTGCAGAAGCGTCGAATCTAGCTGCAAAGTCTAGGAGACTGTGGCGAAGCGGTTGTCGAGATGCCTGATCGAAACCGACGCCTTGCACAGTTCACAACAATCCGAATCGGAAGATAGCGCCCACACGGAGCTGGCTAAGTTTAGCCGGCTAGGGTTTGGGCCTTTCCCTGCACGTGCTTTACGAAGCCCTCTCCCTCAAGCGCATCATGAATACGGCATGACTGCGCATCTGAATACTGGGCAGACGAAAATCTAATAAGGAAACGCACAATATGAAAAATCACATGAAGCCTTGTATCTTGGTTTTGGCATTCTTCGTAATGGTCCACTCAGCGATTTACGGCGCGGATATCGGCCAATGGGATGTCTTCGAGACCTCCTATACCACGACTAAGCACTATTCCAATCCCTTCACCGATGTTGAAGTCGATGTGATCTTCCAGCACGGCAACCAGCAATGGAGGGTCCCTGCGTTTTGGGCCGGCGGTGCCGAATGGACCGTTCGCTTTGCGCCGCCATTTGCGGGTGAGTACCAGTATCACATCGAATGTACTGACAAAACAAATCTCGATCTCAACGGTCAGGGACGAACCCTAAGTGCCAGCAAGTACGACGGAAAGAGTCCCATGCTATTGCATGGCTTCGTGAAAGTCAGCGCGGATCAGCGTCACTTCGAACATGCAGACGGCACTCCGTTCTTCTGGCTGGGAGACACGTGGTGGAAATGTCTTTCCAAGCGAATGACTTGGGAGGGCTTTCAGGAACTAACCGCCGATCGCAAGGCGAAGGGCTTCAATGTGGTTCAGATTGTTTGCGGGCCCTATCCTGACGAAGGTTTTCTCGAAACGCGGATGGCCAATGAGGGCGGCCTTCCTTACGAATCTGTCAAATTCGAGAAGGTCAACCCGGAGTATTTCAACTACGTAGATCGTCGACTGAAGCATTTGGTGGAAGCAGGTATTGCGCCGGCGATTGTGGGCGCTTGGGGGCGCGGGGATTGCAACAGTATGCAGGCGATTGGAGCAGCTGGTCTGAAGCGCCACTGGCGCTACCTTGTGGCGCGCTACAGCGCCTATCCGGTGTTCTGGATACTGGCTGGTGAAATTCCGGAAGAAACCAAGTGGGGACAGGGACCTTGGGCCGAAGTGGCTACCTACCTTCGCGGGATAGATCCCTACCATCACCCTTTGACTTGCCACACGGGCCACGGGCGCCGCGGTGCTCCAGGTGATAGCGCTGTGATCGACTTCGACATGGTTGGCGGAAATCACGATGAACGAATCGCCGTGGATCCGAAAACCGTGGCAATCGTTTCCGCCGCTTACTCGAAAGAACCGCCGATGCCCGTGCTAGTCGGTGAGACCTGTTATGAGGGACACATGCAGCAGGGGTTCGGGGATGTTCAGCGGCGTATGTTCTGGGGTAGCATCCTGAGCGGCGCCGCTGGCCACACCTACGGTGCGGCTGGGATTTGGCATGCCAGTGTGGAAGGCGACCCCGGCTGTGCGTCTGCCGCGTTTGGCGGCACCAAGGTGTATGACTGGACCACTTGGAGGGAAGGCATGAATTACCCGGGCGCCACCCAGCTCGGAATCGGAAAGAAACTTCTCGAGCAATATCCTTGGGCGCGTTTTGAGCCCCACCCGGAATGGGCACCGGGTTGCTTTGCCGCCGGTATTCCCGACGGGGTGCGCTTTTTCTACCGCCCGAGAAGGGGTATCTATGATTGGAGCGGATTTACGGTGTACAATCTCAAGCCCGGAGTGCCTTATGCCACATTCTTCTTCGACCCTGCTACAGGACGGCGGTTTGACCACGGTATCGTGACCACCCCTTCGGGCTTATGGCAAACACCCGACATGCCTTCGCCCCAAGATTGGGTGTTAGTCATGCAACCGCAGATCAATTGAGGAGAAATGCAATCCAAGCGGGACCGAAGATCGCCGTAGCAACTTCCGGGGCATCTGATAAAGACACGCGCGGGCGGGATAACCCGCGCTCCAAGCTCTAGCACAAAAGCCACAGTAAACCTCGTCATGTTTGCCTTTAAGTAACTCGCCTGAGCCAGCTTTGGGGCGCCAGCCCTCTGAGAATCAATCGCCACGCCAACGGCTTCTTTGCAGCCATTCTTGGGGCTGTTGTGATATCGTGCGTTCTGCGGGAGGAGCAGGGAGTGGTCGTAGGGCAGCTTGGAGCGGGTATAGCGCCCGGCGAGAACGGGAAAATCTACGACAGGACTCCGGTCGCCGTTGCCACGCATCAGGTGAATTTTGCCCCGCTCATCCAGCCACGGGTTTCTCGAGGGGCACCTGTTTAAGGTAAGAATTTCCCCAAAAAACGTCAAATGCTATTGACATATGCGATGCCCGATAACTAGAAAGCGACAATGGCAAATGACAGTTCTCATTGACGCCCCAAGCAAAAGCGCTCAAGACTGTCAGTTGCTGTAATCGAGCGTGTTCTGAGAATGAATAATTAACCCCATATAGAAAATGACCCCCCGTAAGACAAAATGCAGTTTACCGCTATTACTCATAGCGTTTGCGTCGATCAGCGCCGTACGTATGACGGCTCAAGAGACTTCGGAAAAAACACCGGCATCGGTGCGGAGTGTCAGCGAGGATGAAGGCAAGACGGTGGTCTTAACCCCCTTCACGGTTACCTCGGTCAAAGACAAAGGATACGGCGCGATGCAAGCGTCGTCTGGACGCCTTGGGGAGGCCTATATCGACACGCCTCAAGCAACATCGATTGTGACTAGTGAGCTGCTGAAGGATGCTAAGCTGGTGAGTTCTTTCACGGCGTTGAAATTTGTTTCGAACGTGTCGCAGACCCAGTCCGGACACAACCCAGGGTACAACATCCGCGGTGTTAGCACAGGCGAGATATTCTACGATGGTTTCTCAGTTGGTGGCGGCAGTGTTGCGGACACGGCGTTTTTTGATCGCATCGAAGTCGTCAAGGGACCAGCGACTGCGGGCTACGGTCGTGGTAATCCAGCTGGATTTATCAATTATGTTTCGAAAGCGCCTCGTTTCACCAACAGCACTGAGATCGAGACCTCCATCGGAACCGGGGGCCCGGTTGCCAATCAGCGAGTCGTGTTGGACAACAACGGTTTTGTTACGAAAGACGGGAAAACCGCCTATCGGTTTGTCTCAGCTTATACCCGAGGGAGTTCGACGAAAGAAGGGAGCGATTTCGAGCGTTCCGGCATGCAGTTGGCTGTCGAGCGCCAATTTTCCAAGGGTCAGCTAACGGCCACGCTCAATCTATATCATAACCAGAATCCTTCCATTATTGGCGCAGACCTCTCAAACGCCGAGACCTATGAGAGGTACCTGCATCAATTTTACACTGTCTTGCCGAGTCACACGCTTTTCCCTGATGCTGATACCTCTCGTGTGCCGAACGACATCGGAGTACTCGAAACCGGCGCGGTCTCATCCCTGGTGTTTAACTATAATCTGTCCCCGAGTTGGAGCACTCGTCAGGCCGTCAACTATGTTGGAAGAACTACGGACGGCACGTGGAGCGGCCCGGCGGCCGAAATCTACGACCCCGTAGCGGGAACCGGCAGAGCCTTTGTGTTTCGGTATTATAGCAAAGTTCGCTCGGTTACATACCAGAGCGATTTTCTCTGGAAGCATGAAAGCCAGGCCCTAAAGAGTAAGTATACCTTGCTGTTCGGTGGCGACTATTCCGATGTCACGAGCCAAAGTTACCGTCCGGTGACCAACACAGCCGCGACGACGCTTTTCCCGTGGGATCCTGCCTTGGCAACCTACTCGTTCGCGGTTGATGTTAAGAAAAACGGGAACCAGACAATCGGCAATAACAAGAGTGCCTATGCTCAGCTGACTGCGAGTTTTCTCGATGATAAGCTTCGTGCGACAGTGGCCCAGCGGAAAAACTATTATGATCTAACAACTCGGTCCGTGGCCACCAAGGTCGTGTCATCTTCGCAAAAGAACAGCACGCCGATTACCGGAACGTATTCGGTCCTCTATAAGATCACCCCGAAATTGTCCGCCTATGCAACGAAGGCTCAATATCAGGAGCCTCCCTCGGTGAAGCCTCTTTATCAGGGCCTCCCGGTTGGGGATCCGAGGTTGCTCGAGACGATCCTGGTGAAGCCGTTGACGACCATGACGGAGTTCGGTTTAAAGGGAACGCTCCTCGATGAAAGATTGGTATTCACCGTTGCTCGCTACAGTACCAAGAATACTGGATCAACGGGATACACCCTCCTGCCGCAAGTCGTGATCAATGGTGTCATTGTTCACGCCAGCGTCGGGTATGAAAATCAATACGAAACCAAGGGTTGGGAGTTCGAAGTATTCGGAAAAATCACGAAGCATCTAACGCTGATGGCTGGCGGCGGCATTCAAGATGGCACGGCTACGGGACCGTCTCAGCCGGATGCGACGGGTAAATCAACGATTCTTACATTCAACAATGACCCTGGTGACGGTTTGTTTGGACGTCTGAAGTACTCGTTTGGTTCGTCTCCAGACGTGGGGCTGACACTGACTGCTGGATTTAAGACCTACTTTCAGGGGTGGACGTACTATTATGGGTCCACGCCTCTAGGCACCGGCAGCTTTACCTATCCGACAACGGAGACCGTAGCCGATTTTGGACTCTCGTATGGTCTGAAGCAGGGCAAATATCGTGTCGGCCTCGACGTGACCAACGCGTTTAATCCAGACGCATCGGTACACACTTTCGGCAATCAAAACACGGAGAGCGGAAGATTGGTCTTTGTGTCGTTTGATGCCAGGTTCTAAGTCTTAACTCCAATCGCGGTTGGCTCCAAATAAGGCACCTTGCCTGATTATGTGCCAACCGCGATTTCTGTTGGGTGACAGCGTGTGGGACTTCCCCGTAAACCACGTTTCGGGGTCCTAATTAGCCTCAAATCGTCGTTCGAGAAGGACGGAAGATCCGCAGGCTCCCCCGTAGCCCACTCTTCGCACGGAGCGGATTCTGAGCGACACTCGCGTATCAGAAGAACAAAGGAAAGCGGCCCGGTTCGTTGGTGGAATCATGCCCCAAAAAACGTAGCAGACATTTATGAAAATATTCCAATGCCTCACCGCAAGCATCCTGATGCAAATCATTCCAGCGATCATCGGTGCCGCCGTTTCCCCTTCGTTGACGATATCCCGGCTGCGTTGCGAGTATTTGGAGCAGCCGCTGGGTATCGATGCGCCTCGTCCCCGGCTTTCGTGGCAGTTGGATTCAAGCCGGCGGGGCGCCGCGCAAACCGCGTGGCAGATTCGGGTGGCTTCGTCGCCTGAATTGCTGGCGCGCGGGGAAGCTGATCTATGGGACAGCGGAAGGATTGCCGGGAGCGAAACGAACCAGATCGTCTACTCCGGCCGACCGCTGCCATCTCGTCAGGAATGCTACTGGCAGGTCCGAGTGTGGGATGAGCAGGGGGAACCGACGAACTGGAGCGGTCTGGCATCATGGACCATGGGCCTGCTCGCCAAGGAAGACTGGACCGCGCAATGGATCACGTTTGCGGATGGCCGACCAAATCCGGAAAAAGGGAAGATCGAATTACCTCCCGCCCGATACTACCGAAAGGAGTTTAAAATAGGGAAACCGGTTCGACGGGCGTTCGTATATGCCTCGGCGTTTGGCTTGTATGATTTGCACCTGAATGGAAAGAGGGTGGAAGATGCGTATTTTCTGCCTGGCTGGGTTGATTACCGAAAGCGCAACTACTTCCGAACGCATGAGGTGACATCGCTGCTGAAGGCGGGAGACAACGCCCTCGGCACCGTGTTGGCGGACGGTTGGTATGCGGGATATGTCGGCTTCGGGGTCTTGCATCCGTTTGGCCCCAACGACAGCGGGCGCAATTTTTACGGAAAGTCACCCGCTTTTTTAGCGCAACTTGAGATTGAATACACCGACGGAACGCGCGAGCGGGTGGCAACCGACGGCACCTGGCTTTATTCGAACACGGGGCCGACGGTTGAAGCCGATATCATCATGGGCGAAAGCTACGATGCCCGCGCGGAGCTCTCCGGCTGGTCAGAGCCGGGTTACAACGCGTCGGCCTGGGCGCCTGCCTTGCTGGCGGCAAAGACTCCGTCAAACAAGGCGGTGTTCACGGATGCCATGGGCGATCAGGAAAGGGAGATCGGCTTCGTGGCGCCGGAGCGGCTTGACGCCTACGCCGCCCCGCCGATTCGGGTGACGCAAGAAATCCGACCGGTCAAGATCACCGAGCCCGCCGCCGGAACCTATATTTTCGACCTGGGGCAGA
>Ga0214919_10012373_pt1 | contig 10495 bp, 8 predicted proteins | sample LL1503_MetaG_FD_177994 | JGI IMG/M metagenome (GOLD analysis project Ga0214919, IMG submission 177994) | Freshwater microbial communities from Lake Lanier, Atlanta, Georgia, United States - LL-1503 | ecosystem: Environmental > Aquatic > Freshwater > Lake | place: USA: Georgia | collected 2015-03-15 | reverse complement strand
GCCTTAGGCGGATCTACCAACGCCGTGCTGCACCTCTTGGCGATTGCGCATGAAGCTGAAGTTGATCTAACTATGGAAGATTTTCACCGCATTGGATCAAAGGTTCCGCTACTAGGTGACCTAAAACCATTCGGTAAATATGTAATGACAGATATCGATCGCGTTGGCGGAATTCCAGTTGTTCTTCGCATCTTGCTTGATGCTGGCTATCTGCACGGTGACTGCTTAACTGTCACTGGTAAAACGATGGCAGAGAACTTGGCAGATATTAATCCACCGCTTGCCGATGGCAGCGTTCTATTCCCAGTAGATAAGCCGATGTCCACCGACGTCGGAATCACAATTCTGGGCGGATCTCTCGCAAGTGATGGCGCAGTTTGCAAGACCGCCGGAATCGGAATAGAAACTTTTGAAGGACCAGCGCGCGTCTTCGAACGCGAACAAGCTGCAATGGAAGCACTTGAGAATGGAACTATCCAAGCTGGAGACGTTGTCGTAATTCGTTACGAAGGTCCAAAAGGTGGACCGGGTATGCGCGAGATGTTAATGATTACTGGTGCGATAAAAGGCGCCGGTCTTGGTAAATCAACTTTGCTATTAACAGATGGTCGCTTCTCTGGTGGATCAACTGGACTTTGCGTCGGACACGTTGCACCTGAAGCAGTCGATGGTGGACCGATTGCCTTCATTAAAGATGGCGATCGTGTTCGTATTGATATCAAGGCTCGCACCTTGGATCTCTTAGTTGAACCGGCAGAACTGGTAGCTCGCAAAGTGGGTTGGAAACCGCTTCCACATAAATTCACTCGCGGGGTCTTAGCCAAGTATTCCAAGACCGTTGGCTCGGCCTCAAAGGGCGCGGTCTGCGGCTAGTTTCACAATTTGAGACTTACATCTCAAACCTTGACTCATACGCCTTCGGCGATGGAGAATAAGCCCATGCAAAAGCAGCTCGCGCTCATTTCATCATCAGTAATTGTGGTGGTGATTCGATAGCGCGTGCCTTTTTAAAGCACGCGCCCTCAGATACCTGAGGGTTTTTTTATTTCAGAAAGAAAGTTAAACCTAGAGATCGAAGGAAAGGAGTAAGAAGATGGCACACGTACCAACGGCCAACGGCACAGCAATGACAGGAGCTACTTCATTGGTGAAGAGCCTTGAAGCAGCAAATGTAGATGTGATGTTTGGACTTCCAGGTGGCGCAATTCTTCCTGCTTACGATCCGATCTTTGATTCATCGATTCGCCACATCTTGGTCCGCCACGAACAAGGCGCAGGCCATGCTGCAACTGGATACGCGCAAGTAACTGGTCGCGCCGGTGTTTGTATTGCAACATCTGGTCCGGGTGCGACAAACCTGGTTACACCTTTGATGGATGCCGCTATGGATTCAGTTCCGCTGATTGCAATCACGGGTCAAGTTCCATCTGCTGCAATTGGCACTGATGCATTCCAGGAAGCAGATATTCGTGGCATTACAATGCCATTTACCAAGCATAATTATTTGGTAACTGATCCAGATCAAATTCCTGGCGTAATCGCTGAAGCTTTCCACATCGCAACAACGGGTCGTCCGGGTCCAGTACTTGTAGACGTTGCTAAAGATGCGTTGCAGAAGATGACCACCTTTAATTGGCCAACTTCCATCAAACTTGCTGGTTACAACCCGAAGACAACCCCTGATGCACAGGCGATCACCGATGCAGCAGCGTTAATTGCCCAATCATCAAAGCCAGTCTTCTATGTTGGTGGCGGTGTCATAAAAGCTAACGCTCATAAAGAACTTCGTCAGTTAGTTGAGCTACTTGGTGCGCCAGTTGTAACAACACTGATGGCTCGTGGAGCATTTCCTGATTCACACCCATTGCATATGGGTATGCCCGGAATGCACGGAACTGTTGCTGCAGTTACTGCGCTACAAAAGGCCGATTTATTAATTACTTTAGGCGCTCGTTTCGATGATCGCGTAACCGGAAAGCTTTCCACATTTGCACCCAATGCCAAGATTCTTCATGCAGATATCGATCCTGCTGAAATCGGCAAGAACCGACATGCAGATGTTGCGGTTATCGGAGATGTAAGAGAAACAATTTCCGCCTTGATTCCGGCACTGAAGGCTGCCCTTGCCAAGAGCCAACCTGATCTTTCAACCTGGTTACGCCAGATGAATTCTCTAAAGTCGACCTATCCATTGGGATATGACCTACCTGAAGATGGCTCACTTTCACCACAACAAGTCATCGAACGTATCGGCAAGATTTCTGGCACAGAGACAATCTTTACTTCTGGTGTCGGTCAACATCAAATGTGGGCATCACAATTTATTTCCTACGAACATCCACGTACATGGCTTAACTCAGGTGGCGCAGGCACAATGGGTTACGGAGTACCTGCTGCAATGGGCGCAAAAGTTGGCGCACCGGATGCAACCGTGTGGGCAATCGATGGCGATGGTTGTTTCCAGATGACTAATCAAGAACTCGTTACCTGCGCGCTCAATAATATTCCGATCAAAGTTGCAATCATCAATAACGAATCACTTGGAATGGTTCGCCAGTGGCAGACCTTGTTCTACGAAGGTCGTTATTCAAATACCAACCTAGAATCAAAGCGCGTTCCGAACTTTCCAATGCTTGCCGAAAGCATGGGTTGCGTTGGCCTATCTTGTGAACGTCCAGAAGATTTAGATAAGACAATCGAGAAAGCGATGTCGATTAATGACCAACCAGTTGTGGTCGACTTCCGCGTACATCGCGATGCCATGGTCTGGCCGATGGTTGCTGCCGGAACTTCTAACGATGAGATCATGATCGCTCGCGCTACTGCGCCTGACTGGGATTCACAGGAGCTCTAATGACTACTAATCGCCGTCAACATACTCTTGAAGTTCTAGTTGAAAATGAACCAGGCGTCCTGGCACGTGTCTCAGGTTTATTTTCACGCCGGGCATTTAATATCGAAACTCTTAACGTTGGACCAACCGAAGATGTATCAGTCTCAAAGATGGTTATTGGAGTAGCTGTAGAAGGCCACTCTCTCGAGCAAGTAATTGCTCAGCTCGACAAGCTGGTCAGCGTCATATCGATCATTGATGTGACAGGCAAAGGCCAAGAAATTCACGACACCCAACCCGATTACCAAAACTAAGGAGAAATACCGTGGCAACGATGTATCACGAAGAGGATGCAGATCTATCAATCATCCAGGGTCGCAAGGTCGCGATCATCGGTTACGGCTCACAAGGCCATGCGCACGCACTTAACTTGCGTGACTCAGGCGTAGACGTTCGCGTCGGACTTAAAGAGGGATCAGCTTCGCGCGCCAAGGCAGAAGCCGAAGGTCTGCGTGTTGTAACAGTTGCAGAAGCAGTTAAAGAAGCAACTGTCATCATGATCTTGGTGCCTGATCACTTACAGCGCCACGTATACACAGATTCAATTCTGCCTAACCTAAAAGATGGCGACGCCTTGTTCTTCGGACATGGTTTTAATATTCGCTTTGGATACATCAAGCCAGGAACAAATGTTGATGTGTGCATGGTTGCGCCAAAGGGTCCAGGACACTTGGTTCGCCGCGAATATGCCGGTGGTCGTGGCGTTCCGGTAATCGTTGCAGTTGAGCAAGATTCAACTGGCAACGCATGGCCACTAACGCTTTCATATGCCAAGGCGATCGGTGGACTTCGCGCCGGCGGCATCTTGACCACATTTACAGAAGAGACTGAAACAGATCTCTTTGGTGAGCAATCAGTTCTTTGTGGTGGCGCATCACAGTTAGTTATGTACGGTTTTGAAACTCTGACAGAAGCTGGTTACCAACCAGAAGTTGCGTACTTCGAGTGCTTACACGAACTCAAGTTAATTGTTGACTTGATGTTTGAAGGCGGAATCGCCAAGCAGCGTTGGTCAGTTTCAGACACAGCTGAATACGGCGATTACGTTTCAGGCCCACGCGTTATCGACCCAAGTGTTAAAGAGAATATGAAGGCAGTTCTTGCCGATATCCAATCTGGCGCATTCGCGAAGCGCTTCATCGATGACCAAGAAGCAGGAGCTCCAGAGTTCAAGGCGCTTCGCGCAAAGGGTGAAGCTCACCCAATCGAAGGCGTCGGACGTGAACTTCGCAAGATGTTTAGTTGGATCAAGAGCTCAAATAAGGATGATTACCGAGAAGGCAGCGCATCACGTGGGTAAACCTGTTGTATTGATTGCTGAAGAGCTAAGTCCGGCAACGCTTGAGGCGTTGGGTCCGGATTTTGAAGTACGCAACTGTGATGGAGCAAACCGCGCTGAGCTACTTGCCGCTCTTGGGAAAGGCGTAGATGCAGTTCTAATTCGTTCTGCAACCAAGATGGATGCCGAAGCAATCGCTGCAGCAAAAGGCTTAAAGGTAATTGCGCGTGCAGGTGTTGGTTTAGATAACGTTGATATTCCAGCGGCAACGACTGCTGGCGTGATGGTCGTTAACGCACCAACTTCAAATATTGTCTCTGCGGCAGAACTTGCAATTTCGTTATTGCTTGCATCTGCACGCTTTATCTCACCTGCTCATGCCGCTCTTCGCAATGGTAAATGGGCGCGCTCTAAATACACCGGTGCCGAACTCTTTGAAAAGACTTTAGGCATCGTTGGCTTTGGACGTATCGGTCAGTTAGTTGCCCATCGCATGCAGGCATTTGGTATGAACGTAGTTGCCTACGATCCATATCTACAGCCCGCACGCGCTGCACAGTTGGGCGTTGAGTTAGTTGATCTCGATACTTTGTTGGCAAAAAGCGATTTCATAACAATTCACTTACCAAAGACGAAAGAGACTGCCAATTTAATTGGGGTTGAAGCGTTGAAGAAGGTAAAGAAGGAAGTTCGAATCATTAACGCCGCTCGCGGTGGCGTTCTTGATGAGGCTGCTCTTTACGACGCAATCGTTGAAGGTCGAGTGGCAGGTGCAGGACTTGATGTTTATGTCACTGAGCCTTGCACTGATTCACCACTTTTCCAGCTCGATCAAGTTGTTGCCACACCTCACTTAGGTGCATCAACTGATGAGGCCCAAGAGCGTGCCGGAATTGCAGTTGCAGTGTCAGTTCGTAAGGCCCTTGCTGGTGAACTCGTCCCTGATGCGGTTAACGTAAAAGGTGGAGCAATCCACGAAGAAATTCGCCCATCACTTCCACTCGTGGAAAAAATGGCTCAGATCGCAACTGCGATCGCTGGCGAACTTCCTACAAATCTTGATGTCCATGTGCGCGGGGATATCTCTGAGCATGATTCTTCAATACTTGCGATCAGCGCACTTAAGGGTGCACTTCTTGCAACCGGTGCTGAGGACGTTACATATGTAAATGCACCTGGACTTGCGGCAGAACGTAACCTGACTTCAACTTCAGATACTGATGCAGTCAGCCCGGAATACCGCAGCATGATTTCGCTACATTGCGCACTCAGCAACGGTAAGTCAATAACTGTCGATGGAACTTTGATGGGAATCCGTAAAGTTGAGAAGATCATTGCAATCGATGGTTTTGATTTAGATCTGCCACCTGCCGATAACTTATTGTTCCTGCGTTACTCAGATCGTCCTGGCGTTGTCGGTTCAGTCGGTAATGCATTGGGTAAAGCAAATATCAACATTGCCGGAATGCAGGTTGCCCGCGCTAGCGTCGGGGGAGATGCGCTTATGGCGATCACCGTTGACTCAACCGTTTCCGATTCCATTGTTGCGGCCGTAGCCAAAGAGACCGGAGCCGAACTTGTTCGCTCTGTGACTTTAGTGAATTGATAGCGGGGAAATTATGAAACAGATAAAACTCGCAGTCATCGGCGGCGATGGCATCGGACCTGAAGTTGTTGCTCAAGGAATCCGCGTTCTAGATAAAGTTGCCGCAAAACATGGCGTAACTTTCGATAAGACCGAATATGACTTGGGTGCAGGCTATTGGCATCGCACTGGTGAAGTACTTCCTGATTCAGTTCTAGCAGAGCTTGCCAAAGCCGATGTCATCTTGCTCGGCGCAGTTGGAGATCCGACAGTGCCAAGCGGAGTTCTGGAACGTGGACTTCTTCTCAAACTTCGCTTCGCCTTTGATCACTACATCAACCTGCGCCCTGCCGTATTGCGCGCAGGTGTAACCGGCCCGCTTGCCACAAAGGCGCCGATTGATTTCATCGTTGTTCGCGAAGGAACTGAAGGTCCATATGTTGGTGCTGGCGGTGTACTTGCCGAAGGCACTGCTGCTGAGATCGCAACTGAAGAATCTTTAAATACTCGTCGTGGTGCAGAACGCGTTATCCGCGATGCCTTTGCTCGTGCAGCAAAGCGCGATCGCAAGAAGTTAACTCTGGTTCATAAGAACAACGTTCTTACTCGCGCCGGAAGCCTTTGGACGCGCACCTTCAATGAAGTTGCTAAGGAATTTCCAAACGTTACAACTGATTACCTGCACGTAGATGCGGCATCAATGTTCTTCGTTACTAATCCAGAACGCTTTGATGTTGTTGTAACAGATAACCTATTTGGCGATATCTTGACTGATATCGCAGCAGCAATCTGCGGCGGAATCGGACTTGCCGCTTCTGGCAATATCAATCCAACCGGTGCATTTCCTTCAATGTTTGAGCCAGTACACGGATCTGCGCCGGATATCGCTGGCAAGAATTTAGCTGACCCAACTGCAACAGTTATGTCAGTTGCGATGTTGCTGGAGCACTTGGGATTTGTTGATGCCGCACGTGAAATCGAAGCAGCGGTAAATGCTGATCTTCTTGTACGCGGTGATAAGAAGCGTAGTACTACTGAAATCGGAGATGCGCTACTAGCGCAACTTTAAAATGAAGATAACCCTTAACCCAAACGCGAAAGATGCGGCAACCCGCGATGCTTTGGTTGCTGAGGGCGGTTTTGGTAAGTACTACACCGATCACATGGTTATTTGTGAATGGACCGAAAAAGATGGTTGGGCAGAACCTGAGTTAATTCCTTACGGTCCAATCTCACTTGATCCAGCAACTGCAGTCTTTCATTACGGACAAGAAATCTTCGAAGGCATGAAGGCCTATCGCCAACCAGATGGTGGCATTGCGCTATTTCGCCCAGAAGCGAATGCACGGCGCTTTGCAAAATCAGCCGCCCGAATTGCCTTGCCGGAAATGCCTGAAGCGCTCTTTTTAGAAACTGTGGAAACACTTGTTAAACAAGATGCTGCTTGGGTGCCAAATAAAGTCGGAGAATCTCTTTATATTCGCCCATTTATGATCGCGACCGAAGTTGGTTTAGGAGTTCGGCCGTCAAATAAGGCAACTTACTTACTTATCGCAACACCAGCTGGTGCTTACTTTGATCCATCGAAGGCTGTTTCAGTTTGGATCTCAACTGAATATGTTCGCGCAGCCCTTGGTGGTACTGGTGAAGCAAAGTGCGGTGGAAACTACGCAGCATCCCTCGTCGCACAAAAAGCTGCAGCTAAAGAAGGTTGCGATCAAGTTGTTTGGATCGATGCCAAAGAACGTAAATGGATCGAAGAAATGGGCGGCATGAACCTTTACTTCGTTAAAGGTAAAGGCGCTGATGCAACCGTTGTTACACCAAAGCTCACTGGCACTTTATTACCAGGTATTACGCGCGATTCAATTTTGTCTGCTGCAAAGGATCTTGGTTACAAGACGGATGAAGTTATGCTTTCTATCGATGATTGGCGCGATGGTGTTTCATCCGGTGAAATAACTGAAATATTTGCCTGCGGTACAGCAGCAGTTGTTTCTCCTGTAGGTCAAGCTAAGAGCGCCATGGGTACTTGGGTGACCGGTGATGGACAGCCAGGTGTTATCACCATGCAGATTCGTAACCACTTACTTGCCATTCAGCACGGAACAACTGCTGATAAGCACGGCTGGGTTAAGCGAGTTATCTAATGCCAGTATCAGATACATTTCATATCTATGACACCACTTTGCGCGATGGTGCACAGCAAGAAGGCTTAAACCTTTCAGTTCATGACAAGCTAACGATCGCACGCCATTTAGATGATCTTGGCGTTGGATTTATCGAAGGTGGCTGGCCGGGAGCTAATCCAAAAGATACTGAATTCTTTGCACTAGCAAGAAAAGAGTTAAAGCTAAAGAACGCAACCTTTGTGGCATTTGGTGCAACTCGTCGCCCAAATGTAAAAGCTGCCGATGATGTGTTACTAGGCGCCCTGCGCGATAGTGGCGCACCTGCAGTTACCTTGGTTGCCAAAGCATTTGATCGCCACGTGGATTTAGCGCTTAAGACATCGTTGGAAGAGAACTTGGCGATGGTCCGAGATTCAGTTGCGCACCTACGCAGCGAGGGCCAACGCGTATTTCTAGATGCCGAACATTTCTTTGATGGCTACCGTGCCAATCGCGATTACGCGCTAGAAGTAATCCGAGTTGCGATGGAAGCCGGCGCTGACGTTGCCGCCTTGTGCGATACCAACGGCGGAATGTTGCCCGATGAAATTGCCGATGTTGTTCACGATGTCTTAACTGCAACTTCTGCTCGTATCGGTATTCATTGCCACAACGATACTGGTTGCGCCGTCGCTAACTCGATGGCAGCGGTAGCTGCAGGTGCAACGCACGTACAAGGCACGCTTAATGGTTACGGCGAACGCACTGGTAACGCCGACCTGGTCACAATCATCGCTAACTTAGAACTTAAGAAGAAGCATTTAGTTCTTCCACCAAATGCGCTACGTGAATCATTCCGTATTTCTCATGCAGTTGCCGAAGTTACAAATATTTCACCATCAGGGCGTCAGCCTTACGTTGGCGTATCAGCCTTTGCACATAAGGCCGGTCTGCACGCATCAGCCATAAAAGTAGATCCATTCTTGTACCAACATGAAGATCCTTCATCTGTCGGAAACGATATGCGGATGTTGGTCTCAGACATGGCAGGCCGGGCATCAATCGAACTTAAATCACAAGAACTCGGCGTTGATCTAGGCGGCGATCGCGAACTAGTAGGCCGCATCGTCGATCGCGTGAAAGAGATGGAAGCGCGTGGCTTTACCTTTGAAGCAGCCGATGCTTCATTTGAACTCTTGCTCCACGAAGAAATCTCAGGCAAGCGTCCTTCGTTCTTTAAGATCGATCACTGGTTAACAACGGTTGAACGCGCCCAGGATCAAACAATTATTACCAAGGCTGAAGTAACTGTTACCGCACAAGGTAAGAAAATATCTTGTACTGGTTCAGGAAATGGTCCAGTTAACGCTTTCGATAACGCGCTGCGTTCTGGCCTAAAACAACTTTATCCAGAACTCGAAGTTCTAGAACTTACCGATTACAAAGTACGTATTTTGGAAGGCCGCCTCGGTACTGGCGCCGTTACTCGCGTACTTGTCGAAACATCTGACGGTAAGGGCGAATGGAACACTGTCGGTGTGCACGAAAATGTCATCGCAGCATCTGCCATGGCACTTGAAGATGCAGTTACCTTCGGCTTACTGCGCCAAGGTCGCAAACCCGAGTAACCTTTAATTTATGAGCAGCGCAGCATTTGATGAAGTGCGCACAACCTTTGAAAGATATCTCGAAGCAGAACGTAACCTATCTGTCCACACCATCCGCGCCTATTTGGGCGATCTAGATTCCTTCTTCGACCATTTGGAAAGACTTGATCTCACTGATTTTGCAACGTTAGAGCTTGCCCATATTCGCTCATGGCTAGCTAATCAACAAGTCAAAGGGGGAGCGCGCACAACGCTTTCGCGTCGGGCAACTTCCATTCGATTGTTTACAAAGTGGGCGACAAAAAAGGGATACTTATCAAAGGATGTTGGCGCAACGCTTGCAACGCCCAAAGGCGCGCGCACTTTGCCAGATGTATTAACAGTTGCAGATGCGTCGCTTGCGATGGATGCCATGTCAGCTCGAGTTGGTGAAGAAGATGGTCCTATCTCAAAACGGGATGCGGCAATGCTGGAAATCTTGTATGCATCAGGTGCACGTGTGTCAGAGCTGTGTGGGTTAGACCTAGAAGATATTGATTATGCACGCCAGACAATTCGGGTATTAGGAAAAGGAAATAAAGAGCGCACGATTCCAATTGGAAATCCGGCGATGCGGGCGCTGGAAGCTTGGCTCAAAGATGGGCGAGATACTTTGGCCGGTACAAAATCAGAACGTGCAGTTTTTCTGGGGGCACGAGGCAAAAGAATTGATCAGCGCACTGTTCGCACCATGGTTTATCACGCACTTGCTGCGTTGGAAGGCGTGGAAAAGATGGGGCCACACGCACTGCGCCATTCAGCGGCAACACATTTGTTGGAAGGCGGCGCAGATTTGCGAACTGTCCAAGAAATCTTGGGCCATGCATCTTTGGCGACAACTCAGATTTACACCCATGTCTCTACCGAACGATTACAAAATGCCTTTAAACAAGCACATCCCCGCGCGTAACTAGGGGAAGGGGGGTGGATTTTGCACCCCTTGGAGACAGGTAGGATTTGGCCTGCATCAGAGAGATCTGG
>Ga0214919_10012372_pt1 | contig 10495 bp, 8 predicted proteins | sample LL1503_MetaG_FD_177994 | JGI IMG/M metagenome (GOLD analysis project Ga0214919, IMG submission 177994) | Freshwater microbial communities from Lake Lanier, Atlanta, Georgia, United States - LL-1503 | ecosystem: Environmental > Aquatic > Freshwater > Lake | place: USA: Georgia | collected 2015-03-15 | reverse complement strand
AAACCCGCGCGTCATGCGCCGACCGCGTACTACGTCGGCGAACTCCAAAGTTGACTGCTTAGTGTTTGCCGAGTTTGGCCAAAGACTCGGCCATTGTCCAACCGTGCACAATTACAACGCCACTCTTAGCCTTGGCGGCTGTTGCAAACTGGGCGGCAACATCGGCATCAATCTTTTCTGGCTTCAATGTCTCGTGATCAAGAAAACCGCTTTGTGCATTGACCTTGACGGTGAAGCTCTGGTCGTCGTACGAAGACTCGACTCCGAAGCGTCGCGCCAAGCGCTTGCCCCATGCACGCTCTTCGCCAACTGCACGATGGCTTGGTCGAGGAATTAAATCAGTCAGTGACTTAAAAGCCTCAAGACCGGCTGCCGATGCAAATCGCGAACCTACTACGACGTCTTCGTCAGGGAATGCCATCAGTGCGCGGTGATACGCCTCGCCCATCAAGCCCTTCAAAACCATGTCGCGCTTGCCAGATTTTTTGATGCTCATCATTCCGAGCAATACACATGGCGTGCCACCGATGCGCTCTAGCGTCGAGAAGGTAAAACCGTGAATCTTGCCGTCAATACGGGCACTGGTAAACAACACCCACTCGTCTTTGGCTTTTGACACTGGCCCGATTCCGAAGGCCCCACCCATTGCTGCCAACTCATCAAGTTCGGCATCGGTCAGAGACCCACAATCACGCGTCTCGACCACAACTGACATGCCTACAGTCTGCCAGCAAAACTTCGGTTTCGGCAGGGGTCATCTATGCAATCGTTGCGGCATCTCCAAACGATGCTCGTAGTTGACCCATCACTCGATCGAGGTTGACCGTGTATTGCGCGCCAAGGCTTACTGCTTTGTCGTCTGACAGATGCAGGAATACAGGCGCATCACCAGGGTGCTCTAGTAACACCGCCTGTAAGTCCGCGATCAAGGTCTCAGTGATCGCCTGGGCACTGAATCGTAAGTGCAATGAGTCCTGCGATGATCGCAAACCTTCCAAAACAATAATTTCAGTGGCCATAAAGCCGACTTTTGTTTCATCGCGCGCATCCATTCTGCCTCGTACCGAGATCAGCATGTCATCAGCGAGTTGATGCCCGTATTTTTCGAGAGTCTTCGGAAAAACGGTGACCTCAATTGCACCCTGCAAATCTTCCAACATGAATGTGGCCATCTGGTCACCTCTTTTGGTGTAGCGCCGATTGACTTGGTTGACAATGCCACCAATGGTCATAAACGCGCCATCAGCAGATTCGAGCGCTTCAGGAATCGAACAATCAACGCGACGTCGCAAAGCACCTTCAATGCCCATCAGCGGATGATCCGATACGTACAGTCCGAGCATTTCCTTTTCAAACTTCAATTGCTCGGATTTTTCAAAGTGCAAGTCCGGAATCAACTGACGCTCACTGAACCCGCCTTCAGTTTCTTCCATTTCGCCAAACAGGCTCATGACACCTTGATCTTTTTCTTCACGACGCTTCAAAGTCGTGTCAATGATCGGCATGAATGAAGCAAGCAACCCTTTGCGTGGATGACCAAGCTTGTCAAATGCACCAGCTTTAATCAGCGACTCAATCGCCCTCTTATTGAGCACGTCTGTAGGCACTCGTTCAGCAAAGTCGTAAAAAGATTCGAACGGGCCATATGTGCTGCGATGCTCAACAATTTTTGTCGAGAGACCCTCGCCCACGTTACGAATAGCAGAGAGGCCGAAAGTGATCTTGCGCACCTCGCCATCGAGCACTGGTTCGAAATTGACGCCAGAAAGATTGATGTCGGGTGTGAGCACAACGATGTTGCTCATGCGAGCGTCGGAAAGATAGACGGCCGCCTTCTCGTAATTGGTCTTGACGCTGGTAAGCAAACACGCAAGGTACTCAACCGGAAAATGTGTTTTCAGATATGCCGTTTGATATGAAATTAATCCGTAACCATATGCATGACTTTTTGCAAACGCATAGTCGGCAAACTTTTCGATCATGTCAAAAATGGTTGTTCCCAACTCATCGCCGTAACCCAAGTTGATGCAACCTGCTTCAAAGCCGGCGCGTTGTTCCGCCATCGCAACTTTGTCTTTTTTGCCACATGCTTTTCGCAATGTGTCTGCTTCGGCCAGAGAATACCCAGCAAACTTCTGAGCGACACGCATCACGCTCTCTTGATAAATCATGAGCCCATATGTGTCACCCAATAGTTCTGCAGCATCTGGATGGAAATACTCATTCTTTTTGCGATTGTTTTTGTAGTCGGCGAAATCATTGTGCATGTTCTCACCCATTGGGCCAGGGCGATACAAAGCAAGAACTGCAGAAAGATGCTCAAACGTTTCTGGCATCAAGGAACGCAGTAGCGCTCTCATCGGCGTGCTCTCCAACTGGAAAACCCCGATGGTGTCACCACGTGCAAGCAACTCAAAAGTTTGCTTGTCGTCGATGGGTAATTTGTCTATGTCAAACTCGCTGTCGCGGAACTGACGGATCATGGCGTTTGCATCGCTCAATACATCAAGGTTGCGAAGCCCCAAGATGTCCATCTTGAGTAGTCCAAGCGCCTCTACTCCATGCATTTCAAATTGCGTTACGACCGGAGCATCTTCCGGATTTTGACCCTGCTCTGTTTTGCGCTGAATCGGTAGATATTCGGTCAACTTCTCTTTTGTGATCACTACAGCCGCAGCATGAATTCCAACGTTGCGTTTAAGACCTTCGAGCCCACGAGCAACGTCCACAACTTCTTTGACTTCGCTATCGAGTTCGTACAAAGCCCGCAACTCTGCAGCAGCGCGATATCCGTCTTTGTGTTCACCTTTCGGGTCGGGCTCTAAACAAAACTTCAATGGAGTATCGCGACCCATCACCACAGGCGGCATCAGCTTGGCAATCTTGTCGCCAACGACATATGGCTTACCCAGCACTCTTGCGGCATCGCGCACAGCATTACGCGCCTTGATAGTGCCAAAGGTAATGATTTGTGCGACGTGATCACGACCATATTTATCTGACGCATACCGAATCATCTGATCGCGGTAACGCGAGTCAAAGTCCATATCGATGTCTGGCATCGTGACGCGACTCGGATTCAAGAATCTTTCAAACAGCAAGTCGTACTTAATCGGGTCTAAGTCGGTAATGCGCAAGCAATACGCAACGGCGCACCCAGCGGCTGATCCACGACCAGGACCAACACGGATCGAATGATCACGCGCGTAGCGAATCATGTCCCACACAATCAAGAAGTATGAGCTGAAACCCATCTGTTCAATTGTTTGCAATTCAAAGTTGAGTCGTTCGAGCACTGCAGGTGGAAGTTTTTGACCCCATCGCTCCTTGGCTCCCTCGAGTGCAAGATGGTGTAAATACTCGCCGTCGGTCTTGAACCCTGCAGGCAACTCAAAGTTTGGCAGCACCGGGTTTCCAAACTCGATCTCGATGTTTGCTCGCTCGGCGATCCACAGCGTATTGCTACATGCTTCTGGCACGTCTCGAAACAACCACTGCATCTCTTGAGCGCTTTTTAAATAGTGTTCGGCTCCCTCGAACTTGAAACGATTTGGATCTGACATCGTGCAACCTGTTTGCACACACAACAACGCGTCGTGAGCAGCATGATCGTCTCGATGTGTGTAGTGGGTGTCGTTTGTGGCAAGCAGCGGCGCGCCAATTTTGCGCGAGAGTTCAATGAGGAGAGGATTGGTCCGTTTTTGATCTGCAAGTCCATGATCCTGCAATTCAATAAAGAAGTTGTCTTTGCCAAAAATATCTTGGAGCCTGCCGGCGCAATCATGGGCACCTGTGATGTCGCCCTTCATTAGTCGTTGCAACACGTGTCCGCCCAAGCATCCGCTCGTTGCGATCAAACCTTCATGATGTTCGTGCAGCAGCTCCCAATCAATGCGCGGTTGGTAGTAGTAACCCTCCAAAAAAGCGCGGCTCGACAACTGAATCAGATTTTTGTAACCAACATTGTTTTCAGCCAAGAGCGTGAGGTGGTAGTACACCTTGCCGCCAGACTCGGTTTCTCCACCCGAATCATCCACTCTGCCCCGCCGAGATGGCCGCTCAGAGCGATGCTCGTGAGCCATGTATGCCTCAGTGCCAATGATTGGCTTAATTCCCTGCTCTTTGCACTGTCGATAAAAATCGAGTGTGCCGTACATATTGCCGTGATCGGTCATGCCCAACGCGGGTTGACCGTCGGCAACAGCTGCAGCAACCAACTCGTCAAGTCGCGATGCACCATCCAACATCGAAAACTCGGTATGGACATGCAAGTGGGTAAACGAATCGCCCACTGGTATCTCCTTTCGTTTTTTGATCGATGTTTGAGGCAAAAAGCCGCGTTGGAGGAGAGAGATTATCAGTGGGGTGTTTACCCGTGGTGCTTACCTGTTTTCACTCGCGATTAGCTAGAGATACGTACCAGGGCGATCCGAAATTTCTGGGGTCCCTGCCCCACCGGGACCACTTGGTAATTGGCGCATCTGATTGAGTTGTTGATTCGCCGCCAATTGCTGTGCAAACAATGTTGCTTGTATTCCATGGAACAGACCTTCAAGCCAGCCAACCAACTGAGCCTTGGCAACTCGAAGTTCGCTGTCTGACGGCGTCACTCCATCGCGAAAAGGCAGCGACAACATCCGTAGCTCTTCTGCTAGGTCAGGCGAGAGGGCCTCAGTCAATTCGACAATTGATCGTTCATATATTTCCGCAAGACGTTCGCGTGCCGGTCCATCCATTGTCATGGAATGCACTTCGTCGAGCAGTTGCTTAATCATTGAACCAATGCGCATCACCTTGGCTGGTGCTGTCACCGTTTCGTTTGGAATTACTGGCGGAACTTCTGGGGTTTCTTCTTTCACTACTTCAGTCATATTTGTATTATCTCACGATCATTTGGCAGTTGCCAACAACGGAACATGCATTTCTGCTTCAGTTAACGATCCATGCCTGCAAACAAGCTGGAATGGACCAGTGTCGAATGGCTCATGAAAACTCACGTCTTTAAACGGAACGAGTGCAACATCGCCAAGACGCTTACGCGCTACATCGGTCACACGCGGACCAAACCAGCCATTGTCTATTGTCTCGTCGCGAGTGACAACCCAAGCAACATCTCCGTACATTTCTTTTGCTGTCGCATAAAGAGACTGAGAGGCACCTTTACGTGCATGAAGCCACCGAAACCTGCCCTCTCCTGACTGATACGCAACTTGATCCAGCACATCGCGGTGCGGAGTTATCGACGCGTCACCGATATGCACCTGACCGTGATCCGCGGTCACGATCAACACACTCCCGGGTGTCAACTGCTCTAAAACATCTGCAACTAATCGATCTGTTTGGCGTAGCTCTGATTCATAAAACGCACCGAATCCGCGCTCGTGAGCAATCTTGTCAACACCGTCGTAATACGCATAAACAAATTTCTGACCCGACCGCAACAAGAGACCGACTTGCACCGCAATGCTCGACGAAGATCTCCAACCCATTGGACGAGTACCACGCAAGTGCGCTTCGGTAAATGCCGAGCCTTCAAGTTCTGCTTTGCTCAGCACTGGCACTGAAGCACCCATAAATGGCGGGCATGGTTGCACCATCTCTGGCGGATACGTCGAACGCAAGTCACCTTTTTCATCTCCCCAGCGCAACATCTGCATCACGTGACGCCCCATATCCATGCGGTAACCCATGAGTCCGTGTTCGCCAGGAGTCAGACCTGTTGCAATCGAAGTTAATGCCGTCACTGTTGTTGACGGTGCAACCGTGGTGATCATCCCGCCCTGCATTGATGAAATCGTTGGCGCATGCGCAATGTTGCTTTGCAGTTGATGCCAACCAAGACCGTCGATGACGAGCAATACAACTTGATTTGCGCCCTCTACTGCCTTTGGCATCCATGCGGGTACGGAATCGGTGCCCCGCGGCCCGAGCAGGCTTGGAATAATGCTGGCGATACAACCCCCTGAATACTGAGGAAGTGTTGGATCAAGCACGCGATCTACACTACAACCGTGCGTGTATCTACCCGAGGCGACTATGCGTGTCGCGCTCTTCTCTCTCTTGCCCTCCATGAAGGCGAGCCAGGCCCAACATCGGTGCGCGACATCGCAACACGCACAGCGCTTCCACAGCCTTATCTTGAGCAGATTCTTTTGGTGCTTAAGGGCGCAGGCCTCGTCAAATCAAAACGTGGTGTTGGCGGTGGATACACACTGGCTCGTCCACCAGAAGAGATCTTGCTCTCGCAAATAATTGCTGCAGCCGACGGCCCAATCAGTCTTGGTGACTTTGGAAAACCACACCAAGATGGTTCATGTGACCACGAAGGCCATTGCGTACTACTGGCTATTTGGAATGTGGCTGGTGAACACATGCGCGAACATCTCGAGGATTACACATTGGCAAAAATTGCTTCAGCAGCCAAAGGCACATCGCCTTGGCCACAATTACATCACTAGTCATTCATCAACGAAGCAACTAGCTACAACGAGCAAGCAATGCTTTCATGTCGTCGGGCATTTCGGCTTCAAACGACATCGAATGGCCACTGATCGGATGCAAGAAGGCCAACTGTGCAGCATGCAACATTGGACGCGGCGCAGATAACGAACTTCGTGCACCTCCGTACGTCGAGTCTCCAACTACGGGATGACCGATTGATTCGAGGTGAACTCTGATTTGGTGAGTTCGTCCAGTTTCGAGATTGCATTCAACCAACGAGCTCGGCAATGGAAGATCAAACTTTGATTTCACTTCAAATCGAGTTCGAGCAGCCTTGCCATCGACAACGACCCCCATGCGTGTCGGGTCTTTATGATCTCGACCGATAGGCGCATCAATGGTGCCAGACAACACGGTCGGGTGCCCCCACACGAGTGCCAAATAGGTGCGCTTCACCTCGCGCTTTGATAACGCATTCACAAGGGCTTCATACGCTGCTTGCGTTTTTGCCATCACCATCAATCCAGTTGTTCCTGCATCAAGTCGATGCACAACGCCAGGACGCAGCGGGTCTCCAGCTGACGCCATCTCGGGAAACCTCGCAAGGGCCCCATTGACCATCGTGCCTGTTGGATTACCAGCGCCTGGATGCACAACCAAACCCGCATTTTTGTTGATCACCACAATGTCGGTGTCGTCATAGACAACATCCAAGATCACGGTTGCATCGGCCGTCGGCAACTCTTTTTTTGGCAGCAATGCAGTATCAATGGATATCGACTGACCTTCAGCAATTTTGGTTTTGCCGGTTTCGGCTTTCAATCCGTCGACCACCACCCCACCCGCCTGAATGAGTGATGCAGCAGAGGCGCGGCTTACGTCGGCGATGAGAGCAACAATGCGATCCAGTCGCTGATCACTGAGCGCTGCAGGAATTATTTCATTCAGCACTAGTGGCCGTCCGTTCGATTGATTTGAGAGTTGTACTTGAGCATTGCAACAATCATTGTCGCGGCTCCAACCATGATTGCCATGTCAGCGACGTTAAATACTGGCCACCATTGAAAATCAATAAAGTCAATGACGGCTCCACGCATCCACCCGGACCCTCGAAAAAGTCGATCCAAAATGTTTCCGACTGCCCCACCAATGATCAAACCCGTTGCCACACGCGTCAGGGCGTTGTCGGCTCTGCGAAGCGACAGCAACAACAACACCACAACAACCAAGCCGATCACGCCGATAATCGGACCGATTCCAGTACCGCGCGAGAAGGCCATACCACTGTTGTAGGTCAAATTAAATTGCATCGTCCAAATCACATGAATGATCCGGCCATCATCAAGAACTCCTAGAGCCCATGCTTTTGACATCTGATCTAACAGCACGATGACGGCTGCTATCAGCAGACTCATGCGCGATGCTCTGACCAACGTCACTCGGTTATCTGAATGCGTTGCATGAGGTACTACTGGTGAGGCGTCTGTCATCGACGGCCGATGCCACCGACACGCTCAAGAACCGACTCGGTTGTTTCCGGGATCGCTTTGAGACGCTCGCGCGGAATCGCCAAACCGGTGTGTACGGAGTATCCATACTCTCCAGTCTTGATTCGCTCAAGTGCAGCATCTAACTCTTCAACAATCTGTCGAGCCTGTGCCGAAAGCATGAGGTCACGAGAGCGCTCGACAACCATGGTGTCGCCTTCGCCACCCTCTTCGTCGAATTGTACGTCGCCCATTTCCACATCTTGAATCAGCGAATTTGCTTCATCATCAAGACGCAGCGCCTGACGCAACAGCACAGATTTCTTTTCCAACATCAACTCGCGCTGACCAGACAAAAACTTCAGATCAAATTCTTTCGTCGCCTGAATACCGTCGGCAAACTCGGTCTTGATGATCGGCGGGCGCGGCGGTGGTTCTGGCTTGCGCTTTGCGCGCAATGCGGCTTCGCGGGCAGCTTCTTTTTCTGCAGCAAGAGCAAGTCGAGCAGCTTCTTTTTCTTCACGAATGCGAGCCTTCTCTGCCTCTTGGGCTGCTTTGAGAGCCAACTTTTCGGCCGCAACGCGTGCCTTTTCCTTGGCCGCCTCTTTCGCTGCCAATGCTTTCATCTTCTGTTGTAACGCCAGGTCTTTCTTGCGTTGAGCAGCAATCTTTTTGCGCTCCATTTCCTTTTCGCGCATTGCCTTCTTGCGCGCTACTTCGGCAGCCTTTTTAGCTGCCATCTTCTTGGCCAGCTCGGCCTTTTTCAGAGCAAGCGCTTTCTGCGCGACGAGCTTTTTCTGGGCAGCAAGTTTCTTTTGTGCAGCAACTTTCTTCGCCAGTTCAGCCTTCTTCTTTGCAGCAACTTTCTTCGCCAAATCAGCTTTCTTTTTTGCGAGCTTCTTCTGCGCGGCAAGTTTCTTAGCCAGATCAGCCTTCTTCTTTGCAAGCGCTTTTTGTGCCGCAAGCTTCTTAACCAAGTCCAGCTTCTTCTTCGCAGCAACTTTCTTCGCGAGATCGGACTTTTTCTTAGCGAGTGCTTTTTGCGACGCAGCCTTCTTTGCTATGGCCTTCTTCTTTGCTATGGCCTTCTTCTTTGCTGATGCTGATGGCATGTTTCCCTCTCGAACTTGGCGCTTTACCGTACTTGATCGACACCTATATGGACGGGATTTCCATCCAAATCCCCTGTCGGTTCTAGGTCACTGGCCCACTCAATGCGCTGTGCAAGGGTTTCCGATGCAATATAAGCCTCAAATTGGGACACTTGTGACTGCAATAACTCTGGCAAACCGAGTGTCAACACAATGCGGTCAGAAACTGCCAACCCAGCTTCTCGGCGAGCTTGTTGCACCATCCGCACAATGTCGCGCGCTGCACCTTCCGCCAACAATTCATCTGTTAATTCGATATTCAACAACACAATCCCCTGGCCATCGGCAAGTGCGGCGCTCGCAATCGTTTCGGTATCTCCGGAGGCTGCTACGAGCTTGACCTGAAACTCGTGCGGTTCGAGCGCAACTCCACCAGCAATAACTACATCACCGCTGATCGACCAGTCACCTTTTTTGACAGCAACAATCACTTTTTGAGTGTTTGCGCCGAGGCGTGGCCCAAGAGCAGCAGGAATGAGTTGCAACTCGTGTTTGGCCACTTGACCAAGTTCAGTTGTAAGAGTCACTTTATGAACATTCACTTCGTCGGTGATAATCGAGACAAACGACTGCAACGCATTGGCCAACGGTGAAGCTACGGTGAGTTCTCCGAGTGGCAGTCGAACGCGACGCGAATGCACCTTGCGCAATGAAAGAGTTGTCGAACACACGTCGCGCACCTGATCCATCACTGTTTCAAGCTCAATGTCACTCGGCACAATGCTGGCGTCTGGCCAGTCCTCCAAGTGCACACTTCTCGAACCAGTGAGTTCTTTGTAAATCTTTTCTGTAGTTAATGGCAACAGCGGCGCAGCAATGCGGGTTAAAACCTGCAGCACAGTGTGCAACGTATCAATTGCGTCCTTGTCGCCCTTCCAAAATCGATCGCGGCTACGACGGATATACCAATTTGTCAGAACGTCTAAAAATGTACGCACTTGTTGGCAGGCATTAAAAATGTCGTATTGATCCATTGACACTGTTGTGTCCTCGATCAGACGCTTCAATTTTGAAAACACATATCGATCCAACACATTTGTTGAGTCGTAGCGAACTTCACCCGTCATCGACTCGGCGTTGGCATACAACGACAGGAAATACCAACTGTTCCACAACGGCAACATCACCTGTCGCACGGTGTCACGAATACCTTCTTCTGTTACCGCAAAGTCTGACCCGCGCAAAATGGACGAAGACAATAGATACCACCGCATGGCATCAGCGCCATAGGTATCGAAGACATTCATCGGGTCTGGATAGTTGCGCAGACTCTTGGACATCTTTGCGCCATCGTCACCCAACACAATTCCGTGACTGACGCACGTTGAAAAAGCGGGACGATCAAATAGTGCTGTTGCCAAAACATGCAGCGTATAAAACCAACCCCGTGTCTGACCGATGTATTCAACAATGAAG
>Ga0214919_10012371_pt1 | contig 10495 bp, 11 predicted proteins | sample LL1503_MetaG_FD_177994 | JGI IMG/M metagenome (GOLD analysis project Ga0214919, IMG submission 177994) | Freshwater microbial communities from Lake Lanier, Atlanta, Georgia, United States - LL-1503 | ecosystem: Environmental > Aquatic > Freshwater > Lake | place: USA: Georgia | collected... | reverse complement strand
TAGAGCGTAAGTTTCGTCGTTTGCGACTATACTTGTTTCTAGATGGATTTACGAGGTAACTAGGCCTCGACATGCCCTCACCTGCTTTGCAACCCACGTCGAAACCGGGTCAGCCCCAAAGCAAGTCACCATTATACTACTTCTTGTTAGCGGCCCGCATGATTCTTGCCTTATCCCGCTCCCAATCACGCTCTTTTTCAGCGTTACGCTTGTCGTATTGTTTCTTACCTTTGGCGAGTCCTATTTCGATTTTGATACGCCCGCCTTTAAAGTGCATATCGATGGGCACTAAGGTATAGCCTGAGCGCTCTACTTTACCAATGAGCTTCGCGATTTCTTCATTATGGAGGAGAAGTTTTCGGGTGCGGATTGCATCAGGTCTTATGTGCGTTGAGGCAGCCCCCATTGGGGTGATATGGCAGCCAATGAGATAAATTTCGCCCCTTTGAATAATGACATACGCTTCCTTGATATTGGTTCGATTATCCCTAATGGCTTTGACTTCCCAACCTTCCAATATAATACCTGCCTCATATTTTTCTTCGATGAAGTAGTCGTGGAAAGCTTTTTTGTTTTGAACAATACTCATGGAGACTAGGTAATCCTTTAAAATACGTATTTTACGCTAATTCGAATTTCGCTCATGGCAGATGTCAAAAAAAATGTGATCGTGAATCACTCGTTGGACCGGATGTTTAACCTTGTCGATCGCATTGAAGACTATCCCTTGTTCTTACCTTGGTGCGGTGGATCAAAAGTATTAGAGCGAAATAGTGATATCACAAAAGCCTCTATCCTTATTAAATATAGTGGGGTCAATCAAAGCTTCACCACACAAAATACTAAAGACTATCCACATCGCATTGATTTAAAATTGATCGATGGACCTTTTAAGGTATTGAAAGGCTATTGGATCTTTACTGAGATTAATGAAGAAGCATGTAGCATTGAATTTCATTTGCATTACGAATTCTCAAATTTCATTTTAGATAAATTGATTTCCCCCATATTCAGTCAAATTGCGAATACGTTTGTGGATGGTTTTGTGGCGCAAGCTGATAAAATATATAAAAATAACTAAAGATAAAAAATAGCTTATGCCCAACGAAATTTTGATTGAAGTCGCTTACGCTCTCCCAAAAAAACAGCTCATCATTCCTGTCAAATTGAAACAAGGGATCACCGCGGAAGAAGCGATTAAACTTTCAGGCATTGTTAAAAAATTCCCTGAGATTGATTTGAGTGTTAATCAAATCGGTATCTTTGGAAAGCTTACACAATTGGATCACATCATGCGTGAACGCGATCGTATTGAGATCTATCGCCCCTTAATTGCGGACCCTAAAGAAATTAGACGTCAACGTGCCGCCGAAGGTAAAGTCATGAAAAAAGGTGGGGATAGCTCATAAAAGCTAGCATTTCTTAGCTATAACGAGACTTTTTCTGTATAATTTCGTTTTGCGCAAAGGATCAAAAGATGCGTTTAATACAACAAGCACTCACTTTCGATGATGTGCTCATCGTTCCAGCTCATTCCACAGTGTTGCCTCGTGAAGTTAATTTAACCACGCAACTTACAAAAAAAATCAAACTTCATATTCCGATTGTATCCGCTGCGATGGATACGGTGACCGAGTCACGCCTGGCCATAGCATTAGCTCAAGAAGGTGGACTTGGTATCATCCATAAAAATATGACACCACAAGAACAAGCTTACCAAGTGTCCCGTGTCAAACGTTTTGAATCCGGTGTAGTCAACGACCCTATTACAATCAATCCTAATATGTCAGTGCGTGATGTCATGAATCTCACGGCTCATCATAAAATCTCAGGCTTACCTGTGATTGATGGCGGCAAAATTGTAGGTATCGTCACAAACCGAGATTTACGTTTTGAAACTAATCTCGATCAGCCTATTAAAAATATCATGACGCCTCGTGATCGTTTAGTGACTGTTAAAGAGGGTGAATCCAAAGAGGAAGTGATTCGTTTACTTCATCATCATCGTTTAGAGCGTGTTTTAGTGATCGATAAAAATGATGCATTAAAAGGTTTGATCACTGTCAAAGATATCCAAAAATCATCCGACCATCCTTTTGCCTGTAAAGACGATAAAGGTCGACTTTGTGCAGGGGCCGCTTTGGGCGTGGGTGAAGGTACTGAAGAGCGCGTTGAGTTATTAGCAAATGCGGGTGTCGATGTGATTGTGGTTGATACTGCGCACGGTCATGCACAAGGTGTGATTGATCGCGTGACATGGGTTAAAAAACATTTTCCACATATCGAAGTGATCGGCGGCAATATCGCGACAGCTGATGCTGCAAAAGCACTCGTTGATGCAGGGGCTGATGGCGTTAAAGTCGGTATCGGTCCAGGCTCTATTTGTACAACTCGAATTGTCGCAGGTGTGGGCATCCCACAAATTACTGCGATCAGTAACGTAGCAGAAGCATTAAGCAAACTTAACATCCCTTTCATTGGTGACGGTGGTATTCGTTTCTCAGGAGATATTGCAAAAGCGATTGCTGCAGGGGCAAATTCAGTCATGCTAGGTTCGATGTTTGCAGGTACCGAAGAGGCTCCGGGTGAGATTGAGCTCTTCCAAGGCAGGTCTTATAAATCATATCGCGGCATGGGTTCTATTGGTGCGATGCAAAAAGGCTCATCCGATCGTTACTTCCAGGATTCTGAAAACAATGCAGATAAATTAGTCCCTGAAGGTATTGAAGGACGCGTGCCCTATAAAGGAAGTGTGATTAGTGTCATTCATCAATTGATGGGTGGACTCAGGGCTTCTATGGGTTATGTGGGGGCTAGAACGATTGATGAAATGCGTTCAAAAGCAAACTTTGTTCAAATCACAAGTGCAGGGATGCGTGAATCTCATGTCCATGATGTGCAGATCACTAAAGAAGCACCCAATTACCGTGTTGATTAATTTAAATGTACTAACCAAAAAGCCTCCGACCAAGGAGGCTTTTTAAATCCTATGGATAAAATTCTTATACTCGACTTTGGTTCGCAATACACACAACTCATTGCGCGTCGTGCGCGAGAGATGCATGTCTATTCGGAACTTCATTCACATGAAATGAGCGAAGAAGACATCAAAGCATTTAGTCCCAAAGGCATTATTTTGTCAGGGGGGCCTAATTCAGTGTACGAATTGGATACACCTATTGCTCCTCCAATTGTTTTTGATCTTGGCGTTCCAGTCTTAGGTATTTGTTATGGCATGCAAACGATGGCAGCGCAACTTGGCGGTAAAGTTGAAAATGCACATACACGTGAATTTGGTTATGCAGAAATTAGAGCACATAACCACTCTCCCCTTTTAGAAAACATTCAAGATAAAACGAATCCAGAAGGTCACGGACTTCTCGATGTATGGATGAGTCATGGTGATAAGGTGACAGCATTACCACCCCAATTTAAAGTAATCGCAAGTAATGCTTCCACTCCCATCGCTGGCATGATGCACGAAACAAAAAAATTCTATGGTGTGCAATTCCATCCGGAAGTCACGCACACTAAACAAGGCTTTGCCATTTTAAAACAATTCGTAACTCATATTTGTGAATGCAAACCAAGTTGGACCATGCCTAATTATATTGAAACAGCCATCAAACATATTCAAGAGACTGTGAAAGATGATGAAGTGATATTAGGTTTATCTGGCGGTGTAGATTCGTCAGTTGCAGCAGCCCTCATTTATCGAGCGATTGGCGATCAACTCACTTGTGTTTTTGTTGACAATGGTCTTCTTCGTTTAAACGAAGCCACACAAGTCATGAAAACATTTCATGAAAACTTAGGGGTCAAAGTCATTCATGTGGATGCTTCACATAAATTCTTGAGCGATCTTAAAGGTGTGACGGATCCCGAGCAAAAACGAAAAATTATTGGTCGTGAATTTGTAGAAGTATTTCAGAATGAAGCTAAAAAAATTCCGAAAGCCAAATGGTTAGCACAAGGCACGATCTATCCTGATGTCATTGAATCAGCATCAGCAAAAACAAAAAAAGCACATACGATTAAAAGTCATCACAACGTCGGCGGCTTACCTGAAACATTAAATTTAAAACTTCTAGAACCGTTACGTGAACTCTTTAAAGACGAGGTTCGTGAGCTAGGAGTTGCATTAGGATTGCCTAAAGTGATGGTGTATCGTCATCCCTTCCCAGGACCGGGCCTTGGAGTGCGTATCTTAGGTGAAGTTAAGTCTGAATTTGCAGACTTACTTCGTCGTGCGGATGCTATTTTCATTGAAGAACTTATAAATTCCGGTTGGTATGAAAAAACTTCACAAGCTTTTGCTGTATTTTTACCCGTGAAGTCAGTGGGTGTGATGGGTGATGGCAGGACTTATGAGTGCGTGGTGGCTTTAAGAGCCGTTGTCACATCAGACTTTATGACAGCTCATTGGGCAGAATTGCCTTACGACCTATTAGGCAAAGTTTCCAATCGTATTATTAATGAAGTGCGTGGTATTAATCGCGTCGTCTATGACGTTTCAGGTAAACCACCTGCAACGATTGAGTGGGAATAATCAATGAGTCGCGCATTTGTTAAAGAAAATGATTTAGAACATGCAGGCATTGATATTCCTGAAAGACCAATAAGCGACGAGCCCAATTATGTCACGCCCAACGGACTCAAATTACTCAATGCGCAAATTGATGCTTTACAAATTGAGCGTGAAGCATTAAAGAATAAAAAAGATGATCCTATCGCAAAACAAAAAATTGCCATCGTAGAGCGAGATATGCGTTATTATGCAGCGCGGATTGAGTCAGCGATTCTGACAGCCCCTAAAGAAGAAGATTATTCAATTGTATTGTTTGGCGCGAAAGTCACTGTGGAAGATGAAGAGAGCAAATTTAGTACTTATGAGATTGTGGGTGAAGATGAAGCAGACATTCATAAAGGTAAGGTAAGTTACTTGTCCCCTCTTGCTGAAGCACTCATTGGAGCAAAATTAAATGATGAAGTGACTTGGGAAAAACCGATGGGTGATACCTATCTCACGATACAAAAAATAGAATATTAATTTATAAGAAAGAAAGAACATGCAAGTTAAAGAAGCCATTCAACAAAGAAGATCGATTAAACATTTTGATACCAATCACGTGATGACTAAAAAAGAGATTCATGAGCTTCTTTCACATGCGATTTTATCGCCTACTGCTTTTAATATTCAAAACTGGCGATTTGTTGTAGTGACGGATAAAGCTTTACGTCAAAAAATTCGTAGTGTGAGTTGGGGGCAAGCCCAGGTTGAAGAGGCATCCATTTTAATTGTATTGGTCGCAGACCTCATGGCGTGGAATAAAGAACCGAGTCGCTATTGGAAAGATGCGCCCAAACCTGTGCAAGATTATTTAGTACCAGCCATTCAACAATATTATGAAGGCAAAACAGAGGTGCAACGCGATGAAGCGATGCGCTCATGCGGTATGGCAGCTATGAATCTCATGCTCACCGCTAAATCTATGGGCTATGATACCTGCCCTATGGATGGCTTTGATTTTGATAAGGTGAGTGAATTATTAAACTTACCTTCTGATCACACGCCTGCGATGTTTGTATGTGTAGGCAAAGGTATTAAAGAGGCGATGCCACGCGGTGGTCAGCTGCCACTTGATCAAGTGGTCATTCAGAATCAATTTAGATAAAAATTTTTAAGGATCCATAAGCGTGCTTATTAGTAATAACATAACCATTCAGTTTGGTGCAAAACCCCTCTTCGAAAATGTCTCCGTAAAATTTGGAGACGGTAATCGCTACGGCTTAATCGGCGCCAACGGTTGTGGCAAATCCACATTCATGAAAATTTTAGCAGGTGTTTTAGAACCTACTTCAGGCAATGTCTCTTTAGATAAAAACGAACGTATGTCATGGCTCAAACAAGATCAGTTCGCTTATGAAGATCAGCGCGTCCTTGATGTCGTGATGATGGGTCATGAAGAAATGTGGAAAGCGAATGAAGAAAAAAATGCAATCTACATGAATCCGGATGCGACCGAAGAAGATTATATGAAGGCTGCAGAACTTGAAGGGGTCTATGCAGAATTTGATGGTTATACCGCTGAAGCGCGCGCAGGTGAATTATTAATTGGTGTCGGTATTCCAATTGAGCAACATCAAGGCCTCATGAGTGCGATTGCCCCCGGCTTTAAATTACGCGTGCTGTTAACGCAAGCGATTTTTTCAAACCCAGATATTTTGTTATTAGATGAACCTACGAACAACTTAGACATTCATACCATTCAATGGCTAGAAGATACACTGAATAATCGTAACTCATCCATGATTATCATTTCCCATGATAGACATTTCTTAAATCAAGTCTGCACCCACATGGCTGATATGGATTATGGAAAACTGACTGTCTATCCAGGCAATTATGATAATTACATGGAAGCCTCCACCATGTCTCGCGCACAAAAACTCAAAGATAATGAGAAGGCCAAAGACCAAATTGCAGAGCTTCAAGAGTTTGTGCGACGCTTCTCAGCGAATGCTTCTAAGGCACGTCAGGCCACAAGTCGTGCAAAACAAATAGATAAGATTAAAGTAGAAGAGTTTGTCCCCTCAAGTCGTCAATACCCTTATATTCGATTTGATTACGATGATAGAGAAAAGCTCCATCGCCAGGCTGTTGAGATTAAAAATCTAACGCATGGATATGATCGAGAATTGTTTAAAAATTTCAATCTGCTAGTCGAGGCGGGTGAGCGAATTGCAGTCATCGGTGAAAACGGTATCGGTAAAACCACTTTTCTAAGAGCCCTCGTAGGTGAATTAAAACCTAATCATGGTGAAATCAAGTGGGCTGAAAAAGCAAGGATCGGTTATTTCTCACAAGACCATGCCACTGATTTTGAAAAAGATGTCACACTCTTTGACTGGATGAAAGACTGCGCGCAATCAGGTGAAGATGATCAAGCGATTCGTAGTATTTTAGGAAGGCTTCTTTTCTCAGGGGAAGACACTAAAAAATCTGTGAAGGTTTTATCAGGCGGCGAGCAAGGGCGCATGCTCTTTGGTAGACTTATGCTCGCAAAAACAAATGTGCTGCTAATGGATGAGCCAACAAATCACATGGACATGGAGTCCATCGAATCACTTAATACCGCGCTCGATAAATATAAAGGTACATTATTTTTCGTAAGCCATGACCGTGAATTTGTAAGCTCAATTGCAACACGCATTCTGGAAATTAAAGAGGATAGCATTATTGATTTCACTGGCAATTATGAGGATTACCTAATAAATAAAGCTACGGAAACTAAATAAACAATTTCTTTCTTACTGGCTTAAGCAAGTCTATTTAAAATAAACTGACTTCAAGAATGTGTTGGCCGCTTTATCTTTCGCAGAAAGAACGATATTGATATCTGGCCATTTGATTCCAATATTTGGATCATTCCAGCTAATGGAATGCTCATTTTCTAATGAATAAAAATCTGTTGTTTTATATAAAAATTCTGCAGTATCAGATAAAGTTAAAAAGCCATGAGCAAAACCTTCTGGAATCCAAATTTGCTTTTTATTTTCTGCAGATAATATTTCACCAACCCATTTCCCGAAAGATACAGAAGATTGCCTTAAATCAACTACAACATCGAATACTTCCCCCTGCGTAACTCTGACTAGCTTGCCTTGAGCTTTAGGAGGCAGTTGATAATGGAGTCCTCGCAATACGCCTTTTATGGATTTTGAATGATTATCTTGTACAAAATTTATTTTTTTACCTGTAACCTTCTCAAAATTTTCCTGATTAAAACTCTCAAAAAAGAATCCTCTATCATCACCAAAAATTTCAGGCTCAATAAGCAATACATCTGGAATATTTAATGGGGTAACTTTCATAGATTAATTAATTAATTTTTTCTTTTAGAATGCGCTGGAGATACTGACCATAAGTATTCTTTGAAAGTGGTGCAGCTAATTTTTCCAGCTGGGATGCGTTAATCCATCCGCGACGATAGCTAATTTCTTCAGGACATGATACTTTTAGACCTTGTCGATTTTCTAAAGTAGCAATAAATTGACTTGCTTCAAGTAATGAGTCGTGTGTGCCTGTATCCAGCCAAGCATAGCCTCGACCCATAATTTCAACATTAAGTCTATCTTTCTCTAAATATAGTCGATTGAGATCGGTAATTTCTAATTCACCTCGTGCAGATGGTTTTAAACTTTTAACCATAGAAACAGCATTGTTATCATAAAAATAGAGACCTGTGACTGCGTAATTTGATTTTGGATTTTTTGGTTTTTCTTCTAGAGACATTACTTTATTGTTTTTATTAAATTCAGCAACGCCGTATCGTTCAGGGTCATTTACGTGATAAGCAAATACAGTAGCACTATCATCACGCGTCATAGCATTTAATAATAATTCATTAAAATCGTGACCATAAAAAATATTATCTCCTAATACAAGCGCTGATAAATCATTTCCAATAAATGTCTCACCTAAAATAAAAGCCTGTGCTAAGCCATCCGGGGAAGGCTGGACTTTATATGAAATATTTAAACCCCACTGACTACCATCTCCTAATAGCGATTCAAAAAGTGGCGTGTCATTAGGCGTGGAAATAATTAATATATCTTGGATACCTGCAAGCATTAGAGTGCTAAGGGGGTAATAAATCATAGGCTTATCGTACACGGGGAGCAATTGTTTAGAAATGCTTTGTGTCACAGGATATAGACGCGTTCCAGAACCCCCCGCAAGTATAATGCCTTTTCTTTTTTTTAAAATTTCCAATTAGATGAGTTCCTTTAATACTTTTTTTACTTCTGATTCCCAATGTGGTAATTCTAGCATGAAGGTCTTTTTTAATTTGTCTGTATTAAGTCTAGAATTTAAAGGCCGTAACGCAGCAGTTGGGTATTCTGACGTAAGTATCGGATGAATATGGTCGGGCTTACATTTTATTTTTAAATTTAATTTGATTGCTTCATTTGCAATCAAATCTGCATATTGATACCAATTTGTTTCACCCGCATTCGTGACGTGATAGGTACCATAATTATTGAAATTTTTATTATTTAAAGCTGTATCGATAATCTTAAAAGTCACATCAGCTAGCATTGAAGATGATGCTGGACTACCCCACTGGTCAGCGACAATATTCAGAGATTCCTTATGATAAATAAGTCGCAATATCGTTTTTAAAAAATTATTACCATGACTGCCAAATACCCAACTTGTTCGCAAAATGATGTGTTTTGAATGGGCTCTAACTTTTTCTTCGCCTTCACATTTGGTTTTTCCATAGACTGATTGAGGGTTAATTTGATCAGCTTCTACATAAGGCTCTTTTTTTAAGCCATCAAATACATAGTCTGTGGAAAAATGTACTAACGGAATATTAAGTTCAGCAGCTTTTTCAGCTAAAACTTGCGGGGCTATCACATTAATTTGGTAAGCAAGCTCTAGCTCTGACTCAGCCTTATCAACTGCAGTAAAGGCTGCCGGATTAATAATGATGTCTGGCTTAACTTGATCAACATAAACTCTAATCTTATCGGGATCCGCCAGATCCAAATCATTACGATCGGTTGCGATAACTTCTCCCAATATACTTAATTTCTTGTTTAATTCAAAACCGACTTGGCCGTTTTTTCCGGTAAGAAGAATCCTCATGAATATTGCTTTTGCACCCAGCTTTTGTATTCACCACTTATCACATGACTCACCCAGTCTTGATTATTGAGATACCATTCAACAGTCTTTCGGATGCCTGTCTCAAAAGTCTCTTTAGGTTTCCAGCTCAATTCGTACTCTATTTTTTTTGCATCAATTGCATAGCGCTTATCGTGGCCCGGACGATCTTTAACGAAAGTAATTTGAGTTTCATACTTTGAATCATCTGTTTTAGGTCTCAATTCATCTAAGATATTGCATAAAGTTTTAACTACATCGAGATTAGTTTTTTCATTCCAGCCACCCACATTATAAGTTTCGCCTAATTGGCCTTTTTCCAATACCGCTCGAATCGCACTACAGTGGTCTTTCACATATAACCAATCACGAATCTGCTGGCCGTCACCATAGATAGGCAGTGACTTACCATTCAATGCATTTAGGATACACAAAGGAATTAATTTTTCTGGGAAATGGAAGGGACCGTAATTATTAGAACAGTTCGTTGTTAATACAGGAAGGTCATAAGTATGGTGCCAAGCCCGCACTAAATGGTCACTCGCTGCCTTGCTCGCACTATAAGGGCTGTTAGGTTCATAACGATTTTTTTCAGAGAAAGCAGGCTCATTTTGACTCAAAGACCCATACACTTCATCTGTTGAAACATGTAAGAACCTAAATGCTTTTTGAGAGTTTGCATCCAAGTCATTCCAATAACTTCTGACCGACTCTAGAAGGTTGTAAGTACCAACAATATTGGTCTCAATAAAATCTCCTGGCCCATGGATCGAACGATCAACATGACTTTCAGCAGCAAAATTAATTACTGCCCTTACC
>Ga0214919_10012369_pt1 | contig 10496 bp, 7 predicted proteins | sample LL1503_MetaG_FD_177994 | JGI IMG/M metagenome (GOLD analysis project Ga0214919, IMG submission 177994) | Freshwater microbial communities from Lake Lanier, Atlanta, Georgia, United States - LL-1503 | ecosystem: Environmental > Aquatic > Freshwater > Lake | place: USA: Georgia | collected 2015-03-15 | reverse complement strand
CGTGTCAGGTGTCGTCCGTACGCGCGAAAAGGGTCAACACCCGGCTACACGCACCTTTCAGGCTTTACGGATTTACCTCAATCGTGAATTGGAAGAACTCGAGAGCGCCCTCCAGGCAGCTCTGACTTTATTAAAAACAGGCGGACGTATGGCCGTGATTAGCTTCCACTCGTTGGAAGATCGCGTTGTCAAGCAGTTCATTACCGCAGCTTCTAAACCTGAAGCAGCGTACGCCCGACTCCCTCTGCGCGAAAGTGAAATGCCTCAGCCTGTGCTGTTGGCACTCGCGCGTGTTTTACCCACACATACTGAGACCACCGATAACCCACGTTCGCGCTCAGCGGTATTGCGGGTAGCCGAACGCACTGACACTTCACTTGGAGAACAAGGCGCTGCGGCCTATTCGCCTACCCCGTTACGTGCTTCGCGTCGTAGCAAAAAAGGGGCGCACTGATGGGGCGGCTTTGCATTCTAGTTGCGGCCGTGTTGATGCTGTCGGCAATCTCGCTCGTGACTGCGCGTTATCAGGCGCGCCAGTTATATGTTGAGTTTGATCGATCAAAAACGCAGGCGCTCACACTTGAGATTGAGTGGAGGCAATTGCAGCTTGATCGTGCAGAACACGCCCGCAACGCGAGCATCGATAAGCTCGCGCGCGAACAGCTCAAAATGATCTCGATCGTTCCAGAACGGACGATTTATATTAATCAGCCATCCTCAAGTACGACGGCGCGAGGGGCAAGATGAAGAGGCTGCCATTTTTTGACAATCCCGTTTTGCAAGTTCATTACCCGCTATGGCGCGGTCGGCTTGTATTGATTTTATTAGGATTGGCGTTCGCGGCGCTGGCTGTCAGAGCGCTGTATTTACAGGGTATTACGACTCAATTTTTACAGCAACGTGGCGAGCGTATTTATGAAAGTACGCTGACCTTACATGCCAGTCGAGGGAAAATCCTGGATCGTAATGGCGTGGTGTTGGCCGCGAGTGTGCCAGCCCGATCGATTGCGATTCGGCCAAAAGAAATCAAAGAAACTTCGACTAAAAAATTACAGCAACTCGCCGAGCTACTTGACATGTCGAGCGAAGAACTGCGCAAAAAAATGGCTGAAGAAAAGCCGTTTGTATATTTAAAAAGGCAAGTGCCTCTGGATGTGGCGCAAAAAGTAACCGACTTGCGAATCCCTGGGCTGATTCAACAGCCTGATAATCGTCGGTTATATCCTGAAAGTGAAGTCATGGCCAACGTGGTTGGTTTTAATAATTTAGAAGACCAAGGGCAAGAGGGCGTTGAACTTGCGTTTAATGAAACGCTTTCGGGCCATTCGGGCAGCCGTCGTGTGGTGCGTGATCGGTTAGGCCGTCACATCGATGGCGTTGGTGCCGTTGATTTTCCGGTAGACGGTCGCGATATCAAGCTATCACTCGATACTCGAATTCAGTATCAGGTGTATCGCGCGTTGCAAGAAGCCATGGTAACCAACAAGGCCAAGGGCGCAGCAGCTGTGGTGATTGATGTCAAAACGGGCGAGATGCTTGCGTTGGGAAATATGCCCACCTATGATCCGAATCGTCGCGACTCGTTTCGCGGCGGTAACCTTCGGAACCAGGCGTTGACAGATACGTTTGAGCCCGGGTCGATCATGAAACCTTTTACGGTCGGCCTGGCGCTTGATTTAAAACGGATCACGCCCACTACACTGTTCAATACGGGTAACGGCAAATTTGCTTATCAAGGCGCAACGATCAGCGACGTCAGTGCCAATGGCACGCTCGATCCGGCGGGGGTATTGCTCAAGTCCAGCAATATCGGGATGACCTTGATATCAGAAAGACTTCAGGCGCAAGAAATGTGGGGTCGTTTTAATGAGCTCGGTTTGGGACAGGTTCCTCAGACCGGGTTTCCCGGGGCTGCAGCGGGCCGGCTCAGACCTTATGAGCGTTGGCGCTTAATCGAAAAAGCAACGATGGCATACGGATACGGGTTATCCGTTTCGCTATTGCAAATGGCGCGTGCCTACACAGTGTTTGCGCGCGACGGCGACATGATTGGCTTGTCCTTGGTTAAGCGCGAAGACCAGCCGACCACGACACAAGTGTATCCGCCTGAGGTTGCTCAGAAGATTCGGTTATGGCTTGAAGCCGCCGCGGGACCGGAAGGGGCTAAAGCAGCTCAGGTTCAAGGCTATCGGGTTGCAGGAAAAAGCGGAACTGCGCGAAAAATCGTGGATGGCAAATATAGTACGAGCCGTTATCGTGGATCGTTCGTAGGCTTTGCTCCAGTCTCTAACCCCAGAATCGTTGTCGCTGTCACCATTGATGAGCCTCAGGCCGGCGTCTATTACGGGGGCAAAGTTGCTGCCCCGGTATTCGCCTCGATTGTTGGCGGAACGCTGCGCATCATGAATGTACAGCCCGATGCAGCCTTTGAGTCAGCGGTTGTCGCCGCAAGCGGAGGCGTTCGATGACGCGCTCTGCTCTGCTTGACGCACAGATTTCGATGGATAACGCGATTGCACTACTGCGCACTCGAGCCGAGTGTGGGGCGCATTTACATTTGGATTCGCGCGCCGTGGAGCAGGGCGATGTGTTCGTTGCATGCCCTGGTTTGAAAAGTGATGGCAGAGACTACATTGCGATGGCGATTAGCCGCGGTGCGGCAGCGGTATTGACACACGTGGAGTCTGTTGAGCAATGGCAGGGCACCGATTACGCAGTGCCAGTGCTGGGGGTCATTGGGCTCAAAGAACGGCTTGGTGAAATTGCTGACCTTTGGTATGACAAGCCCTCTGCACATTTGACGATCATGGCGGTGACGGGCACTAACGGTAAAACCAGTTGTGTGCAGTGGTTAACAGACGCATTACAGTTCGCGGGCTACGCGGCGGGCGCCTTGGGTACCTTAGGACTTCGACTTCCAAATGGTGTGATCCGTGCCGGCGATTTGACAACGCCTGATGTGATTTCGGTTCATCGCAGCCTGGCTGTGCTGCGCGAGGAAGGGGCGCAGTATGTGGCGCTTGAGGCATCTTCAATTGGTCTAGACCAAGGTCGCCTGAACGGTGTACGAATATTTGCTGCGGGGTTTACGAACTTATCGCACGACCATCTTGATTACCATCACACAATGCAGGCCTATGCACAGGCGAAGGCTCGGCTATTTACCTGGCCAAATTTAAAGATGGCTGTTCTAAATGCCGACGATACGGTGAGTGCGAGCTTCGCCAAACTTTCGACTTGTCCCCAGATCACGTACAAGATTGGCGTTGACTCAGAATCGGGTTCTGAGGCGCTAGAAGCAGTATGTGCGTCCCAATCATCAAGCGCGGCACGATGGATCTTGCGTGATCGCAATGAAGAGGCGCTCGTGCAGACCAGCTTGTTTGGTCGACATAACGTTTCAAATCTTTTGTGCGTAGCGGGTTTGCTCAGAGCGCTCGGTTGGTCATTAGCAAACATTGCAACGAGTTTTGCAACGCTCAAACCGGTTGCGGGTCGACTTGAAGCCGTCCACTCGACTTTGAGCGACGTCAGCGTACCGTTGGTGTTGGTTGATTATGCGCACACGCCCGATGCCTTATTGCGTGCGCTTGAAGTTGCAAAAGAGCTGGCGCAGACGCGCGAAGGTAAAGTCTGGTGTGTATTTGGTTGCGGTGGTAATCGCGATGTGGGTAAGCGCCCCGTGATGGGTGAACTCGCGCAACGCTTAGCTGATCGCGTACTTGTGACAAGCGATAATCCACGCGACGAAAATCCCCATGCCATCATCGCCGATATTGTTGCAGGATTGCCGGGATCGAGTGCGAACGTAACGATTGAACCTGACCGCGCTCAGGCTATTTTGAATGCCGTTCTAAGTGCGACTGCGCAGGATGTTGTCTTGATCGCCGGTAAAGGTCACGAAGCCTACCAAGAGGTCTGCGGAACGCGCGAGCGCTTTGATGACCGCCAATGGGCGCAGGCCGCCTTTTTGCTTAAACAAGGCCGTACGATTCATACGGATTCGCGTCGCCTGGAAGCCGGTGCTGTTTTCTTGGCGCTTAAGGGTGAAAATTTCGATGGCCATGACTACCTCGAACAAATTCATGCAGCCGGGGCATGTGCCGCAATTGTGGATATCGCTAAGCCAGTGTTGGGTTTGGCGCAAGTCGAGCTAGGCGATACGCGCGCGGCGCTCTTGCAGCTTGGGCGTGCTTGGCGCCGTCAATTTACGATCCCGATGATTGCGGTGACGGGTAGTAACGGTAAAACAACCACCAAAGAGATGATTGCTTCGATCCTGGCCGCATGGCTTGGCGAAACCAATCGCTTGGCGACGGTCGGCAATTTGAATAACGAATTAGGTGTCCCGCTGACGTTGTTGCGTCTACGTGCCGAGCATCGGGCTGCAGTCATTGAGCTTGGAATGAATCATCCTGGCGAAATCGCGGTTTTGGCGCATGTGACTGAGCCCACCGTGGCGCTGGTGAACAACGCGCAACGCGAGCATCAAGAGTTCATGGTGAGCGTTGAGGCCGTTGCGCGCGAGAACGCTGCAGTCTATGACGCGCTGATGCCCAGCGGGATCAAGGTGTTTCCTTTTGGCGATACGTTTTCAGATCTGTGGCTACAGCTTGCTGCAGAGCAGCCCAGCATGCGGTTTGGTTTGAACGAACAAGCAGAGGTTTGGGCAAGCCATATTCAAGCGGACGTATTAGGGACCAGCTTTGTGGTGCATACCCCAGTTGGAGAGGGCCATATTGCGTTGCCGGTGCCGGGCACGCACAATCTTCTAAATGCCTTGGCCGCAGCCACGTGTGCCGTCGCGGCAGGCGTTCCGCTGTTGGCGATCGAGCAGGGCCTAGCTCGGTTTCACGCCGTCGCGGGTCGAATGCAGCCGCATCGCTTAGCCAATGGCCAGGTGCTGATTGATGACTCTTATAACGCCAACCCAGATTCAGTCCGGGCTGCCATCGACGTGTTGGCGAGCCTGCCGGCACCTCGCGTACTCGTGCTAGGCGATATGGGTGAGGTTGGTGATAACGGACCCGCGATGCATGAAGAGATTGGCCACTACGCCAGAGAGTGTGCGATTGATCACCTGCTGACGCTCGGTCAAGCTACGCGCCAGACCGCTGCCGCGTTTGGTGCGCAAGCCGTCATCTTTGAGTCTGTCGACCAGGCGAGCGAATGGCTTGCAGAGCACTCGGCCGCCAGCATATTGATTAAGGGATCGCGGTTTATGCGTATGGAAAAAATCGTACGCCAGTATCTTGAGCAGGTTGAAAAAATTTCTAATGACGTGGTGAAGCATGCTGTTTGAGTTATTCGGTTGGTTAGCAGAGAACTACGCGCGCGGATTTTCGGTGTTTGAATACATCACGCTTCGTGCGGTGTTGGCATGTGCGACGTCTCTGTTGATTGGATTGATTGCGGGTCCCTGGGTGATCCGAAAATTAACCGAAATGAAAATTGGGCAGACGGTACGTAGTTATGGCCCTGAAACGCATCTGGTCAAAACGGGTACGCCAACGATGGGTGGCGCGCTGATCTTGATCTCGATTGCAGTAAGTACTTTGCTCTGGGCGGATTGGCGTAATAAATATGTCTGGGTCGTGCTGCTCGTGACGCTTGGTTTTGGTTGGATTGGGTGGGTCGACGACTATCGGAAAGTTGTGCATCGAGATCCCGAAGGGATGCCCGCACGCCAGAAGTTTTTTTGGCAAGCCTTGATTGGTGCTGTCGCATCGCTTTATTTGATGCTTGCGATCTCGGCACCTGCTTCGGCAAATCTCTGGGCGGTGATGTCAGACTGGATCACGAGTGGCTTTTCGGTCACGCTGCCATCACGTGCAGATTTGATCGTGCCGTTTTTTAAAACATTTAGTTACCCCTTGGGCGCGTTAGGTTTTGTATTGGTAAGTTGGTGCGTCATCGTTGGCACCAGTAACGCCGTTAACTTGACAGATGGACTCGACGGTTTAGCGATTATGCCAACGGTCATGGTGGGGTCCGCGCTTGGTGTATTTGCGTACGTAGTGGGGCGAGTCGATTATTCGCGATATTTGTTGTTTCCGTATGTACCTGGTGCAGGTGAATTGATGGTGTTGTGCGCTGCGCTAGCGGGAGCAGGCTTAGCATTTTTATGGTTTAACGCATATCCAGCCCAAGTGTTCATGGGGGATGTCGGTGCCCTCGCGCTTGGTGGCATGCTAGGTACGGTTGCCATCATTGTTCGACAAGAAATTGTGTTGTTCATTATGGGTGGCGTGTTTGTGGTCGAAACGCTTTCAGTGATGTTGCAAGTTGCCTGGTTTAAATACACGCGCTATCGCTACGGGCAGGGGCAACGCATCTTAAAAATGGCACCACTTCATCACCATTTTGAGGTGGGTGGTTGGAAAGAAACGCAAGTGGTCGTTCGGTTTTGGATCATCAGCATGATGCTGGTGTTGGTTGGGTTAGCGTCACTAAAGATTCGATGAACAATACGGTTACCCCTTCTGTTTTACCCTCTCGGGTTCTGATCGTTGGACTTGGTGAGACGGGTGTCGCTGCAGCACGCTGGTGTGCGCGCAACGGGGCGACATTGCGCGTGGCCGATACCAGACAAACGCCAGCAGCGCTCGAGGCGCTGAAAGAGTCGGTTGATGCGGCATCTCTTGAGTTGCACTTGGGTTGTGAGGTGTTTGAGACGACGCTACTTGAGGGAATTGATTTGCTGGTGTTGAGTCCAGGTTTGATCCCAGGGTTATCGCCGGTCAAAGAGTTGCTCGAACAGGCCAATGCAGCATCGATCGAAGTGATTGGCGAGATTGAATTATTTGCCCGTGCGTTGCAACAACTGCAAGTATCACAGCAATACGCACCGCGTGTGTTGGGCGTGACTGGAACCAACGGCAAGACAACGGTGACGGCGTTGACGCGTCACATGTTGAGCGCTGCAGGAATTAAAGCGCGTGCCGCGGGAAACATTGGCCCGGCTGCGCTTGATTCGTTGATGGATGCCATCGATACCGATACGTTGCCTGATGTCTGGGTACTTGAACTGTCAAGCTTTCAACTCGAAACAACGCGTAGCCTACACATGACTGCTGCAGTCGTGCTGAATGTTACCCAAGATCACCTTGATTGGCATGGCAACATGAAGGCTTATGCGCAAGCAAAAGCCCGAATTTATGAGATGACTGATTTGCTGTTGGTGAATCGAGATGATGCGACGGTGATGTCGATGTGCGAGTCGCTCGCGAACATGAATGTGCGTAGCTTTGGTCGGGACGCGCCGATGTTGACGGGCGATGCAGGCCTTGAGGGTGGTCAAGATGTTTTGTGGCTCACCACCTCTGAAGCGACCGACTTTGAAGACGATTTGCCGGCGCCGGTTAAACGTAAAAAGAATGCACCACCGCCTGAGCGCGCTTCGGGTCGGCTGCTGCGTTTGATGCCGATGGATGCTTTAGGGCTTCGTGGCCTGCATAATGCATTAAATACTCAGGCGGCCCTGTTGCTTGCACGCTCGGTTGGTGCAGGCTTCGGGCCTATTCTTCGGGCGGCTACTGAATATACGGGCGAACCTAATCGCATGGAATTTGTCCGTGCGGTACGTGGTATTGATTTTTTCAATGACAGTAAAGGCACGAATGTCGGCGCAACTGTTGCTGGTTTAGAAGGGTTAGGACGGCGTTCAGTATTGATCGCGGGCGGTGTTGGTAAAGGACAAGACTTTTCTCCGCTAGTGTCCGTGGTGGCTCGACATGTGCGCGCCGTCGTGTTGATCGGTCAGGACGCTCGATTACTCCTCGATACGTTAGCGTCAACAGGTGTTCCATGCGAGTTAGCGGATAGTCTGCCGCAAGCCGTTGAATTGGCTTTTGCTCAAGCGCAAGAAGGCGATGCAGTCGTACTTTCGCCTGCTTGTGCCAGTTTTGATATGTTCCGTAATTACCCGCATCGCGGTCAGGTCTTTGTAGAGGCCACGCTCGAACTCGCGTTGGATCAGGGGGAAGTGGCATGAGCCTCTTTGCCGAGTTGACCAACAGTGTGAACGCGGTTCGTCCGACCCGTACGACTTTGCGTAATTATGACTTGCCGTTGGTGGTGGCAACGAGCTTATTGGTCGCAATTGGGATCTTGATGGTGTATTCAGCTGCGATTGCGCTGGCCGATGGCCCACGCTTTTCTAATTACGGACGCTACTACTTTGTGATCCGCCAGACGCTTTATGTTGGCGTCGGGTTGTTCGTCGCGGCCTTTGTGCTGACCTTGCCGGTCGAAGCTTGGCAACGCGCGACGGTCTGGATTTTTGTCCTCACAATGCTGCTGTTAGTGCTGGTTTTGATTCCGGGCATCGGTCGACGTGTGAATGGTGCAATGCGTTGGTTGCCGGTCGGACCCGTCACGTTCCAGCCTTCTGAACTGATGAAGCTCGCCGCCTTGCTATTTACAGCGGATTACACCATCCGAAAACAAGGACAGATGCATAGCCCCTTGCGCGGCTTTTTGCCGATTGCCGTAGCGTTGGCTGTTGTGGCAGGACTTTTGCTCAAAGAGCCCGATCTGGGTGCGGTGATCGTTGTCGTTGCCATATCGATGGGGATCTTATTTTTGGGCGGAATCAACGCGCATATTTTTTCGGGCATTGCGCTGTTCTTGACCTCTGCATTTGCGTTGATTATTTGGCTATCGCCGTTCAGAACGCGACGAATTTTTGCCTACCTTGACCCTTGGAATCCTGAAAACGTGTTGAAGGACTCGTATCAGTTGTCGCATTCTTTGGTGGCGATTGGGCGCGGGCAATGGACGGGCGTAGGCTTAGGCGGCAGCGTCGAGAAGTTGCATTATTTGCCAGAGGCACACACGGATTTCATCGTTGCGGTGATTGGCGAAGAACTTGGTTTTGCTGGCGTGTTGTTAATGATCGTTTTATTTGGCGTCGTGATTCATCGTTGTTTTGAAATCGGACGACAGGCCATTGCGATGGAGCGCCCCTTTGGAGGGCTGGTCGCGCAAGGTGTTGGGATATGGTTCGGTGTGCAGTCCTTTATCAATATCGGTGTTTGTTTAGGTTTGCTGCCGACAAAAGGCTTGACCCTACCTCTGGTCAGTTATGGCGGCACTGGCATCGTGATGAATATTTGCGCGATCGCACTTGTTTTACGCATTGACTTCGAAAATCGCAACATGATGCGCGGGGTGCGCTCATGAACGTCCAGACGCGAGTCGTGTTGATTATGGCCGGCGGTACGGGTGGTCATATCATGCCAGGTCTTGCGGTGGCTGACGTGTTAAGTGCCCGCGGCTGGACGGTCCGGTGGCTAGGCAATCCAGACAAAATGGAAGGAAAACTCGTGCCTGCAGGCGGCTATACCTTATCCGCACTACGTTTTTCAGGCTTTCGCGGTAAAGGATTGTGGGCCAAGTTACAGGCGCCTTTCTTATTGTTGCAGGCCTTGATGCAAGCATGGCGGCAGTTTTCAAATATTCGTCCCAATGTCGTGTTGGGGATGGGTGGTTATGTCGCGTTTCCGGGTGGCGTGGTTAGTGCGATACGCGCTAAGCCGTTGGTGCTGCACGAGCAAAATGCGATCGCAGGTATGGCCAATCGTTGGTTGGCGCACATCGCGCAGCGCGTGTTGACAGGCTTTCCTGATGCCTTGCCCAACGCTGAGGTGGTAGGCAATCCTGTGAGGCAAGATGTTGCGAGCATGGTTGAGCCAGACAAGCGTTACGCAAGCCGTTCGGGTCCTTTGCAGGTGTTGGTGCTTGGTGGCAGCCTGGGAGCGACTGCTTTGAACCAACTATTGCCGCAAGCGCTCGCACGTATACCGCTCGAGCAGCGTCCTGAAGTGACGCATCAAGCCGGTGCGCAGCACTTAGAGACCTTGCTGGCCGCGTATCAGCAAGCGGGTGTTGAGGCCCGTTGCGTCTCGTTCATTGAAGATATTGCCGGAGCGCTTGCGCAGGCAGATTTGTTAATTTGTCGAGCCGGGGCGATGACGGTTGCCGAAGTCGCGGCGGCTGGGGTCGCTGCACTGTTTATTCCGTACCCACATGCGGTAGACGATCATCAATCGGCCAATGCCCGCTTTTTGAGTAACGATGGTGCGGCTTGGCTGCAGCAGCAAAAAGATTTGACGCCCGAGGGTCTGAGCCAGTGGTTGCTTGCACGCACACGCGCTGAGTTGAGTGGCGTGGCGCAGAGAGCGCGGCATCATGCGCGTCCGCAGGCGGCGCAGCGGATTGCAGATATATGTGAAGAGCTTGCGGGGGTGTCTGCATGAAGCATCGCATCGAGCATATTCACTTCGTGGGCATTGGCGGCTCTGGCATGAGCGGTATTGCCGAGGTATTGCTGAACCTGGGCTATCGAATTTCAGGTTCAGATCTTGCAGATTCAGCGGTAACTCAGCGCCTAGCGAGTTTGGGTGCGACGATTACGCTAGGCCATCAGTCTGAAAACATTACTGGTGCTGATGCGCTGGTCACGTCGACTGCAGTGCCAATAATAATCCTGAGGT
>Ga0214919_10012368_pt1 | contig 10496 bp, 21 predicted proteins | sample LL1503_MetaG_FD_177994 | JGI IMG/M metagenome (GOLD analysis project Ga0214919, IMG submission 177994) | Freshwater microbial communities from Lake Lanier, Atlanta, Georgia, United States - LL-1503 | ecosystem: Environmental > Aquatic > Freshwater > Lake | place: USA: Georgia | collected... | reverse complement strand
TGGCTTCGATTTGGTCAAACAGTTTGCGGGTGTAGCCTTTAATAAGCGTGTCTCCATATGGCCCAACAATTTCTTTTATCTCGTCATTCGTCAGCCCTACCCATGTGCGCTTTGGTAGTTCAGCTATTGCTGATTCAATTACGCTATTAACTTCAACTGCAACTCGTACTGTCTTGTCTGAAAATGAAATTTGGATTGTCATGTGTTCTTCTCCTCGCTAGGCCATTGCGCCCAAACAATAGGGCGACCGACTAAGTTTTCTTTATCTTCAACTATGGCTACAAAAACTTCTACTGAAACTTGTACCGGCTTCTGCGCTGTCTTATGCACAAGGTACATCCCCTCCTCGTCCAGCGCCGCAGTCTTCTTTGATTTAAATCCAGTCATTTGTTTCCCCTTGCTCGGATTGCGTCTTCAATTCGTTTACGGTCTTTCTGCAAGATGAGCAGAGTCTTTGTCTGCACCGGCTCACCAGTGCCTTCGTGTACCAACTTAATGCACTCCTCACGCTCATCAGCCGCTACCAAGGCGGCAAAGGCTTGCAAATGATGCAGGAACTTGGCGCGGTCTTTACCCATGCCGTAATAAGTGATGCCCGAATCGCTTGCTGCTGTAATTACTTCAATTTCAGTCATAGTTACCTCCAGATAAAAAATACCAGCGTCACGGCGATGCAGAACGCCAAAACAATTACCAGCGCCCGGAACGTGCCAAGCGTGTCGGTGTAAGGGTCGTCTAACGATGCATCGTTATAGCCGTTGGCATAGGCATCATTAACTTCTTTGATGCGCTGCTGCCTGACGGGGCAGTTCCTGCCTTGGTCGCAGTCCCCGTTACATTTTCCGTTTAAACAAGTAGTCATTTGATTCTCTCCTTGAGCATTGCATCTGCTATTAAGTAAGCAATATCAGCCACATGTTCGTTGCTGTACTCGCCCACAACTTCTGCCGTTAATAACCCTTGCATAGCCAGCCCTGCGTAGTGGTCGCGCATGGTCATGTCCCTTGCGTAGCCGCCTTCTTTGACTTGCCAGTCAGCGTACTGCTTGGCGTATGCGCCTTCCATAACTATCGGTTGGTCTTTCATTTCATTTCTCCTTGTTGGTAACTCATGTGTAAGTCGTACAGGTTCGTAATGGTGTCGCGGTCAATGTAGCAGTTGCGTACCACCGCCAGTTGGATTAGCTCCTCTATCAAGTTTTTAATTGCTTGCTTGTGGTGCTTGTCGTCAATGTCGTACTCCTCCACCAGCTTGGCGCTCCACTTTTCAGCAGTCCCATGTACACGCAAGTGCCTCACTTGTACTCCTCCATGCGCTCGTTCAAGCGCTTGATTCGGTTGATGTTGTAGTCCACGATGCTCTGTGCATACTCGACTGCTGTTTCTGCTTCCAGCTTCTCCAAGTGCGCGTGTGCCAGTTCCCTTGCTATGACCTCAAGGGGCGATGGTTTTTTGAACGGCTCTCTGAGCATTTCCATCAGGGTTATTTTTCTCATTTGTATCTCCTTACTTAAACAAGTTGTTGAGTGCATCACGCAAAGCTTTGGCCTGCAAGATAGTCAGGTTCTTGAGGATGTTGTCCACATCAAAGTTGGTCGTAATAATAGCTGACCTACTAACGGGTTGTAGCGCGGCAATGCCAGCTTGCGCCTGCGGTTGAACCTTGGCCTTCTTGACGGGTTTGGCCTTGGGCTTACTCGTAGCCTTGAGCGGCACGTACTCTGTGAAGTTGGCGTACAGCTTGCCATCCGATTCTTCACGCACAAGGCGCTGCTTAATCATCTGCGACAGGATACTGGTTGTTGAGGCCAGCTTGTACCCGTGGTGTTCCAACCCAAAAAGGATGGCTTTGCGCTTGCAGCCGGGGGTGTCCCTGACTGCATTGAACGTAGCGCGGGTCACGTTGTTTGTGGTTTTAAATAGATGGTCTTTGGGTTGTTCCATTTGTTTCTCCTGTTGTACGTGGGACTCTTCCCACTGGTTGATTGCTGTTTGCAAAGCTTCTTTCAAAGCAGACATGAATGTTCCCTTTCTTAGAAGTTGAACTTGTCAAGGATGGCATCCACGTTCTTCTTAACGTCTTGACGCACAGCCTCATTCTTACGTAACTCGGTGGGAGTTACACCAACTAGCAGTTGCTCCAACTGCTTACGCGCATCCTCCAAAGATGTGTCGCCTGTTACGTTCAACACCTTTGTCAGATCACATAACTCAAGGGCACCATCGACAAGCGTGTCGTGGAACCGCCGTGACTTAGCCTCACCATTGATGTAGTCAGTAGTAAGTCGGTCAGACATACGCTTTAAGTGCGTACCCAAACGCTCACGCACATCGGCCATTGCATAGTCGATACGTTCCTGTGTCAGCTTCTCCAAGCGTTCCTTCAACTCTGCTTGCGCTTGGTTGCCAACGTCCACACGGAAGTCACCCGCCGTAGGCACGGGCATGTAGTTCACACGGAACGAGAACTTAGTAACAAGCTCGTTGGCAGTCGGGTAGTCGTCACGCTTAAACATGTCGCCAAGAGCAAGCGCCTGTGCTGTGATGAGCGTGGGGTAGATAGCCACAAAGGACTTAACCAACGCAGCTATCTCCTCATCGAAGTCATTCATACGCGCAGAGAATGTCATGAACAACTTGTTGGGCAGCAGACGGATACCCGAGTCAGACCACGGCGATGTGTTGTCATACACATACTGACGCGCACGGCCAATGGCCTGTTGCACAACCTCCAACTCAGTACGTCCTGCAAGCAGATGCTTGTTAACGCGTGCGGCATCCTTAGCCGCCGCGTGCTTGTTAGCTACCACCTCATCGGTGGTGGTCTTGTCCAGCTTACGTGCTGTCCATACGGATGCGTTGAACTCGACAAGCAGGGCACATGTGTCGATGTTGAAGCGGGGTGTAGTAGAAGTGTTCATGGTGTGTAGTCCTTAAGTTGGTTGATTACTTGGTTGAGAAAAAGATTTTGTGCTCAGCTAACATCTTGCCGAAAGATGCAATGGTTGCAAACATAGCCACGCGAGAAGATGTAGCAACTGTGTTGCAGAAGATCGACTGCATCTCTGCACGCATACGCCACACATACTCGACGATAGAGTCCGCCTCTGCCCTGTCCGCCGCACGAGTAACGAACTGGAAGATTTGAATCAACTGTGCAGTCGGGTTGTCGGACAACGGCGCAGTAGCAGGGGACTTGATGACACGAGCGTACTCGCAGATGTCACGGCCAAAGCGGATGAACGATGCCAATGCCTGTGCTGCTGACACACCGATAGTGCCGATGAGCGCATTCTCCAACGTCTCATCGTCAACGATGCCAAGGCACGCATGCAAGATGTCGCTGGCCGCAACCAAGGAGCGCGGCGTTGCATACGCAAGTTGCAAAGACTTGGGATTGAACACCATGCCATTGTCCTTGGACATATCCTTGCCCTCGTACGTACCACCCTTCTCGTAGTCGATGAAGCTGTGCATAACACGCGGCTCGTTGTTGACGAACGCGATGACCATCGGATGCACGTTGTTGTCGGTAGCCCACTTGACCCATTCCTCTGAGGTAGGCTTACGCATCTTGACGAACACAAGACGATTACGCAAGTGCGCCTGTATCGAATCGCCAAGACCCTCGACTGCTAGATTGGTGAAGCATGTGACCACGCTGCCCTCAGGCATACCTAGGTTACCGACACGGCGCTCGTAGACGATTGGAGCAAGCACGTTCTTGATGAACTGCGGAGCCTTGGCTAGCTCGTCTAATCCCACGAGGATAGGCTTAGAGTTGTTGACACCGAACTGGTTGTGTGCGTTGACACCGAAGCGCTCGTTGGGTAACTCGCGGGAGACGCCGTTCTCGCGGTCAAGGTCAGGCATCCACACCGAGCCATCGGACAACTGCGTGCAGTCGATTGGTTGCACAGCGATGTGATTGGCAAACTTGGGTAGCTTGCGTAGGCTGTGGAACAACGCGGTCTTACCGATGCCGTTCTCGCCCTCGACGATTACAGTACGCTTGTGACCGACAGCAGCGATCAGGGAAACAACTTGAGCGTGTGTGAGATAGTGTTGCATGATTAGTTCCTTAGGTTAAAAAATTACAGGTTGATACGTAGGAGTTTGCCGTGAGTAGGTACGAACGAATCGTTATCTACTATGCCCCACAGAGACGGCATTGGGGTATTGGGTGTATCGCAACCGAGGTAGCCATCAGATAGCCACACGATTGCTTTAGCATTGATCTTGTTCTTGGTGATGTAGTTGACAACCACTTGCGGAGTAGTACCACCACCGCCCTTGGGTGAAAGGGATGTAGCGATCTGATCGTAGTCTGCGGGCTTGAACTCCTGCACCGCACACACCGCTGTGTCCCACCATATAACGCGCACCGCCTCAGGCTTGACCTGCTGACAGATACGTGCAATCTCACCAAAGAGCAGGCGATAGTAGGGATACATAGAGCCCGATGTGTCAGCGGCAATAATGATCTCACCAACTGACTCGGTGAAGTGCGAAGGCATGACAAAGCCCGATGCAAGCATGCGCTTGTTAGGCGGGGAGAAGCGGGAGTTCTCATCGCCCACAGAGATAGATGTAATCCAATCCTGCATAGCCTCAGTCCAGCTAGTCACACGTTCCTTGGCAGTACCAAAGATGTCACGGCCACCCGCACCCTTACCCGCCAGCTTGCGTGCAAGTATCTCGCCCTGACGATTGGCATCGTCGATCTGTTTCTCTAGCTTGTCTTTCTCGTCAGCGTCATCAGCGAACTCACCATCCTCATGTGCGTCGATGGGCTCATCAAACCCCTCATCGCCATCGCCCTCGTCGCCATCCTCAGGTTCCTTGCGGCCACTCTTAATCAAGTCGTTCATGACCTGAGGGAATGACCAACCAAAGTACTTGCGGTCAATGCACAACGTCTGAGTAGGACGCTCGACGAACTCGAAGTTGGGGTCAAGTTCTTCAATGAGTGCGTTGACTACGTAGTCGTGCGCTACGTTGGTCAGCTTGGGGTATTTCTTACGCACATCTTTGAACAGGATGCAATGCTTGAGGCCAACATGGAAGTTCTCATGTAGTACAAGATAGCGCAATTGCTTGCGGTTGAGTGGGGCAATGAATGCCGCGCCGTACTTCTTGTCACGGCCATTGGTTGCGGCGGTTGGCATCTTCTCTACCACCTCCGACTTGCCCATGCATATCACACCACTTAGTAGTGCGAACTTAGGGTGACGCATACAATCAATGTTGCACGCTTGTACCCGTTGTGTAAGAGTCATATTCTGAAAGGACATTTGCTTCTCCGATAATTATGTTGGTGATTGTACCCCAAGTTGTCAATGCTTTGACAACCTAGGGTTTGTACTTAGGGGTAGGTTTACAGCGATACGTTGGTACGAGGGTAGTCCTTTCTCTGTGGGAATTGGGGAATCTCTACGCGCTTGGAGCCCTGCTTGACCCCTGCGTATTTGTATATGCGCTCAATGATGGCACGCCTGAACTCATCAGTAGTGATGGGATTCTTTAGCTTGCTTATAGGGTCTGCGTTGCTGCCTCCCCAACCACCCATCTCAAAGTCCGGCTGCTCCATGCCACGCTTAGATGCGATGGTGTTGTACGCCATCTGACACATGTGAAAGAACGACTCGACATCATCAGTGCCCTCAATAGGGTTGTCGGCCATCATTGGGCGCATTGCTTGTGCGTACTCATGCACATACCCTTCACCGCCGAACGGCCTACCAAGACGCCTACTTAGCGATGCCTCTGCCTCGAAATCAGGCATACGCAGGACTGCAAGATTGATGTAAACGTCCATCCTACGCAACACGTCAGCACGCTTTAGCTTGTCCTCTTTGCTAGATATGGTGCGGTAGTGCGGCGTGTGCTTTGACCGACTCACGTCTAGCTTGCCATCCATGAACATAAGGTCAGCGCTGAAGTACACATCCCCCTCCCGCCCGAAGTACTTGTTGTAGACAGGCGCAACCATGCCATCAGGTATGCCATGCATCCCGCCAAGTTGACCGAAGTGCCCCAGCACATCCCACATAAACTTGCGGCTAGTCAAGGATGAGTGACCCAAGTACAAGCGGCGCTCGTGCTCAACGTTCATGTCACACACTACCGGCTTGTAGAACCGCGCCATCACAGTCTTGTGAAACACGACATCGAAGTGCCCCTCGTGTTGAATTAGTTTTTTATGTTTGTATGTCTTGTCGAGTGGGCGCTCGTTGTTGCCCCACGCTGAACTGCGGACAGGGCCGCGCACATTGAATGCTTTGATTGCATCGTTATAACTACGTATCATCATGATTAGTTCCTTGGTTAATTAAAACTGACTGAAAAACTGTGGACATTTGTCCACTAATTAACAGGGAAGTTTGTTTCCAACTTGTGTACTGGATACACGTACTCGTACATGTACTCATCACCTTCCTCTTCTACTTGCTCTGCTCCGTCCTCCCCTATCGCACCGATCCTATAACTTGCTTTAAATAGCTCGTGTGCATCTTTGTAGATGCTTGTGTGCGCTTGGACATCGGAGTACGACTCGTACCACTTAACGTCCTCCGCCTCGAACGTCAACAGCGGCTCTGACTTGTAGTCATACTCGCATTCAAAGATTGCTTCTGTCATCACCGCATCGTTCTTTGCAAGTTGCAGGGCCACGTATGCATCCCTGTCTTGGAACGATTTGAACTTGACCACGTAGGCCACATCGCTTCTATACCCCATCTTGAATTACTCCTTCACTATTGAACCGCCATCCGTTTATGTGGATGAGGTCTTTGATGTACTCTTCTGAGTAGTACTCGTCATACTCCCTTTGCAATGCGTGAAACATATCGTCCGCGTACTCCCGCGCTTTGTCTTGTATCCATTCAAGGAACTCAGTCTGCAAGTTGTTGGTGTTGATAGCACGCATTAGCTCCTGTACGCACGCACCCTCAAGAATCCCGCCTTGAACAAGCTCATCGTCGTTGATTTCTTCTTCATCATAAAAGGTGTCCAAGTACTCAGCGTTCATCGTGCCACTATGGTTGTAGTAGAACGAGCGCCGAGTAATCTCCACTTTTTTTGGTATTGTGTCGCGTGCGTGTTTAAGAATTTCTAACAGGATGGTGTAGCGCGAGTGCCTGTCGGCATCTTTGACCTCGTGGATGTGCTCCTCAAGGAACTCGGCTGTTTTCACAATGCCTGTCCATGATGCGCCATCGCCTTGGCTATGACTCACGCTCCAGTTGGACTCGTATATGTGAAAGCCTCGCAAATAGCCATCTTCTTTGAAGCGCTCAGTAATACAGTCCGCCCAATCGTCCGGCGGACTTGCGTATTCCCATGCCCGTGCTTGCGCTGTCGGGCTCAGGTCATCGTACTCAAATACTTCTATTGTTTCCATTAGTCCACCTCCACAGTAAAGGTTAAGTTACGTACGGCATCGCGTATCTTGTCGTCAATGTCGAAGTCACCCAATGCTTGGTCTATCTCTTGCGTGATTGAGTCTTGCGATGGGTGGTCTTCGCGTGCCTCGTGCTCTTCGATTGAATCGTTGATAAGCGTTTCTATGCGCTTGGTTGTTTCTTCGTTGATTGCATGCAACGAGGCCTGTGTCTGCAATATCTCTGCAACACGTTTGTCTACGAGCGCCAAGATGTACGCGTCAAACGCAGATACTACTGAGGCAATTAAAGGGTTTGTTTGTTCCATGATTTAGCTCCAATTAAATAACTAACAAAAGTGGACAGTTGTCCACAAAGAAGGCATGAATGTTCCTTACGTAATTAGCCATGCCACCACCTACGAACAACGGCTCTTGCGTCTAGTCGCGTAGCAAACCACACGGCTAAGCCCCTGTCCATATCCTGCATCAAGTGGGCGTTGTCCCACACATTGTTACGTTCCATCTTCAACACCCGCCCATTTCATCCACTCATCTAGCGTGGGTTTCTGTTTGCGTACGCGTGGGGGTGCGTACTCGTACGCGGCTTCTGTCTCCCACTCACCATGCCCATCGTCAGTAGGGTCAGCGTTGGCCTTCTCTACTGCTTGCTCTAGGCCTTCTGCCTGCACCACTATTGTGTGATGCCCCGTGTATTTCAGTTCGACTACGTATGTTTTCATACTTGGTTCTCCTCTATCATTTTGGTAACAAGTTCATCTGTGTACGCATTGAACGCTGCTTTGTGGGCGGCTTCGTGCTGCTCAAACCGCTCTTGCTCTGCTTCAGTATGTTTTATGAAGGTGTGCAGCTCATTCCATGAGCGGGTGAACCTAGCGTTCTCGTCATAGAAGCGCCAACTATCACAGGTTACACACCCTGCTACATAAGTGCGGCATCGTGGGGCGCAGCAATCACGCAGAAACTTCTGCCCCTCCATTACTACGTACTTGCTCTTGGCCCGGCGTTTGATGTCTCTGACTTTCATTCATCTTCTCCTTGGTTTAAATAGACTGTCACTAAAAACCCGATGCTCATGCCTGCCCACACTAGGCCCGCATTAAACAGCCATCCACCCTCACCCCAACAGGTAAGCAGGATGATGGTGGCGAGTACTGCAATCCCTATGTGGGACATTGTTTCTGATTTCATTTCAATTCCTCCGGTAATTCAACGGTATCGCCTAGCTTGCTGGCAACGTAGCAGCGCATAGCTGCTATAAGGGGCGTTGGGCCGTAGCTCTCGATACCCTTTTGCGGTACAGCAACCCAGCGCAGGTCGTGTTCGTACAAAACGTCTATCTTCTCCCGCTCAATAATCGCTCCGCCTTGTGCCCAGTTGGTTGATGGTGAGTAAGACTGCGCCCACCCATAGCGCAGTGCTCGGTCTTTGCCATCTAACGTTATCCAGTAGGTGGCGATGCCGTCGTGCCAAAAGCCTGTCCCACCTTCACACGTAGCCACCGCCCAATCAAGGGCGTGTCCTGTCAGTTCAGATGTTTTCATAATCTATTCTCCTAGGTTGTGAATTCATACACGATACCGGCTTGTGCGGCATCTACGGGAAACCGCTTTGCTTCCTTGATGTAGTCGGCAATCTTTTCGCGGTAGTTGGGGTAGCTCTCGCGCTCGTAAGACTCCACCTTGTCGGCAAGGATGCGCTCGCACTCAGCATCGGAATGTGCAATGACAATCTGCACGCCGCCGTATTCAGACGAGGGGAACGGCACCCAATATTCCACGATGTAAAGGGTCAACACCTCATTCATACTCTACTCTCCTAAATTTGTGGACATTTGTCCACTCTCTCGCTCCGCTATGAGTAGCGGTAGCTTTAGTTTCTCCCTGATATACATTGGTATCTTGTCCCATTGGGTGCGCGCAAGCGGTATGGCCGTTGGGCTTAGTAAGTCTGGGTAGCGCTGGTTGGCGTGGGAGCAGGGCTTTAGGGTGTGCTTCATATAGACGAGCGCCACCTCCCGTATCAGCAGGCCCACGTAGCCCTCGTAGAACACAGCCACCGCTATCGCCCCCCTCCCGCCGTGATAACGCAGCGCGGCCTTGGCGCGGGGTAGCTCCTCCTTGACGGGTTGCATGAGGGAGTTCAGTTCGTTCAGCCACGTGCGTTCCCACCTTTGGCGGCAGGCGTAGCTTTCCTTGGCTTCCTTGCGAGCACGGCGGGAGGCGGTGATTAGGCGCAGTTCAAGGTCACTCATGCGCCCCCTTTCCACCAGCTTTGCTAGTTTTTTCAGCGGCAGTTTGCTCGGCGGCTTGTCACGTTGGCGACAGGCACTACATTTGGTAGTCCATTCCAGCCTGTTTTTGGCACGTTTTCGGTAGGCTTGCATGGGTTTTTCCTGACCGCAGGCAGGGCATGGTTGGGTGGTTGTGCGGGTCATTGCGTTCTCCAAAAGTGGACAATTGTCCACAAATCTGTCAAAGGGTTTACAAAAAGCATCACAGCATACCCACCAATCTCGTGTTTCTGGCCTTCAAGTGGACACACCTAAGTCGTTGCTGCGTATAGGTATTTCGGGGGGTTGTCCACGTACCAATGCTTTTTGGAGGTACTCACAGGGAAACGTCATTTTATAGGTGAGAACACCCAGCAAAACCTGTATATATATATATTAAGAGAAAAGAGTATTTATATATAGGTATGCTGGGTGTGGACGCTAAAAGTCCTTGCATATCAACAGCTTAGGTGTGTCCAGATGAGCGCCAAGAATACGAGATTGATGGACAGTCAAAAAAACAGCTGTTTTTGGCATGGTCTTTGCTTAAAAGAGGCGTAGTTGGCGGCACTCTGCTTTGACCTCTTGCCACGTCTGTTGCTTGCGGGCTTGTGCCTTGGCAAGTTCGGCGGCGCGTGGGTCTTTGGCATAGGCATCGGCCATGGCTTTGAACTCTGTGCGTAGCTGGCGCAGGCGGGCTAGTTGTTCAGTCTTGATGGTCATGGTATTAGTTCCTTACTAAGACAGACATTGGGCGGTTGTTGCGGCACGCTTCGCGGTAAGCGTGGAACATGATGGTGCGTAGGAAAGAGATGTAGGATTT